>Ga0075480_10000314_pt1 | contig 27751 bp, 26 predicted proteins | sample DEB08_DNA_7_FD_81590 | JGI IMG/M metagenome (GOLD analysis project Ga0075480, IMG submission 81590) | Aqueous microbial communities from the Delaware River and Bay under freshwater to marine salinity gradient to study organic matter... | ecosystem: Environmental > Aquatic > Marine > Coastal ... | reverse complement strand
GAAAAAGGATCAAAACGATTATTTAAAAACTCTAAACCAGTCACACAAGCCATTAACATTTTCCTTTGAAATTTAACAGCATTATCAATTTCTCTTTGTTTTTTTAATTTAATATATTCATTTCTCATATCTTCAAGATGAGAATTCATATTATAATTCATAGTTGTTCTAATACCTTGAGACTCAAGTTTCTTGAATTTATAAAGTAAATCTATTTTTTCATTTTTAATATCTTGAGGAGTTAATCTATGAATAGGTTTAAATTCACTATTATCAGCTTGTTTAGGATTTGCTATCATATCATCATTTGATGTATCTACTGTCTTTTTTTCAGGTTCAGGTTCAGAAGGTTTAAAAAAATTAAATTCTTCGCTTTTCGTAGATTTCGGTGAATTGTCATTTGTAGATGTTGGATTGGAACCTTTCGCTAAAAATTCAATACCTATGGGGTCTGAAACATTTAAATTTGGTGATGAATTATTAGGAGAATACTGGGGAGAACTTGGTTGAGAAGAATTATTTTGATTACTTATAGATATATTATCATTACTAGTAGGACCCATAGTAACACTCTTAATCCCTGTATCAAAATTTAAATTTAAATCTGTCATCTTTTAAACAAGTCATATAAATAATTGTTTAAATGGAAACGCATATTAAAAATTTATTTTATGTTTTTTAATAATTCTTGAACCTTTTTAATATCGCCACCCCCAGTTTGACCAATTAATTCTTTCTTTTTATACAGATAATAAGAAGGAACACTTCTTATTTGAAATTCTTTTGCTATTTCATCATTTTCATCTATATCAATTATATAAACTTTTAGTACTGAAGAATCCGAACCATCGCTAATCTTTTGCAACAAAGGTTTTATTCGCTGACAAGGACCACACCATTTTGCTGTAAAATAAAAAAGTAAATAACATTCTTCGCCCTCGCAAATACTTAAATCATTATCTGTTATCTCAATCATTTATTAATATTAATTGATAATACTTTTAAATAAAACTTAATAATCATCATTATCAGATGAAATACTATAATCTTCAATTTCTTCAGTTCTCATGTCTTCTCTTTCCAGTTCTTCTCTTATTTCTAAATATTCGGGATTTAATACTATTTGTTCTTCCATTTCATCATAATATTTTTCACGTTCATCGACATCCATATTTTTAACTTCTGAATGAGTTAAATATTGAAACTCATTGTTTCGAGTTATTACAGGTGAAATTAAACCTTTATAATCTTCTTTATTAACAATATGTTCCCATAGATTACTGGGTAACTTATTATTTTCTCTTAAACGACGATAACAGATATAACCACAAATATATTTATCTGTGTAAATATCATTCCCCTTTTCATCGACATCTAACATATTGGTTAGATGATTCCATGGTTTCCCAATAATATTTTTTTGACAATGTAGACACTGCATTTTATTATTTTTTATGTTTAAAATGTAAACAAACTTGAAATCAAATTTTTCAAATAAATTTGATATTAAATGATAGATATTCTTTATCATTTAAAAGATATATTAGTATGAATACTAAAGATATGGATATCATTACAACAGATGATCTAAATATGTTTATAAACAAATGCGAAGATAAAATTTATGATAATGTTAAAGCGGGTTTATCAAATAATGAACTCATTAAAGATATTTATAATGAATTATTATATAAATATGAGTTAAATGATAAAGATGATGATTTATCACAAAGTCGTAAATATTATTTTCATAATTACATAGTTTCAAGTATTCATAAAAAAGTCTTGGATTTTGTAAATCGCATTAATGAAAGAAAAAATATAATAGAAAAATTAAATATATTAAAAGAATTGAAATTACCTGAACAGCGTTCAGAAGAATGGTATAAAATCAGAGAACGTATTTTAACAGCATCATCTTTAGCAGATGCAATAGGTGAAGGTCATTTCTGTACAAGAGAAGAATTATTATTACAAAAATGTGGTGGACCAAGAGGAGAGGTACCGTTTGAAATAGTTGAATGGGGGGTTATGTATGAACCAGTCGCTACAACCTTTTATGAGAAGATAAACGATCTAACAGTATTAGAATTTGGTTTAGTTCCTCATCCAGAATTTAAAATATTTGGAGCCTCGCCTGATGGTATATGTGATATAGATTCTCCTCCAGATTATATTGGTAGAATGTTAGAGATTAAATGTCCGCCTAAAAGAAATTTTACAGGTGAAGTACCAAGACATTACTGGATGCAGATGCAGGGTCAATTAGAAAGTTGTAATTTAGAAGAATGTGATTTCTTACAAGTAAAATTTATTGAATATTTATCTGAACAAGATTATATTTCAGATGTTTATTTAGAAGATAGTATAGTTAAAGAAGGATATAGTAGTAATCATTTACCGAAAGGATTATTAATTGCGTTTATTCGTAATAATCTAGAAGGAAATCCTACCATTCAATATGAATATTGTGAATTTTATAGTAGCTATGAAGAACTTAAGAAATGGTCGGATAATATATTAAATAAATACAAACAGGATGGATATCAATATGATACTGTAAAATTTCATTGGTGGAAGATAGAAAGATATGAATGTACTCTTGTGGGGAGAGATAGAGAATGGTGGTTAAGTGTTCAACCTAAAATTATAGATTTTTGGGAAGATGTATTACATCATCGTGAAATAGGTATTCAGCATATACTTGATAAACGAGAAGAAAAGCGAACAAAAAGAATAAAGTTAAAAAATGATAAAAAAGAAAAGTCTAAGAAAAATACGTTTGAGATTGATAAATCGGTTGTTGAAGAAATGAATACTAAATATTTAATTCTTTCAGATAATGATTAAATTAAAGAAATAAAAGAAAAAGCAAACGAAATAAATATATAAACAATAATATATGAACAAATTAACACCTGAAAAACTTAGATTAATATGTATTAATTTAAGTGATGAAATTTCTAAAGGAGATTCTTTTTTATCCAATAAAGATGTTACTATTTTTAATAGTAGTATTTTAGAAATAAAGAATTCGGATAAATTATTAATAGCTAGCAGGGGATGGTATGGTAATGTTCGTAGTTGGGATGGTATTAATTTTGTAGTATTATCTTTATTTACTAAAAAGTTGAAGAAAATAAAGCAAAATATTTTAGATATTGATCCTAAAATAGTTAGAGATCATAATTTAAAATTCAGTGTTCAAGTAAATAAGATAGTTCCTCATGGGGAAAAGATTCTGAAAGGTCCGGAAGACCCACGTTTATTTTATCATAAAGGTGATATTTATATTTTAATCAATGAATTAAATGATAAAAAACAAAGGCATATGTTTGTTTCAAAAATAGATTTAGATAATTTAACTTATGGTGATAAAATTGAAATATGTAAAAATTTATCCACAGATTTTGAAAAGAATTGGGGTCCTTTTATACACAAAAATAAATTACATATGGTTTATGATATTAATCCTTTAAAAATATTTGAGTTTGATGATAATTTAAAATGTAAACTGATTTGTAATATTAACGATAAAATATTAAAAAAAATTAATGAAAGTTATCCCAATTTACATTTTCATATTAGAAATTCTACTAATTTAATCGATATAGGTAAAAATACTTTCTTAGGAATAGGTCATGGAGTACTTGATTATAAGGAATACACGGAAATTAATAAATATTTAGTGCCTTCAATTGATAAATCAAAATATTCACAATATGATAAAGATTATTTTAAAAGATTCTTCAAATTATATACTGGATTCTTTTATAAATTAGATATGAATAGTAAAGAAATCGTTGAAATATCACCTTTCTTTCAATTACCTAATTATGAATCAAAACAAGAATTAATATTTTTTCCAACAAGTATTTATTTAGATAAGAAAAACTTTGTGAATATTTCATATAATGTTGGCGATAATAGATCTTATTTCTTAAGATTACATTTAGATGTCATAAATATATCTTTATATAAAAAAGATACAATAGATTTTCAAGTAAATCATAATATTAATCCTAATTATTATTTAGAATTAATAAGAAATATAAGAAAAACTTTAGGATATCCAGTCGAAAGAAAAGAATATTATAGATTTGGCGATGTTGATGGACTTTATGCATCAAAAAGGAAGCGGTTAAAAAATAAAAGAAAAACACAAAGAAAGAAAAAATAATTTATCTCTTCTCACTTAACCATATCTTATTATCAACTTTTCTAGCTTTACCACCCATAATTACACTTGCTAAACGAGCATATGCCCAACTACTACTACTTTGATTTGGCCTTGATCCACTACTATAATATGCTCCTCTACCTTTACTAAGTATTTGATTTTGTCCTTTTTTAGATAATATATTTTTATCTATGAATTTTTTATCTGTAATTTTACGATTATATTTTTTCTCAAATTTTACAATCCATTCGCTACGTTTCTTAGGATATGATTTTAATTTCGGTCTATCTACATAAATACCTTTTTTATACATCTTTCTTGATTTAATTAAATTTTTCTTTTGCTTACTCTTATCTCTTCTTGATAATTTAGCTGTATATTTTTTAGGTATTTTATTAGTATTTTTCTTTTTAACCATTTATAATATTAATTAATATTATATTATATTTCACTAATAGGATCATCGGATAAAGAGATAGGTTCCCATTTTTTAAAGAATTCATTGTATTTACATTCTACTAGAACCTCGCTATCAAAATCTTTATCTTGAAACCAATTGAGTAAACTATGGCTTAATTCTATACTTTGAACTAAAGCTATACCCGTTTTCATTAAACTATCATTTTTAGATGAATATAAATCATAAACATCTGGTTTCATTGTTTTCATGATTCGGAAGGTTTTAGTAGATTTTTCTACTTTCTCAATCATTTTTACAGGATTTTTATCTTTAGGAAACATATAAAGAATGTTTGAATAATCAACTCTCATAGGGACAAAATATAAACCACGAGTTTCATAATCTAAATTCGGAGCAAAACTGTTTAATGCAAAATCCAAATCTTTGTAATCAAAATATTTCTTGATAAATAAACGACAGGTTTTAGTGAATATATTTTCATTATAAGATTCACCTAAGATAGCATGCATAGTATTTACTCTATCGATAATACTCTTTTTCTTAAAATTTTCTCCACAGTGATAATAGATATCATTTAAACCTATTAACCATTTTTTGTCATGATTTCTTATTAATTCACATTCAAAGAGTGTATTTTTATATAAATCTGGTGAAAATTCATAAGGTAAAATAAATATTTTAGGATAATCATAACCTTCTTTAATTTTCTTATCAATAAAGAAATTATAATATACACCATTTATTTGAGTTAAGAATAATAAATAAGGAGTTCCACTACTTTTAAGAAAGAATACATGAGGATTATTTAAATTTTTAGAGAATTGTTCATTAAATACTTTCGCATAACGTGAATTATATTTAATGTTAGAACATAAAAGACTTAGTGAATTTAAAATATATTTTTTAGATTCATTTGTAGTTATATTATCAATTTCTATATTACAAAATGATGTTTTAGTAAATGAAGAGGGATCCATATTTATATAGTTTAATTATAAATTTAATCTTTTAAATCAAATTTATTTAGTGTATAATTATATAATGTCTCAAAATACACCCATGAATTCTGGTTTAATAAATAATATGATATTAAAATATGGAGCAGTAATAAGTGCAGCAGTCTTCGGTTCTATTATAATTGGTTATTTAATATATCTTTTAGCAAATAGTAGTAGTGATAATAGTAGTTCAGATAGTGGTAGTAAAAAAAAACAACGTAAGTTTTTAGGTTATAGTAGTCTAGATAAATTATATGATGAAGCGGGCGGGAATGATCCATTATCAAATGCTCGATTAACAAGTGATATTAATTTATCAAGCGATACACAGTCTTGTAAATTTCAAGTAATTTATGAAGGAAATAATAAAAGAGAAGTAAAATGTATGCCTGGCTGCGATGGAGATGACGAACAATCAAGTTTTTGTAAACAATTTGAATATCCTGGCGGGGATGATATTTTAAAAGATACATTTTTAGATGAAACATACATTCGTAGGAGAGATAATAGAAATAGAAATAGTGAATAAATATATAAGTAATCTGTTTATATTATTAATTATTAGTGGAAATAATGATTAATAACCAATAAAACCTAATACAGCTGCTAAGATTACATAAATAATCCATATATTTTTAATATATTCTGGTTTAGATTTAATAACTATATTAGTGCTATAGATAAATATTAAAACACCCACTAAACCATATATTTTCCATATATTGGATATATTATCATCATTTTTATCTTTATTCATTTAAATATATATTATATTTTTATTTTACTTAAATATTTAATTATAATAATTAAAATATTATGGAACATCAAGATTGGAATACAATATATGTAAAACCAAAGAAAACTAATAATCAAGAAGGGGGTAAACCTAAGCAATATGTAAAATCCAAAGAGCAAAAGATGAATGACGCAGAAGAAGAAGGTAAATTATCTCATAAAAAAATGGATTTGGAATTCGGTAAAATCTTACAAAAATATAGATTAAGTCAAAATATGACACAAAAAGATATAGCTCAAAAATTAAATATACCTGTTAAAGATATTAATGAGATAGAAAGTGGTAAGATGAAACATAATGGACAATTAATGGGTAAAATCAAACGATTAATGAAATAACTAAATTAATTTTATTTTTTAAATTATAAATATGGACATTGATTTAACTACACTAAAAAAGAATAATAAAGAGAATACTAATCTGAAATGGACAAAAGAACAAGAAAATCTACTAGCAAGTTGGTCTGAAAGAGCAGCGGGTTATAGATGGTTACATAGTCGTTCAGAAAAATTATATCGGTGTAGAAATTATACATTTACTATTCCTGTTATTATTCTCAGTACTTTAACAGGGACAGCTAATTTTGCTATGGACTCTTTTGTCCCAGAATCTCATAAACAACTGGCGATGGCCTGTGTTGGTGGTGTTAATATTTTTGCAGGTATTTTATCAACCCTTCAAAATTTCTTAAGATATGCTGAATTAATGGAATCTCATAGAGTTTCCGAAGTTTCTTGGTCTAAATTAAGTAGAGACATAGCAGTTGAATTGACTCTTGAACCTAAAATGAGAAAACCCGCCTTTGACTTTCTAAATGTATGCCGTGCGGAGTATGATAGACTAATTGAACAAAGTCCACCCATTGATGATGATATTATTAAGAAATATAAGAGCGAGTTTGATAAATTAGATGAAGAGTTTAATCACCCACTCGTATGTAATGGGTTACATAAATGTAAAATATTTGAACACAATGAAATTGATAAAAAGGCACATACTGTTGCTCAAGCTGGTGAAAAATTATTAAATTTAAAAAAAAACAAATGGAATAATGATGTAAATACAGAATTTAAACGTAAAATAACTGTTAAACCAGAAAAGATTGATAAAACGGATATTAATGAAGAATTAAAGGCCTTAAATTCTGTTTCACAATTTAAGAAATCATTCAATAAAGTTAATAATGATATAGATGATGACAAACATCCAATGGAAAAAATAAATGATATTATTAAAAGTTCTCAAAAGAATGAAGATATAATTCCAAAAGAAGATATAATTCCAAAAGAAGATATAATTCCTAAAGAAGATATAATTCCAAAAGAAGATATAATTCCAAAAGAAGATATAATTCCTAAAGAAGATATAATTCCAAAAGAAGATATAGAAACAGGTAATATGTCTGATGATACACGTGATAAAGCAGTTGAGAATAATATAGATATTATTATAAAGGATAATGAAAATGATTAATTTTTTAGATAAAAAAGATTAAAATAATTTAGTAGTTATAATATAGTTTATGAAAAGTAAAAAAAGAACATCTAAAAAAGATAAGAAGAATAAACGTCTTAGAAATAATAAACATCTTGGAAATAATAAGCGCACACATAAAAAGAAAATTAAAAAATCTAGAAAGAAAAGTATTCAGAAGGGAGGGGGTCTTTTACCTGCGATCGGTGTTGGATTAATCGCCACTTCTGTTGCTGCTGCGGCATATAAGGGTTTCAGATTAGTTAATAAGATAAAAGATAAAACTTATTTATTAAGATTATTAAATAAAGACTATATAGAATATTCACCCAAAGTAGTGGTCACTGAAACCCCAGATTTTATTAATTATTATTTACAATGTGTTAGTACTTATGAATTTTTTCAAATATTATTAAGTAGACCCGAATATTTAAAATCTAAAACTCTCCAACATATCATCAAAGAATCTTCACTAAAAGAGAAAAAAAGCAAGTCAGAATTAGATGATAGTTTTGGTGGCGAATTCTCGGATATTGATAAAATTATAACTGCTTTACATTCTAAAGAAAACTCTGATATTCAAGCAAACTTAACATTGAAACCCGGACTAATAGAAACAAGTAACAATAAATATATTAGTGATTTGAAAAATCTTTTATTATTAACTGCGAGGATACCAGGTTCTAATTTAGATGATGATAGTATAAAGATTGAAAAAATAAATCCATATATTACAGTGAATTCATTTCGATGGATGGATGTAATCATCAGTGGGGTTTATGATGAATATTTTGATAGTTCTGTCAATGAAATCCTTGATGAAAGAAATATAAGTCAATCTTTTCACAAAGATGAAATAGAACGTGTTCAGAGTATAATAGAAAGTTTAAGTGATAATAAAAACTTCCGTTCAGCAATCCGTAAAAAGATGCTAGAGTGTTCATCAAAACCTCGCGGATATTTGGATTATGTTTCTTCCAAAGTATCATGGGACAGCCAAAATGAGTGTTTATCTTGTCCACAACAAGATTGTTTAATTTATATTTATGATTTTTATTATGATTTCTTAAAAGAAAATATCCCCGATTTACCAATTGTTGATAAACTATACGTCTTAATGATATGTGAAGCGAGAATATGTGTATTGTCTAAATGTCTGGCATTAGAAGCGATTAGAGTTCAAGATAATAATGATAAAATGGTGAGACAATTAATTCACCAAATATATAAATCAGATGTAAATTCTCCGTTTGATAAAATTAAAGAAAGTAGTATGTTTTATCAAAGTGCGGGTGGTTCCAGTGATTTAAATAATTCATTATCCACCACATATTCCTCTATTCCTGAACCAAAATCATCACTAGATCCCCCTGCACCAGAACCCCCTGTACCAGAACCCCCTGTACCAGATTCCCCTGCACCAGATTCCCCAGCTCCAGACCCCCCTGCTCCAGATTCCCCAGCACCAGAACCCCCTGCTCCAGATTCCTCAGCCCCAGATATTACACCCTTTAAATCTGAAATTAATAACAATCCTCCAACAATTCCCCCACTCACCACTACTACAGAACCCGATGTTCTCGCTCCAGAATCTAATATTTCACCACCCGTTCCCACAATAGATTCTCAAATATCACCCACCGATACCATTCAGTCATCTTCAAATGAAGATAGTATTAATAAAGAAGTTGATACATCTATAAAACCAGCCTCTGAAATAGAATTACAATCATCAAAACAACAAAATGAAGATACTACTGTAGAAATAAAAACATCTAAAGAAGAAAATTTAGAAGATTTTATTAAAACACAATTGAGTTTATTTATAGAAACTGCTGATGATTCAATAAAAGAAAAATTCTTACAACAAATAAATTTATCTATGGTGGATGTGGAAAATTTAGATAAAATTTATAGAGAATATATACAAGTGAAAGTTATTAATGACATGACAATTAAAGAACTTATTATGAAATTATTTTTAGATAAAATAGAGTATTCTGAAAACTTGGAAATATTATTTAAATATATTAAGGGTAATGGAATGATACTATTTGATATATTTTCTACAAATAAATTAAGAGAAGATAACGTGTTATTTAATGGTTCCGATTTGAAATATGATGAGAAGTTGTCTTTACATATAAAATCACACGAAGATGATGATGAATATAAAGCATTATCATTTTTACTACTAAGGATGTGTGATAAACCAATAGTTAGCGATTCAGGTAAATGTTTATCTAATCCTGAAATAGAAAATTTATTATTTGTTATGGACGATAATAGTGATATATTAAATAAGGTTCTTAAGCATCTATTTTCTTTGTTAAATGAATCCAATAAAGATATATTATTAAAACGTATAGCAACAATTTATAATTCAGTTAGCATGGAAAAACGCAAAACCTTAGATAGAGTCGATATTATGTACCATGAAGTATCGGTGGATAAATCATTATTTGATATACCGGATTATTCAAATAGAGTAAATAAATCCAAACCCAAAACATTAAAGAAATCAATAAATAAGCGAAATCCAATATGTATTCAGAAAGAAAATGATTTAATGAAAAAAATAAGAACTAAAGAACCAATAGCAATAGATTCTACGACATTAAATTCTCTAGAAAGATGTGCAATTAGAAAAGATATATATGAAAAAGACGACAAGGATGATATAGCAGATGGAGAAAATAAACTACCTGAAGAAAATAAACTACCTGAAGGGACACAGACATCTGGACAAAATATTAAACCACCGCCACCAGAACCAGAAGCCCCAGTACCATCGGAACCTTTAGCCCCAGTACCATCGGAACCTTTAGCCCCAGTACCACCAGAACCAGTAGCCCCGGTACCACCAGAACCAGTAGCCCCAGTAGCACCAGAACCAGTAGCACCAGAACCATTACCACCAAAACCAGTAGTCCCAGAACCAGTAGCACCAGAACCAGTAGCACTAGAACCAGCAGCATCAGAAACAGTACCACCAGAACCAGTAGCATCAGAACCAGTAGCACCAGAACCATCGGAACCTTTAGCCCCAGTAGTCCCAGAACCATTAGCACCAGAACCAGTAGCACCAGAACCATCGGAACCTTTAGCCCCAGTAGTCCCAGAACCAGTAGCACCAGAACCAGTAGCACCAGAACCATTACCACCAAAACCAGTAGTCCCAGAACCAGTAGCACCAGAACCAGTAGCACCAGAACCAGCAGCACCAGAACCAGCAGCACCAGAACCAGTAGCATCAGAACCAGTAGAATCTGAACTAAATATCTCATCTCAGGTTAAAACGGAATCTGGGAACCCACCCCCGACAGTGGGAACATTAATATAAGATTATTTCAAAATGTTAAACTTCAGGATTTCGGTTCAGTGTAATCTCGGGAGTTCCATCCGGTCTAAATTTAGCTTTTGCTATTCCTGGATAAGTTTTTACCAAATATTCTTGAGCATTTTTATTCATTTGAAATCTATCAGTACCTAATCCACCTGGAGCATTAAATTTAGTAGTGAATGTAATATCATTAAATCTTAAGACTCCACCATCTTTTAAATAAAAAAGAATACTTTGTTCAATATCTTCTTTACTGACAGATTGCATGCTTGGATATAAATCTTTTGAATGCCGATTAATATAACCATGAACAACGCCTATGATAAATCTTAAATCCGTGGTCGTTTTATGACTCATAAACAAGTTATTTTTCACAGGATATACACCCCATAAATATAAATCTTTATCAATTAATGTTTTAAAGAATCGTTTAAATAATGAATCTAAATTAGATATCTTTTTTAAGGATTTATCTCGTTTTAATACTATCATATTTTGAACATCATCATCCATAGAAACTATTTTAGTGTTTTCAGGGAAATATTGACTAATATATCTTCTTTGTGGAACTAATCCTTTTTTACCGACTACTATTTTATGATAAGTATCGGGATCCATTTTTTCTCTATATAATTTTTCTTCACTTTTATTTGCTACAAAGACATAAATACGTTTTTTATCTACTTTACCTCTTTTTAGAGTAGGTAAAGTTTTAGTAGTAATTTCATCATATCTTTTATAAGTAGGAATCGCTACAACATAATCAATATTATTTTTTTTAATTGTTTTCTTATTATTTTTTTTCATATATAATTATTATTTATTTTATTTATATTATATATATGAAAAATAATAATATTAATAATAATATAATAAATACAGATCCTGATAAAATAATTAATAATATAAACTCAGATAATGATATGAATAAATTGGAAGAAGAACAAGGATTAAACAATGAAATTTTTAAAATAATAAATAATATATCATACTCTAATCCTGATTATACAAAAAAAATACAGGAAATATCTGATATTACTAGTTTATCTATTCCTGTTATAAAGGAAAAGATTTCTGAGGATATTTGTGTTTTATTAGATAAAGTTCATAAAGATATTTTAAAACTAAAAAATAAATATAATCCATCAGAAACATTTCAGAGGAGAGTTATAAATAAATTACAACCCGGGAATTTTGGTGGAGTTTCAAATAATTTTCAATTTAATAGTAAATTATTAAAAGAAGCTCATGAAGCGTGGGACAGAAATTGGGTTACTACTCAAAGACATAACTACTACGAGAAGTTTGATGTATTAAATAAGACTGGTGCCGGTAAAAAATCTAAAAAGAAGAATAAATCTAAGAAGAAGAAAGGTAAATCTAAACGTAAAAGATCTAAAACTAGAAGAAGATAAATAATTTACAAGACTAAATGATTCATATTTAATATATTTTCATATAATGTTTCTTTAGGAACTAAATAATCGCCGACATGATAACCCCTTTTAATACTAATCATTGATTTTTTAGGAATATTCAAGATAGTTGTTGAGTATTCATCTAATTTTGCTATTTGTAGCATACAACTATCATAAATCATATAAACATATAATATTTGATCTTTCTTGTTTGAAATAAAGACAGGATTTTTCATCCTTCGTTTTGAAGCGAGTTTTTAATGAATGGTTAAAATTCCAATAAAGAATATCAAATTTTTAATGCGTTTAAATCATTTAAAGAATTTAAATCTTTAACTAACTATCTTTAAATATGATTAATAATACATTATTAATAGAATCCTTGCGTAACTTTTATGTTATTCCTTATAATCGTGATAAACTCTTACATATATTAAATGATCACGATAGTATATCATTGCGTTCAATTGATTGGTTTATAACGAACTATTCAAAAAAGAACAATTCATATTATATAGTTTATGAAGATAAATATGGAAATCCATCATTTGATGAAAAAAATAAATATCGGAATAATATGAATGTATTTCATTCCTATAAATCACAATTAAAAGCATATTCAAAGAAAAAGTTTGATCCTTTTTGTAGGCGAGATAGAATATTATTTAAGATTGATGAAGAGTATTCAGTAGAAACTACATTAGGACAATTAAATTTTTTCAAGTGGGCGATATCAAATATGATTGTAGATTATATAGAATTAAATAAAGATGAGATAGAATATGATATGAATAGTTCATTAAAACAGATGAAAATAAATTCAGATAAAAAAGATGGTTCAAGAAAGAAAAGACAAGAATTATCATTATCAGCTACGAGGGGTTTAAAAATGAATCATGTTCCTATAGAGATTAGTTTTGATTAAAATTTATTTAAAAAATATCATCTATGATATTCATATAAATAAAGATGCTTCAGATGTATGTTACTACTCCTAATAACAATGTAGTTATACTGAATGGTGTTCAAGATTCATTTCGTTGTAGGCAACGAAAGAAAGATAAAAAGGACACATTTAGATTTGTCAGTTATAGGAAAATGTTAAGAGAAAGAAAGAAACATAATAGCCGTGTATATGGACCCTTTCCATTTTATACAATTTCAAAATTATAAATCATTTAAAATTATATTATCTATACTTTTTATATAATATGCAAATTTTTGTAAAGACTTTAACTGGAAAAACAATTACACTTGAAGTTGAGGGTTCAGATAGTATTGAGAATGTGAAAGCGAAGATTCAAGATAAGGAAGGTATACCACCTGATCAGCAGAGATTAATTTTTGCCGGAAAGCAATTAGAAGATGGTAGAACTCTTGCTGATTATAATGTTCAGAAAGAGGCCACATTACATCTTGTATTACGATTAAGATAAAAAATCGTAATGATAAAAAATTAATGATAAAAGTAAGAATTATTTATTTTATTTCTAATAAATATTATTCTTTATAATTTAAGTTTTTAAATATATTAATTGTTTTAATTAATATTTGATAATTTATTTTTGATAATGTATTTTATGAATCTAATTTATGCCTCAACTTCTTCCTCTTCTTCTTCACTCTCTACAAATTGTGCTTGAGAAATACGTTCAGCATCCTTTTCATCTTCATCATCATCAGCAAAAGCATAACCATCAGAGAAACTCTTAGGAACCTTTACCTTGAGTTGTGCTGCCGACCATGTGCAGCCAAACTTACCTGGCGAATGCCAAATAAAATCACACTTGAATAAACCCTTAATGGATGAGTTCTTCTTTAGTACATCTGTGAGTGCCATATGATTATCTCCATCCTTATCATTGAAATTAATTTCCTCCCGATTTTCATCGAAGCATCGGCACATAATATTACCTTCCTTCTTCTTTACCTTGAATGAAAATGACGGGGGATACCGACCACTCGGTTCACCTGTATCTTGATCGATGTGTTCCTTAACACATTGAGTATACATGCTATCAATAACTTCATCTGACATATTCTTCTTCTTAAACCATTCTTGTGAATTAACCTTACCCAGTTCCTTAAGCCTATCATCAAACAGCTTCATTTTTTCACAAAATTCCTTACATTGTTCATTTGACATATTCAGAGATGTCTTAACACTATACTTAGCATCTGGTCCATCTTCATATACTTGAGGGTCAAAAGTCAGTGGCATTTCTGGGCTCTGGATAACCAGAGGTCCACCATTGTATTCAAGGAAGAATAGCTTGGCACCACTACCCATAACCTTGGCTACAGTGAAATTGACCTTGGATGGTTCGAAATCCTTAACAAGAACCGGTGCGAAATCCATATCTAAAACTCCCGACTACTTCTTGTACCTTAACTTATCTAAAGTTTATAAAAGCTTTGTTGTTTTTTCTGTCTGTTATTTATTTATTCTTATATATGTTTCTCTAGTTTGTGTTTGTGTTTGTATTACAAATTTATAGCAAATCAAATTTTTAAATACTTTTGAGGGTTTAAAGAATATAAAATGATTCATATTTAAAAAATTTTTCAATAAGAATATTAATAATGAATCAAACTTGTCAATTTATCAATTTAAATAATTCTTGTAATCATAAATGTAATTATGGTGATTATTGTTATAAACATCGTAGAGAATATTTAATAGTAAATGATACTATTAGTAGAGATCGTTTTACTGGATTAAGTAAAGATTATCTGAAAAAAGATTTAATAGATTATATGCAAAATAAGATGAGAATTAAACCCATAATTTCAGATAAAAAAAAACTCTTTGACGAAGTATATAAACACATTAATGCGATTAATGATTATTATACAATAGATAATGATAAAAGTATCATTAAAATACAATCACTTTTTAGAGGTAAAAATATTCGTAATAAATTAAATGAATTAAAATGTAATAATGATGAGGATTTTTATACATATGAAGAATTAAAAGATATCCCTAAGCAGTATTTTTATAGTTATATTGATGATAAAAAATTCAGATGGGGATTTGATATAAGATCATTGGATAAATTACTGAGTATGAATTATCCTAATCCATATACAACTGAACCTATTCCTCAAAATATTGTTTCAGAAGTAAAACAAAAAATCAATGATTTAAGAAAAAATAATGATTACGTAGATATATCAGAATCAATAATTAGAGAAAGAAAGGATGCTATTAAGCAAAAAATAGTTGATTTATTTTCATATATAGAACAATCTGGCTATACTTGTCAAATAGAGTGGTTTACTAATCTAACAATTCGTAGATTAAAAGAATTATATAGACAATTAGAAGATGTATGGAATTATCGTAGTCAGTTAAGTAATCAAATGAAACGCAATATATGTCCACCAAATGCGGATATATTTAAGACACCAATAATAGAAGTTATGAATTATACCTGTAAAGAAGATATACAAGAACTTATATTACACGAGGTTATGAAATTTACAAATGCTATATCAGATTCAGATAGAAAGTTAGGATTTATGTATTTTCTAATTGCTTTTGGAATGGTTTCCCCGCAATGTTATCATGCTCATATTGGTTGGTTATCATTTATGATGTAATTTACACTTGTTTAAATATAAAACCCTTATATTGTTTAGAATATTTATAACAGTTAGGTCTATTTTCTTCATTATATTTATAATATTGACAGCATTGATTGATACCACTTTGACTTATATTTAATATTTTAGATGCTTCATAACCCGAATTAAATATTCTTATCGTTTCACCGCTATTTTTATCTATTTGAACTACTTTTTTAGATAATTTATTATTCACACCTTTATTAGATATTTTAGCTTCTATTAAGAATTCATTTAGTTTATCTTTATCTATATCAAAGATAAAGATATATTTATTTTTATAAGTTTTCTGTGAATACTTCTTATCATAATTATAATGATAATAATAACAAATATTCCAACTACATTTTATATTATGTTTTTCACAATCACTAAAACTATCAAATGTATTGACTATTTCACCACTTTCAATACATATTTGGTGAATAATTTTACTATTTTTACCTCTTTTTAAATTTTGTATTGTTTCTATAGTATTCATATTTTCTTTGTATGTGACCCACTCTAAATTATCTACATGATTATTTAAAATATTTGTATCTTTATGATTTACAACTGGTTTATTTTCTAAGTTTTCTAAAAATGTTTGTGCTACCATACGGTGAACTAGACGATTCATTTTAGGAATATCTTTCCCTAAATATAAACATAAAAATCGATAACCATTTTGTTTTGATCCCATCATAATACGCCCCGTTTTAGCATTTTTAACTTCGCCTGTATTTGATACTAAATATTTATTACATTCGGGATATATCTTCCAAATTATATTTGTTTCATCTATCGTTCTTTCTTCTTTATCTAAGTATTCTATATTATAATACTTGTCTTTTCTCTTTTTGCGACAAGTTAAAGTAACCTTTCCAATTGAATAATTTAAATATTCAGCACATTTTGTTACAGAATCAAAAGTTTTAGTCTCATCGGTTTCTAAATTTTTAATGATTACTTTTCTCGTATATCGTTTCATTAATTTATTTTCAGAAGCATGCCTCATATTATCTAATTTTGAGATCCATTCTAAATTATCTAAGTTATTATTGTAAAAATCACCATCAATATGATTCACCTCTGGTAAATTATCTGGGTTATCTAAAAAGTGTTCGGCAACTATTCTATGTAAATAATATCCTTTAATTTTTCCATTATGAGAAAGACCTGGTCTAGCTCTTTTATTATCTTTTTTAAGTCTTTCATAGTTAATAGTTAATAATCTGTTTGTTTTTTTATTTTTAATATTTCCAAGATTGGAAATTTCATAATTAGGAGCATATTTAATCGTTTTCCAAATTTCACACATTGTTAACTATAAATTTTTGAATATTGAATAATCAAATTTAAAATCATTTAAAAAATAATTATTAAGATAAACTATACTAATTAAGTGCGGTTGATTGATAATAAAAATATATAAATACAGAATATAAATAATGCCCCCATCCAACAAGAACGCTAAGAAGTCTGCTCCGAAGAACAAGAAGGTAGCGAAGACAGCTCCAAAGACGGAGCCCAAGGTTGAACCAGTTCAGGAAACACCGGTTCAGGAAACACCGGTTCAGGAAACACCGGTTCAGGAAACACCTGTAGCACCAGTTTCTACCGAAGAACCCGTAGTTAATGAAACTCCTTATTTAGATGAATTCACATCCGTAGTATCTGAACTAGATAAGGCGTTAACCACTATTCGTGATCTTAAGACACGTATTCAGAAGCTCGAGAAACAGGTTCATCGCGATACACGGGCACTCAACAAGAAGGCCAGTGGTAAGCGTGCCCGCAAGCCTCGCGACCCCAATGCTCCGAAGAGTGGTTTCGCAAAGGAGGGTCCGGTATCTGATGAAATGCGCAAGTTTCTCGGTCTCAAGCAGGATGAACTCATCTCGCGAACAGATGTAACCAAGCGTATTCATGAATATTGTAAGTCCAAGAATCTTCAGGACCCAGCGGATAAGCGTCAGATTAAGCCTGATGCTTCGCTTAGGAAGCTCCTAAATATGAAGAAGGATGATGACCTCACTTTCTTTAATCTACAGAAGTATATGAAGGTTCACTTCCCTAACAAGGAAGGTGTTTATCCAACACTATAAATAAGTATTCATTGAAACTAGTTTAGATTATGATTTAAATTAACATTTCTTTTACCTAATAAACACTTAATTTAATTTTTATAATAGATTCTATAATAAAAAATCTATATTTTCAACTCTGAAACACTCATTCTAAGTGAATTATAATATTTATCATTAATATTTACTTTTCTTTTTTTCATAGTCTCTAAATTATATAAATATGTCAGACATATTTCTTTATCTTTTACATAAGGGTTATGACCACAATTCGTCAAAAACTCTTCTAAATCGGTAAATATTTCGGCAACAACTAAAAAATATGCAGATACATTTGTATCACGATCTAAATTTTTATTTTTTGATTTTTTAATGAATCCTTTTATTTTATTCCCCTGATATAATGAAAACTCTTTTTCTATAGCTAGCATAGTACAAAAATGTTGATATTTTGTATTTGATTTTGTTAAACTAGATATAAAATATATGTTTAATATTTTCGCCCATATTTCAGTATAAGATTCATCTATTAATATTTCTTTACTATCTAAATTGTATTTTTGACATAATCTTTCTGTAATCATATCATGATTACCTAAATTGCTAAATCGTAAACCATGAATAATTTCATGAAAGATTACTTTAATACATTCTTCTCGTCTGAAAATACATATTTCTGAATCAATATCACTAAATCTATTCGATCCCGAATTAACATTCAAAGGAGTTAAATTTTGTGAATTTTTTCTTAAAATTTTCTTATCGGGTAACAGACATAAATGAATGGTTATACTTCTCGGTTTATCACTAAAACCTGTAATATATGATATGGCTCTGATTAATAATTGAATATTAGGTAAATTTTCATCATCATCTTTCAGATAAATATGTAATGTATTCTTTACATTGTGCGTCGATCGTGTTTGCCATTGATATGTATAAACTTTTTGATGAATTGATAATTTATTTCTTAGACTTTTAGCAATAAAATCTGATTGCGGGTATATATTAAAACCGGTTTTCATACTAATTTGACTATTCGTATAATGAATATTTAATATATCATATAAATTTTTCATAGTTTTAGATTTCAAATATTCATTTACATCACATTTATGTAAAAAATGATGAATTAAATCATTTGATATTTCAGTTAACATAATATAATATAATACGTTTAATAAAATATCTTTTTTTAAAACAAAACTTATAAAATGAAAGATTTAAAAGTTGTGGGTGTTGATGAATTACATAATACTATTCGTGATTTTATTATAGAATCTAAAACAATTATAGGGGATTATGAAGACATGAAAACTCTTATCTTAAATATGGTAAAAGCAGGGTATATGTTTAATATGGATCGGGATAGATTAAGAGATGCAATGGAAGATATTACATTCATGTTATGTCCAGACGATGATGCCAATAAAGACAGAGTTGAACGAGGGTTAGAATATGATGATGATGATAGTGATATAGAAGATATCGGCAATACTTCTGAATTATGTTAAATTAATATATTTATTATTAATATAATGCCGTTTTATATAAATGATCCAGATGAAAATTTAGCCACATATGCAAAAAGGAGTAAAAAGGGTCGGTTAAGAAAATCTAAAGCTAAAACTAAAAAACAAGCTAAAAAAAATGAAATAATAGATATTCCATTTTCAAAATATAAAAGTAAAGGAACACGAGCAACACTAGGGGATGTTTATTTCCATTATCAAAAATATTCAAATATAAATAATTTCTTTAGTATTTTAAATAAAGATTTTAAAAATAAAATTAATTTAAATAGGCAACGTTTAACTATTAATGCCAGAAAAAACAAATTAACTCTTGATAATATACATGAATTAGATTGTAGTGCTAGTTTAAATTTATTAATAATTGATTTAGATACAACAGAAGGAAAACATGCAAATATTGCTATTATTAATAATATAAATAATACAATAGAATATTATGAACCACACGGTTATAGAAAGAATAAAAATAGTGAAATAGCAGATATTAAAGGTATTTATAATAAAAAAAATAAATTATTAAAGGATTATTTTAAAAAAATATTACCGAATCATAGTTTTATTGATGTCGTATCAATGAATAAAAAGACTAGTTTTCAGGCTTTACTGGATCCCGATGAAAATACAGGTTTTTGCGTAACTTGGTGTATTTTATTTGCCCATTATCGTTTATTAAATCCTAATATATTATTATCAAGATTGATAAAACACATTGATAAAACTATAAATACAACTAAATTATTAAAATATGCTAAACATGTTGAAGATACTATTAAACATAAATTTGATTTAAAGTAATTTTACTAACTTAAAGTGATTAAAATGAGTGATTCACAATTTTCTGAAAATTTACATATCTCTACAATGGTTCAGATAGGTAAATTAAATACTAAAATAATATTAAAATCTTTAGCCGAAAGTTTAAATATCAATGAAAATATTCTTTATGTTGAATATGGTTCCGAAATAAATAAAGGATTAAATGATAAAAAATTAAGTAAAAAGAAACTGGATAGTAAAAAATACTTTTATAATCAACTTACCCTTCATATTCACAATAATTTAAAAAAGAATAAACGAGTTAATGTTAAAATATTCAATAATGGTCGCATTCAAATGACAGGTATTAACAGTGATAAAGTAGGTAATACCACTATGGAGATTTTATTAAAAGAATTATTAAATTTATCAAATGCTGTTGATATCTTTAGTGAAACAGATATTAAACAAATCGGAGATTTAGAAACAGTATTAATAAACAGTGATTTTGATATTCACCATGAAGTTGATAGAGCTGGTTTACACCGAACAATTGTAGAAAATGGTTATTTATCATCTTATGAACCTTGTAATTATCCAGGTGTAAATATTAAATATTATTTTAACCCTTGTAAAAGAAATTTTGGTATTTGTGATTGTGAAAAACCTTGTAATGGTAAAGGTTTAAATGATACTTGTAAGAAAATTACTATCGCTGTATTCAAAAGTGGTAAAATTATTATTACAGGGGGTAGAAATAAACATCATATACAAACCGCTTATGAATTTATTACTGATTTTATTGAAGAAAATAAATCAGTTGTATTAAAATAAGATTAATTTATTTCTATCTATCATATAATATGGATAACAAATTGATAGTTTTAGTTTTAGGAATCTTATTATTTTTTTATCTATTACAGATGAATCATACCAATATTATAGGGAACAATTTAAATCTTAAAACTGATATAAATCCTACTAATATTGGATTTGTAAAACCTGAACACAGATTATTAAAAGTATTAAATACTGTTTCAGCTGGATCAAAAATAAGATTAGATGGGAAACTACAAGCTTATATTTACAATAAAAATACAATTGATAAAAGTGTTGAAGATAGATTATCTGCTATTATGAAAAAATTAATTGGAACTATTAATTTATTGACCGAAAATGATTATTATATTAAACAAATTGAAAATGTTTATGGATTAATAAGTAGAAACGGTAATCAAAGATATTTTATTGATTTCTTTATTTATGATATTAAAAATTACTATACTGTAAGATGTATCTCTGATATTGTTATTGTGGATAAAGAAATTTATATTAATTATCTTAATGTTCAAACCGGTTCTAATCCAACTATCTTGAATAAATATGATGTTAAATTTAATGATACTGGTATCTTATTTGATGGTAATATGTTTAAAGAAAATATAGATGGATTATTTGATAGTTTCTATAAGAACTCTTTTGAAGTCATCTCTGTTCCAGAAACATCCTTAGAATATTCTAATGTTGATCTTACAAGCGTGGTTTCAATGAATAGTATAAGGAATTTATATTATCCATCTAGTATATCACCCGATACAGTAAAGGATTTAGAAAAGAAAGATTTATCGGGTTATGTTGAAATGTATTTACCTAATTCACAAATTAATATAAAATCACCACAATTTTGTGAAAAATATAAAATAGAATGGGATAGTTATGGTATCCCTAATTTATCTGACAATAAAGATAAAAATTGTTATGTTCACGATAATTCTGTGGAACCAACTATTAATAGACCTATCAATCCACCAGGTCTTTTTAATGATCAGAGAATGAGTGCAACCCAATATGATTTTTTACTGAATCGACCTATCAGTAATAGTCTTTAAGATTTTAGATATAATCTATTAAATTCTCTATTCTTTCTTAAATCTCCTAAAGTATGAATTAATTTATCTTTGATTGAAATAGGCTTACATTCAGTATTCTCTGATATCCCTTCTGATATGTCTTCATAAAGACATAAAGTTTTAATATCAGATTCATTTTCATCTTTTAAACTCTTATCTACTATCATATGTATTTTATATCTATCTGGATCATTACTATATCTATTTGAAAATAAGACAAAACCTATACTTAATCTCTCCGATAATATTTCATAATCTCTTAATGATAATTTATAAAATTTACCACTTATACTAGACAATAATTCTCTATTTTCTTTGTAAATATCACCTAATAAATCATTATGAAGTTTAAAACTATCACCATCCTCTGAATAAATATCAATTAATATACTTCGTATATATTCATCCGAAATATCATCTAATAAACGCGATATGATATTAATATCATTTCTATCTTCCGAAATTATATTTTTATAGATTGTTATATCTTTACCAAATATTTTCTTTAATAAATTTGGATATTTACTATAAGATGATACGGGTTTTTCTATATATTCTCTTTTTAATAATGTTTTATTTACATTTGGATTAGAATATTCATAATAAGAAATATTTCTAATGTATTCACTATGTTTTTCAAATAATTCTAAATAGGATTCGGTTAAAAAATCTTTCATAGTTAATACAACTGTATCATCTGATATTAAATTTATTTTATAATCTTTTAATGAACTATAATTTTGAAATAATATCTTTTGTAAATCATCTAGACCATGAATTAATAAATATTCAATAAATATTTTTAAATTTTTATATCTTTTTTCATCATAAATATCTGTTAATAAATCATATAAATCCCATCTTTTATGAATAGTTAATTTGATAGGATGTTTTACAATTTTATTTATCTCTCGTTTTAAATCATCATTTCTCATTATCATATCATATAATTTTGAAAATGTACTATAGATTATATTCATACTTTCATTATATTTTTTAAAATAAGCATCGCTTTGATTATTTTTTTCGCGCGGTTTTATAGATTCATTTTGTAATAAAAATAAAGAAATATTATTTATAGTAGAATATTTATATTTGGATTCATTGTATTTTTTATGTTTTAATGGAACTATAAAACCATTCATCATAAAAAGACCGATTGTTAATCTATAATCATTTACAATAACTTTACATTTATCACTGATATAAGATAAATATTTACTCTGATATATTTCATTTATATGTTTATCTATTTCAGAGTATTTACTCATAATCAATTCTAATGAATATTTATCCATAGATTTTATCTTTTTTAATGAAAAATTTATATCATCCCTATTTCTAGGTTTAAAAAATACAGGTATTTTTTCAGAACCATTATTTTCTTCATAACATACTGCTATCAGTTTATGATAATTATCATAATATCCTTCTATAGGTTTATAATCTAATTTTTCTCTCATTATAAAATCTAAGTCTTCAAATTGGATGATTTCTTTTTTATTCGCTACACTTTTGCTTTTACAATTATTGATAAAATCAAATAATATTTTATAAATGATTGACATATCATATTTGATACAATCTTTTATATCTATTTCAATTTTCAAACCATTATCATATAAAATCTTGACTTTATCTTTTGTGAAACTCTGTATTTCGGCGACTTCATTTGAGATATAAATTATATCTTTCTTAACTAATGGATTATCATCTACAATATTATCTAGAATACTATATTCTTCACCATTATAATAATACATTAATGCTTCATAATAATCTTCTATTTGATAAATCATAAAAATCGGTTTATCTTCATACATTTTTAATCCCCCCAATGGTTCTGATAATATTATCTTTGTATTTATTATTTCCTCTCCTCGTTTTTCATAACTTTCAGATAACATTAAAATATTAACTGTTTGACCACTAAATAATATATTATTGGATTTTTCACTACACTTCATTAACAATGGTATTAATAATTTATGATCTTTCTTTTCATCGCTATACAAGTATTCTTTAAAATTATCTTTTACATCGGCTATTAATTCTTTTTCATAAGATTTATTATCATAATTTTTTTCGGACATAAAATATTGAACAAACGAACCATTACCGATATCTAATATTTCTTTGTCTGATAATTGATTTAATTCTTTAATTATTAATTTTTTTAAAGTTTTTATATCATAGTTGCGAACATCCGATTTCATTATTTTTTGTCGCAATCTTTCAAAACATCTCAAGAAGGAATCGCTATCTTGTATAACTCCTACACGAAAAAATCCATTATGACTCATTTCTATATCTTTTTTCGCCGAACCTTTTTTAATAAATGGTGCATTGGGTTTCATATAAAAAATATCTTTTATCTTGTTATTTACTTTTCCATATTTATTTTCTTTTAATGGGAATTCAGTATAGTCACTAATATTTGTGCTCACCGTATGCCCTTTCTTTTCTTTAATTTGACTGATATGAAATGTTCTTATATCTTTTTTCTTTTCATTTCCAATATTTATTTTACATTCATGAATATCATTTAATTTTTTTAATTCATCTTCAGATATTATTTCACCATTGACCCAATTATTTTTACCATTTTTATCGTTTATTAAAACGATTACTGTTCGTTTATCTATTTTATAAGGTTTTTTACCACAACAAGGTAGTGCTAATAATTCCGGATGAACATCATCATGAATTAATTGAAATTGATATTTATCTATATTATCTTTGTCCTTATCTTTATTCCAATAACTACTACTATCACTTTTACCTGCACTCCTACCGGTTCTTTCTAAGATAAAATATTCACCATCACTATTTTTATATTCTTTTGACCATACAAATTGTCTCCATTCCAAGGATTTCCCATCTTCATCTTTCTCAATTGGATGATATTTACTCTTAGGATCTATTGGTATCTGATGTTTTCTATCCCAAAATTTAGGACATATATAATAAATATCTTTTCTATCACTACCAATAATTTGTATGGGTTTAGAATAACTTACACCTAAATTTTTAAAACCGGTTTTCTTATCTATTTCTAATAATTCTTCACGTGTTAAAGCTATTGGTTGTTTATCTTGTGCCGCTTGACATTTAGCAGCATAACCATCCCTACTTTGTTTAGGTTTATATTTTATTAATCTAGGATCTTTCATCTCCAAACGTTTAATATAATAACGAGAATTTGGATATTTAGATTCTTCATTTCCTTCATCACTACCACCTTTCATTCCCGCTAATAAATCATCATCAATATCTTCATATTCATCTTCTGAATCATCTTCTGAATCATCTTCTGAATCATCTAAAACTTCATCTGTGTGTTCAGGTTCATCCATTTCTGGTTCAGGTTCATCCATTTCTGGTTCAGGTTCTTCCATTTCAGGTTCAGGTTCATCCATTTCAGGTTCAGGTTCACCATTTTCTTCATCAGGTTTTATCACAGAAATTTCAGGTTGAGTTATCACTATATTTTTTTTACTTGTTTTCTTAAACAATTTTTCAATCGATTCAGGTAAATCTTTTCTTTTATCAACTCGTTTTAATTTATATATATTCATTATCCGATTTACTATATCTATACATTCATGAAAACTACTGTAATTATATAAACCATAAAATGATACTTTTATTCTATCTAATACCTTTTCAACTATGATACTTATATTTTTTACTTCTTCTCTGTATCTTATAGGATTATTCATATTAACCGTTAACCATTCATCTAAATATTCTTTACCTTTACTTTTAGTTAATCCATATCTATCAATTAATATTTCTATGATATTTTTTTCAAGTATCTTTTTACGTTTACATAATGTAATTGTATCTGTAATATATTTCATATTCTCAAAATCATCACATTTACTATATAAAAGATGTAATTTATCATCTTCATCATTTAATACTATAAATTGACTATAAAAAGATCCAAACAACTTTTTCAATGATAATAAATGATAATCTGATATTTCATAAATACTACTAATATCTATTCTAGTAGGTCTATTTATAATTTCGGGTATTTTTCTTATTAAATTACTATTAATACCCTTGATTATACCATTTACTTTTCTTAAATAACCCTGAATAATACTATCTGTGAAACTTTCTAGGCGATTAAAGCGTTCACTATAAACCCTTATTCTTCCATCGATATATAATACTACCTGAATATTATCATCGGTTTTCTTATCATAAATAATAAATGTTAATGAGTTCTTTTTATCTATTCCCCGAGGTCGCGTAAATCCATCACTCAAATAGATATTTTTATTCCATTTTTCAAATAATTCACTCGTTATTGTTTTATCTATACATAAACTATATGTATTATTAATACCCCCTTTATATAATTTTATATATGAATCCATATAATTATCTGTTTGTATTTTTAACATAGGGATATCAATTGATAAAGGAAACTCTTGAAATATTTTAAATAAATCAATTATGATATTCTTTTCCTTATTTTCATAAACTAAATGAATAGGTCTAATATCTATTGGTAAATTATTATAATCTTCTAATAAACTATTCTGAGATTCTATTAATTCTATCTTTTCATCTATCTTTTCATCAAAACTTTTTTCATTCATCAAGGGGAAATATTTTTTTAAATATCCATATTTTATCATTTCTTCATCTTCTTTAAAAATATTATTCACATATTCACTCACATCTTTTAATGTTGTAAAATAAATATTATATTGCTCATCAACAAGTTGAGTATTTAATATCTTATAACGATCAAGATAATTTAAACTATTACGTTTAGGTGTTCCATCACTATTTACAAATCTGTCATCAATATCTTGTTTTAAATAAGGATTCATGTTATTTAAATCCTCTAAATCATCATAAGTTATACCTAGTGGTTTAGTGTATAATAATGATTTTTTTTCTCTCTTGTGATCAATCCAAACATAAATTTCATTACTCGGTAAATTCATCATCTTACCTATTTTTCTATAAACTATTTCAATCGTATCAGATAAATATAAACGTTCTTTAATTATTTTAATATCTTTTTTAGGGAAATTTATTTCAGGTTTTTGAAGATCCTTTACATTGTATAAATAAGCCTCTTTATGCATTTGTTTATCTTTTTCCCCAAGAGTCCCTTTTAAAGGTTCTTTTATATGAAATACATTTATCTGTATATTATGTTTATCATATGTATGATATGGGTCACTCATATAATTATT
>Ga0075480_10000312_pt1 | contig 27809 bp, 31 predicted proteins | sample DEB08_DNA_7_FD_81590 | JGI IMG/M metagenome (GOLD analysis project Ga0075480, IMG submission 81590) | Aqueous microbial communities from the Delaware River and Bay under freshwater to marine salinity gradient to study organic matter... | ecosystem: Environmental > Aquatic > Marine > Coastal ... | reverse complement strand
GTAAGCCATATTGATGAAGTTATGAAATTAGTTTTTGTATAAATTAAATTAAAAAGGAAGAATATCTTCTAATATATCACCAGCTAATTCCATTCCACCATCAACACCATTAGAATCTCCATTTCCTCTTCTTCCTGGAGGTGGTGCTGGAGCATCAATATTCATAGTCATATCAAATTTTCCTACAGGTAATTGAATTTTTAAATTTGAATTATACATTTCAAACTTAGAAGTATTGACTGTCATATTAAAAGTTGAAAGCTCATTTAATCCTTGTTCTTCAAATGAAATATCTGTTATTTCAACTAAAAATGGTAAAATTGCTCCATTTTTAATAAGTCTTAAATTTGCAGCTGGGTTATAGTAATAACCATTTTTATCTTTTATGTTTAAATCATTAATAATGTCACGTTGTGAATTAAAGTATCTGTAAAATTCAGAGAATGAAGTATAAGCAGTTGTTCTTTTTTCCTCTTTGTTGGATAGTGGAGTTAGTTTATTCCATATTTGATAAAATAAAACAACATTTGGATTAGTGATTGAAATTTTATAATTATTATTTGAAAGTTGGCTTATTTCAACTTCATTTTCCAAATAAACATTATATTCATTATTAACTAAGTTTATATTTTTAGTTTGATCAAAACTTCCAGTATTTTGAGCCCCCATATCTAACCATTTTAAAAAATTTGTATTTGGATTAGCATTTGATACCATAGAATACAAAACTTGAGTTAAAATCATATTAACTTGACCGTTATAATTATCTGGGAGTGTGTTAAGTTCTTGTGATAAAGTATAAGTTACTGTATACCCGTTGCTTAATGGGTCTTCTTGTGATTTTTCTACTTTATAATTTGTTGCCTTCACCCAATATTCTTTTTCATTTAATCTAATTAACATAGTGGGTGTAAACATGTATCCAGCTTGATCTTCTTTTTTTATAATATTTTCAACGGCTTTATTATAATTAATAAAACTAATTGCTAATTGGCTTTGTGTTAAGGAAAAAACTTTAAATTGTTTTTGATTAAAAGTTGGATTATGACCATCCCATGTTTGATACAAAACAACATTATTCTTAACGTTAGTAAAAACTAACGAATAAGACCCATCACTATTTTTGGTTAAAGAACCATCCTCCTTGAGTAACGCATTAAAGTATAATGGAAACATAGTTGGTTATACTTTAATAGTAGATAAAAAAAATTACAAAAAATATGAAAGTTACATTTTTTTTTGTAAAATAAAATATATTTATAGTATGTAAATGAATGATTTAATTATTATAAGCTGTTTATTTGGTGTAAAATTTAACAGAGTTCATAATTCACCAGACAAAGAAAATAGTTATTTTTTTACAAATAATAAAAATCTAAAAAATGAAATTATATCAAAAGGTTGGAATTATGTCTTTGTAGATAAAGAATTATCCTCTAACTATATAATTTCATCACTACAAGCTAAATATATTAAGTTTTTAAAATTTTTAGATGATTTCCCCAAATTTAAAACTGCAAAAAAAATTTTATATATCGACCATAAATTAGTTACAGATTATAAAACACTTAATGAGGTTAAAAGCCTTATTAAAAATAACCAAGATAAGTCTGTTATTATTCGACATGATAGAAAGAAAAAAACAAATATATTTCAAGAAGTTAATGCAGCTAAAAAACAAGAAAGATATGCAAAAAATATGAGTTCTACAATTTCTTTTATCAGAAGAGTGACTGCTACAAAAGAATATTCTGAAAATGTCAGAATATGCGCTACAGGTTTTTTAATTTATATTAATAGAAAAGAGATAATGGATTTAATCAATAATATTTATGATAAATGTATGGAACATCAACAACCGGAATGTCAAATTTATTGGGGAATTTTTTCACAAAAATATAAAAGTAAAATAAAAGAAATAGGATGGTATGATATTAAAAATATTTATAGTAAAGTTTTAAAATAAAATTATTTACCTACTTTGGAAGTTTGTAAATTTTTGTAACCTTGTGGTTTTTCAAACTTTAATTTTTTATTTTTAACACTCAATTCCATATATAATTAAGTATATATAGAAATATATTTAAATTCTAACTATTTTAATCTTTCCTTTTAATACTTTCTTTAATTGTTTCATCGCGGCTTTCTAAAATATATGACGCCAATTCATTTGCTTTATCTTCGTCATTTTTATAATACTTTTGTAAAGTTTCAAACAACATTTTCTTAGTAATTGGTTTTTTAGTTTTATTAACTGAATACAATAACTTTCCGTTCTTGGTATCAAAACATTCAATCTCATTTTGTTTCATAACATTTATTAACAGATCATTTAATTCTTTCTTTTTCTGCCGTTTTTCCCTCATAACTTTTTGCAATCCCTTCATTTCTTCGTCAATTGCTACCCATTCCTTAACATAACTAACTAATTGATCTTTGGTATCCATACTTACATAGATACTAACATTTTTATTAAATCATTTTTTTTCAATTTAGAATACTTTTTTGCGCCCTTTAATTTAGCTAACTTTCTCAGATCCACCAAATTTAACTTTGATAATGCTTCTTTTGTCGTTTGAAAAGATTCAAGATTAATAGCTGGTTTAAAATGCTGGTTACATTTCTCTCTAAAACATCTTTTTCCACATATCCTTCCTTTATTTTTTCCACTTTTAAAAATATGGGAACATGTATTTTTGCCCATACATAATGACATGGGATAGTTAACCCCTTTAATCTTTTTAATTTCAACATCTGGAAGATAAGGTAATAAATTCTCTTGAACTTGTCTACAATATGGACACCTTAATTCGTGATCTTTCAAATACAAATTATCAGAGTAAATATAGTGTCCCTGTTGTTTTGGATATTTATAACATACTAAATCATTAAAGAGAGGAATATAATTAAAAGAATGTCCACATTCCAGAGTAATCGCATTTTCACTTAAGTCTGATCCGCTTATCAGACACTTATTTTCCTCATGAATATTTCTCTCAGGAGAACTAATTTTTGATGCTTCAATTGTTTTATTTAACTCTTCATAAAAATCAAACCCTTCGGGTATAATATAATTCATTTTTAAAACGACATAATTTTATCTTTATATGTATTTAATAGCGAGGTAGAGAGATATGCCCAATCATGAACATTTGTTATGGGGAACTTTTACATGGATATTATTACACTGGATGTCACAACAAATTAAGGAAGAAAATTTTGTTTCTGAGCGTCCACAACTTTTAAAATTTGTTGTTGATATATGTAATAATTTACCATGTCCAACGTGTCGTGAACATGCACAATCATATTTGAAGAATATACCATTAAATCAAATAAAAAGTAAAAAAGACTTTATTAATTATATTTACCATTTTCACAATTCTGTTAATATTCGAGGAAAAAAGAAATATGAACCATTTTCAATTATGGATAAATATAAAAAAGTAAATTTTAAATTACTTCTAGATTCATGGAATGCAAAATTTATTTATGGAAACGATATTCAGCGAAATGATTTTATGGCTAAAAAACGTTTAATGAAATTAAAACGTGAATTGAATGTTTACTTTAGAGAGAATCATCATAAATTTTTAATGAGCTGACCGTTCTTGTAAACCGCACATTTAAAAGTTTGTTTAGAAGGTCGGCTACAGGATACACGATTACTTCCTAAATCAGAGGTAAATAAAAGATGTCTATTTTCTTGTTTGGACCAAAGCGCATAAAAAAATCCTACACCCAATCCTGCTCCTACTAAATTCCCGACTAATAAATCAGTTATATAATTACATCCAGCGCTTTTTCGAGTAATTCCATTTCCTAAAATTAAAGTTCCCATAAATATGATCAATAGCGCGTTCAAAGGTGCCGCTCCATAAACCATAGGAAGGATTAAATAGGTAGTTGTAAATGCTAAAAATACACTATTTAAATCTGGATTTGAAATAGTGGTCAATAACTCTGGATAAGTAAATAATTGGCATGCATCTTCTGTATATCCAGCTGGTCTCCCTCCGCCTCTAAAAATCTTTTTAAGACCAATTGCTGCTAGTGTAACAATTAGAACAAATCCTAGATAAACTAAGCCTTTTACATCTTGATTTAATAAGGAACCTAATACTAGGAATATAGTTACATAAAGAGGAGAAGTAGAAATTAAATATTTTAAAACACTTGAAAATGATAGATTGATTGGCATCTTTTTTTTATATTAATAATATAAAAAATAATGAATAAAGTAATTAGGTTTTCACTTGTTATTTTTGTAACTGTTTTATCAATTTTAATATTTAATGCTGTGGCGAATTTCTTCAATATTGGGTTTCAATATTATGGTGTATATATGTTTTTTGGTATTGGGTTACTTTTTCTTTATTATATTTTACCAAATAAAACAGTTAACATTTTCGAATAAAATTGATTAACTAATTTGTTATGAATTTTATTTAATCATTTATTCATTCACATGACTTTAGATCCATCTAAACTTTCTGCCTCAATCGATAAATATTTTACTGAGTTCAAAACTTTAGTAGCTAAAAAAATTCAAAATGGTGAAAATATAAATGATATTGGACAATTCATTAGTGAATATAGTTTTCCAGATCTTGTCCAAGAAGACTATACTAAAAGACGAAGAATTAAAAATGTAATTCCATTTCATGAAAAATGTATTGCTAAAAGAGCAACAGGTGAACAGTGCAGTCGCCGTAAGAAAGCAGGCTCAGAATTTTGTGGAACTCACTCAAAAGCATGCCCACATGGAGTTGTTAATATGCAACCTGAAACTCATGAAGTGAATGACGAAGGTGAAAAAATCGTAAAAAAACAAATTGAGGTGTGGCTTGAAGATATAAATGGAATTATGTATTGGATTAATGACTCAGGCACAGTTTATCATCCTGATGATATTAATAAAAATGTTGAAAATCCTCGCGTAATTGCTCACTATGAAAAAAAACTGGTTGATGATATGGAAATTTATAAAATTATTGGAGAAATTCATTAATAAGATGATGTGGAATATGATTAAAATTTATTATTTTATCATTCCTTTCAAAATTTTTTTCACTTTCTGATGTTTTCTTTTTTTCAAAGAATGCAGGATCTTCATAACATTTTTTTGCTGTTACATAACCACATTTAGGAAATATTGATGGGATATTATCTGATGTATCTCCCATAACCGTCTTAATAAATAAATTTTGTTTTGCATCATAGGATCCTGTCTTGCTCTCCGCTAAATGCTTAAACCTGAGATTGATTATGTTGATATTTGGTGAAATTAGTTGAAGATAATCATGATCACTTGCAATAATGAAAATTCTTGCATCGGCATCAGATTTAATTTGTTCTTTAACAGAAATTGCAATACAATCATCTGCTTCTAAATGAGGATGCATCATCGTTTTTGTAACTCCAGCTTTCTTAAACAAATCTTCATTATAAGCCATAGCAAAGAAAGGACCTCCTAAAAATCCATCATAGTTACGATTGGCTTTGTAATCGGGGAATATTTCTTTACGCCAGATATCAGAACGTGGACAATCTCTTGCCGCAATCATAGTAATTTCTGTTTTTTTAGGATTGACACCACATTTTTTTGGAATTTCTTTAAGTTTTTCAACAAAGGTGCTTTTAAATTTTTCTACAAATTCTGCATTTTCAATTGGAATTTCCAGAGGTTCATCTTTCTTTGCCACCTTCCACCACTGTGTAAGTGCATAAAAACGGTAGAATATGAAATAACTTGCGTCGATGTAAAATGTAACTTTGCTTTTAGACATGATTAATTAAATTATAGTATTCTAAATTTTATAAATCAATTTTTAAACGTTTTTAAATAATTTTTCTCTTTTTTCTTTTCTTATTATAAAAAACTATGACATTAACTATCGAACTAGATAATTATGTTTTTGAATTAAAATCAAAAGATCCAAATGCTTATTTAAATAGAGGAGTAGTGCATATTTTATCAACCAACAAAACAACAAATGAAAAAACAAATTTTATAGTCTATCGGTCACATAGCGATCTAGGATTTTGGCGATTGTGTTACACAGCAGGTAAAGAAGATGATGAAAGCGAAACATTTTTCCAATTTTTGAAAGGAAATCATAAATTTGGTCATTATGTCCAAACAACATTTATAGACTTACGCCTACAGATGTTTATAAATGATAATTTTCTTTCTATTCCTGAAGAATCAAATATGAACTGTTTTGATCTATATGAATCACATCCGGAAACAAAAGAAAAAGTTATAGAAATGATTGACACAAAACATGGAAATAGAAAAGGGTTACCCTCTTTAAATGAAAGTTTGGTTATCCCAGAAAAAGTTAAAAACATTCATAACAATTCTGAAATTGTTTATGCCAATGTTATGAATTTCCCATTAGAGTTTAATTATAGAAAAAAATTCGGATGGTGTGGTCGAAAACCAAAACATGAGCAAGTTATAACAGGATCTTTATTTTTACAAGATAATTATACTATTTCAGGAACCCAAATAATTTCACCCTATAATTATAATGCAAGTGATGCAGAGAGTTTCTCTCTTGAATTAACTTCTCAACTAGGCGTTGTTGATCTTACTAAAAAATCAGATGCGAACATTCCACCTGAATTAACTCTTTATTACTTACATATTTTAAATCTTAACATAGAAGATAGTAGGGAAGTGGATGAAACTAAAAGACGGAAAACTGTTGCAAATTTATATCTTCCAGTTTTTTTATGTCAATCACCTAATCTTATAAATGCATTTGGATTATATGATAATTATTTTGATTTAGGTGCTTATGTTTGTAAGTTAATAGATTACACTAAAAATTGTTTAAAATCCGATGGTGAATTAAAATGTTCGGTTGGATATAATTTACAATCATACCTTTATAAAGATCCAGTTTTTCCATTTAATGAAATATCTAAAAATTATAGTATAACTCCTTTTGTAGCAAAAGTAGTAAAAGAAAACAGGATAAAAGATATTACGTCTTTAGAGAATTTATTACGATCTTTGCAATTATATAAAACTGTTCAAACACAAAAAGGGCAGGAATTAGAAGAGCGACAATTTTTCCGTAATCCTAAGGAATTAGAGGGAGAAATAGCAAATAATAAACGTTTATTAGCTGAAATTGATACAAATATTCAAAAATATACTGATATCTTGGAACAATTTAAAATTAAAAATCAATTTGCTGGAAGAAAAAAAAGAAGAAGATCCACGCAGAAAAAAAATAAGCGAAAAAAATCCGGAAAAAAAAGAAAGAAAACTTTGAAAAAAAATTAAACAAAATGTTTATTCATATATTTTTGTAAACTAAAAAAATGTATTTCTTTTGCTACATCATCTTCTAATTCCAATAAGTTTTTCAAATTATTATCAGGAACAATTAAAGTTTTATTTGTTTCTACTTGAAGAGAATTTTTTTTAATATATTCATGCAAATATTTGGTAACTTCCGTCCTTGCTAATTCTGTTCCTGTTTCAATCCCCATAAATTGACAAAGTTGATCTGAAATTTTAGTTGGTTTTGCAAATCCAGAATTAGTTTTCTTTCTCTGTTGTTTCGTTTTCTTTTGTTTTTCTTGTTCCTTTTTTACCCTTGATTCTAATCCTTTAATTTGATTTTGAATCACAGTAACATTTTTTTTAAGCTGAACCAAATTTTCTAAAATATCAGAAAAATCTTCACTAAAATCCATCCTACATAGTATAAAGAAAAATTATTTTTTTATACTACGAAACTGTAAGTTTACTGTTGACTTTGACTATTTCCATCGCCACCACTTCCCGATGCAGTTGCTTCACGATGAGCTCTAGAACTATCGCGTGCATCCTGTCTAGTCTCACACATTAAAGGACCTCTCTGCACACCGGTTACGTTCATCGATTGCCACTTATGCTTTGATCCTTCTTCTGTAATTGGACTGATATCTAGATCCACATATTCTCCTTGCACGAGATATCTATATTGCTCCTTCCCAACACTAAGTGAACTATGATGCACAAAAACATCTCTAGGCGATTCACCTAATGTTGAAGCAAAACCATAACCATTCTTGTTATTAAACCACTTGACGCGAGCTGTTACACGTTCAGATCCTCCCATTATATACACTAGTTAGGTAATGTGTCTTTAAGTTTGTATTTCAATTTGTTTTTCATCATATTGAAAAAGTTTTTTAAGTAGATTATACTCAGGACGTTCATTTATGCCTAAATGAAAACAATAGTTGAGATAAATTTTTAGTTCATTTGGAATATTTAAATTCCAATATTTTCTTCTAAAATTTACCTTTTGTTCATATACTTCTCTCTTATATGTTAATCCACACCATGGTAATTCTCCTTCAATTAAATAATAAAGCAAATAACCAAAGGAAATCATATCATCTCTAAAACTATAATCTTTTCCTTCATGAACATATTCACTACAAAAGAGAGGACACCCTAATAATGGAAAAGATTTATTACTATCAATAATATAGCTATAATGCTTTGATTGTCCAAAATCTGATAAATAAAAAATATTTTTATTTTTATCAAATAGGAGATTTGTTGCAGAAATATCACAGTGAAGGATTCCTTTTTTATGAATTTCATTTAATATTCCAATTATTTGAACTGCGCATGAAAATAGTAAAGGTATTGATAGTTTTTTTTTAAAAAGGCTTTCTTCAATATAAGGATAAATAATATATCGTCTTGATTTATAAATTCCATAATCTATAATTTGTGGAATACCTGAAACACCATTTAGTAATTTCCGTATCTTTGTTTCATTTAATAAATAACTGGAAGAATAAGGATGCCTTTCCATTTTAATAGTAAAAGGTTTATTATCCTTTTGAAAAATTGATTTGTAAATGATTGATGCAGAAGTTTCACCTATTTTTTCATGAATAATATATTCCTTTTTAAATATCATATATAATTGAAATATATTTTTTGAGATAGTGTTATACAAAGTATGACTGATTTCTTTCCGTTTGAATTATCGGATTGGCAAAAAAAAGCCAATAAATCAACCGAAAATGGTGGACACTGTTTAGTAACTGCTCCCACAGGATCAGGAAAGACAGTTCCCGCAGAATTCGCTATTCACTATTTTACTGAAATTGGAAAAAAAATTATTTATACCTCACCGATTAAAGCTTTATCAAATCAAAAATATTATGAGTTTCAGAAAAAGTTCCCGGATGTAAGTTTTGGAATTTTAACAGGTGATATAAAAGATAATCCTGAAGCTGATGTTCTTATTATGACAACTGAAATTTTATGTAATCATTTGCATAATTTGAAACATGAAAATAGTAGTTTGGAATTTAATATTGATATTCAAAATGAATTAGCATGTGTTATCTTTGACGAAGTTCATTTTATTAATGATGCAGATAGAGGAACTGTTTGGGAAGAATGTTTTATGCTTTTACCCGAGCATGTTCAACTTGTAATGTTATCGGCAACAATTGCTACTCCTGAAAAATTTGCGGCATGGATTGAAAGTATTCATCCAAAAAGTGAAAAAAAGGTAGAATTATGTGATTCATCTGTGAGAGCGGTTCCTCTAACGCATTTTATGTGGCTTACAGCTACGGATAGTTCATTTCACGTTAAAGATAAGGACATGAGTTATAAGATGAACAAATATTGTAACAAACTAGTTCAGTTATATAATGAAAAAGATGGATTTGCTGATTGGGATTTTAAAAAATTCTCTGATGTTCAATTTCATCTTAAAAACAATCATCACATTAAAAGGCAACATATTTTAAATAGTGTTGTTGGTCATTTAAAAGAAAATGAAATGCTTCCAGCAATTTGTTTTGTCTATTCTCGTAAAAATGTCGAACGATTTGCTAAAGAATTAACCCATACCTTGATTCCTTCGATTTTGATGAATAAAGTTGAAAAGGAATGTCGTGCAATTTTGTCAAAATTTCCAAATGCTAAGGAATATATGTCCTTAACTGAATATCGTTATATTCTTCGTTTGCTCGAAAAGGGAATTGGAATTCATCATTCAGGTCTTTTACCCGTTTTTAGAGAAATGATTGAAATTATGTTTGACAAAGGATATATTAAGTTTCTCTTTGCTACTGAAACCTTTGCTGTAGGTCTAAATATGCCCACTAAAACAGTTTTATTCACATCACTTCAAAAGTTTGATGGGCATGGCCATCGTTATCTCTTGCCACATGAATATACGCAACAGGCTGGAAGAGCTGGTAGAAGAGGGTATGATACAGTTGGAAATGTAATTCATTTAACTAATTTGTTTGATTTACCTTCGGTTGTTGATTATAAAGAGATTTTGGGAAATGTTCCCCAAAAAATTGTTTCAAAACTGAAAATTTCTTACTCTATGGTTTTAAATCAAGAAGATCCTGTTTCATTTGTTAAGAAAAGCGCAATTCAAGAAGATGTTAAATCCCATCTTAAATATATTGATTTGGAGATTGAAGAAAAAGAAAAAAAGTTGCGCAAAATTGAAGAACAACTTGATAAACATAACAGAACTCCTAAGGAGAAATTGTTAGAAATTTTGGATTTAGAAGAAAATATGAAATATTTTAGAAATAAACAACGTCGAGCAAAAGAACGTGAATTAAATTCTCTATATGATGAATATCGTTTTGCAAAAGAGGAAATGCATTTTATTCCTGAATATAAAGATGTGTCAGAAAAGCTGAAAGAGTTGCGTGAAAATAAATTTAATACAGAACATTATGTGGATTATCAGGTTGAAAACATTCGGGATATTTTAAAATCCAATCAAATTGTAGATTTTCACGCTGAAATAGCTAGAAATATCAAAGAAGTTCATCCTCTTATGATGGCCGAAATGTTTGATAAGTTTAATAGATGTGATAGTGTTGAACTTATTGGATTCTTCTCCTGTTTTACAAATGTAAATGTAGCCGATGATATTAAAAACGTTGTTCCAACTTGTAAATCATCTGTTAGAAGTTTGCAAATGATAGAAATAGCCAAAGATAGACTTGACCATTACCTTGATGAGGAAGGTAAAAGACAAATATATAGTGGAGAAAATTATAATATGCATTTTGATCTCGCGGATGACGCAATTAAATGGTGCGATTGTAAAACAGATGCTGAATGTGAATTCTTTCTTCTTGATCTACAAAAAAAGAAGGGGATCTTTATTGGTGAATTTGTAAAAGCTATGTTAAAAATTAATGCAATTGCAAATGAATTAGAAAAAATTTGTGATACTCATGGACTTACCGATATTCAATTTACTCTTTCTCAGATAGGAGATCTGACTCTTAAATCTATTTGCACAAGTCAGTCTCTTTATGTTTAGATTAATTAAATATGTATCTTCATTCTATTGCCTTTTATAAAAACTAAATCTTCTTTAGTCCAAAGTTTATTCATATGACATAAATACATAGTGTCGCCCATGATAGGTAAATTTTGAAGTTTCTTTTTATCTCTAAAATCAAATTGATCATAAATTTTAAGCAGTGAACCTATTCTATAATTATTATTTATAATTACTCGTGACATATAAATTTCTTTATTTGTAATTGCCTGATTAAAATTTCTTGCATGAGAAGTAAGTGAAAAAATTTCATTATCAATAAGTAATTGTAATGTTTTTTTATTTAGAGAAAATATGTAACTTTGAACGTGAGCTAATTCATCTCTCTTATGTTTAATAGCACCACTATCCTTGCCTATTTGATCTACAACAAATGCTATTTCACTATTTATATTGCAGGTATTAATTGTGCTACCAAATAATTCGTATTTTTTTAATCCATTTAGGTAAATGTCGGTCCATTTTCCATTCTTGTTAAAAGGACCTATAATAGATGAATTTGCAAAAATAAAATTTTTGTATTGTTTATATCTATTATTTACTAAGATTCCTTCACTCCATCCTCCAAAATCAAAACCAATATTTTCTCTTTTTATTACTTCTACATGAGAAGGAACATCAAAATTTAAGTTTTTATTATTACATATTAGTAAAAAGTCTATATTATCATCTTTAAAAATAGAATTCTCGATAAATCTCTTGACACGATTATTATATTCGTGGAAAACAAATAAAACAAGAAGATCTTTTTCTTTATTATTTACAGTTTCACTTACATATTTTTTAATTATATCAAAATTAACTTTTTCTTGTCCAGCCCAATACCATTTGTGAAAAATAACATCATATGGATCAATCGTCTTTCCAAAGTAACTCCCTTTTCGTGTTGGATGTTTATTGTTATTTAAATACCAGTTTTTTTTATCATACCAATCAATATTCCTATATTTATCAAGCATACAATCAATTGTATAATTATGTTTGAAAATACATCTAGATAAACCGTATTCTCCGTTAACGATTGCCGATACTTTATCAATATGATTACAAAATATGGTTCCTTCTTCAATAAATAAATCTAATCCTAATTTATCTGTTACAAAGAAAAACGATTCAACTTTTGGACCAAACCCTCCTAGATCATGGTGTGGGAGACAAACTATAGACGTTGCAACTAATTTAACTTTATCAACTATTTTACTTGTAAATATATTAGACCAGTGATTATTTTCGCATAATCCTTTTTTCAAAACTGGCCCAAATACGCCAGAGTTTAAAAAAATATAATAATCATAGGTTTTTTCTATTTCCTTTAAATAATTTAGGGCTGCATGATGACCTCCAAAATCAAAACCTTTATTTTCTCTTTTAATTATTGTAACGTTTGTAAGTTTTGGAATTAATTCTTCAATACTACATGAGTATCCATTAATAACGAATATATAATCTATATTATCTCTATCTCTTACTTCATTTTTGAGAAAAAATGATAAGTTATAATTACTAACATCAGTTTGATAGTAAGTATAAATAATTACTTTTTTTGACATATAAATTAAACCTATATATTATTTTTATTTAATTAAATCTTTAATACCATCTATAAAATCAACAGAGATATTCCATCCTAAATCTCTAACTTTATCATTACTTATGTAATACCGCTGATCATTAAATGGTCTGTCATCTATGTATTTAATCCATGCATCATAATTTTCCGTATTTTTTATCATTTTAATAAGAATACGTGCAACTTCCATAACGGAATATTCCATTCCCTCATCACAACCAATATTGTAAATTTCTCCTATTGCTCCTTTTTCTAATATACATTCAAAAGCTCTAGCAGTGTCGTAAGCATGAAGAAACGCTCTCACCGCAGTCCCTTTTCCTTGAATAGTAACCTGTTTATCTTTTTTTAATTGATCTATAAACCTTGGAATAAGTTTTTCAGGATATTGATTGGGTCCATAAACATTATTGCCTCGTGTAATAATAATTGGCATTTTAAATGAATGATTATAAGATTGTGCAATCAATTCTGCTCCTGCTTTGGTAGCTGCATAGGGATTTGTTGGACATAAAATACTATGTTCAGTTTTTGAGAGTTCATCAACTTTATTCATAGATTCACCATAAACTTCATCTGTCGAGACATGAATAAATTTTTCTATCTTTCCATATATTCTACAACACTCAAGTAATACATGGGTGCCTAAAATATTATCCTTTGTATATTTCAGAGAGTCGTTAAAAGAATCTTGAACGTGAGATTGAGCAGCAAAATGAATTACCAAATCTATTTTGTGCTCTTTTAAAATATAATTAATTAAATCAATTGAACATAAATTGCCTTCTATAAGTGTATAGTTATCTGAATTTCTTATTTCTTCATTAACATTGTTTTTGTCAGCTGCGTAATACATGGCATCTAAATTAATAATATTATATCTTTTTTTTGGAAATATGTAATTAATGAAATTAGATCCTATGAATCCACAGCCACCAGTTACTAATAAGTTTTTCATGTATATATTTATTAAATAAAAATTTTTATATCTAAATATTCATGTTAATGCGTAAAAATATTTCCTTCAAGTTGAAAATTAATAAAAGGGTTAATTGAAACAATATTACAATTGTATTTTTCTTTTAAAAGCCTTTTAAGCTTTATTGTTTGACTAGATATCATTTTTAACCAATTTTTATAATCGCTTTTATTGCTTTGATGCATAGTTTTTTTGGAATGATAGTTAAGAAAATTACATTCATTATTTATTGATCCTCCATCGTGTCCTACTAATATTATATTTTTCGCTCCCATAATAGCAGCTAAGTGAATTGCAGAAGTTATAGTTGAATGAGAAACAACTAAAGAATTTTTATCTTCAGGTAGAGAATTAAAATCATGATTGTTTTCAACGTTAATTAAATGATTAAAAAAAACAATTTTATTATTATTATTATATTTAAGTGATGAAGATACATCTCTATTTCCACAATCTCCCAAACTAATAAAATGCTTTACATGGTTAGATGTTTCTTCTAAAACCAAATCTATAAATTTATGTTCTTTTCTTACTAAATATAGAGGTTCTATATATTTATAAGTTTGATTAACACCTATAATTATTTTTTTATCGAAAAAAGACTTATCAAGGAAATCTAAACTTTTACCAGATGCTAAAATGTATATATCTTCTCCTGTATGAATATTTTTATAATCCGATAATTTATTTGGAAACATAATAATTATTATTTTATATAAAATAAGAAATTTTATAAATAAAAATGTTTGTATATAATATAATCTTTTTCTTTGATTAAATCTTCTGTTTCTTGGTCGGCGTATTGTGTGTAATTATTTTTATTAATTTTTGTATCTATCTTTTTATTATCATAATTTAAATTAAATTTATTACATAAATTAATAGTATCTTCCTTTAAATTTTCTTGTTTTAAAATGTAAACCTTTTTTTTTAAATTAATAAAAAATGTATCAATATCACCGCCTTTATAATCAAAAAAATACAAGAAATAGTTCGTAAGTAAACCATATTTGTTATTTGAATTAATATAATATTTATCAAAAGAATTGCTAACATTTGTTAATTTTTGTTTTTCATTTAGTAATGCTTTAATGAAAGTATTTATATTATCGTATTTCTGAACACAAAATTGGAATGGATTACTTATTGGATGATTTGGTTTCTTAAAAAAATTATATAAACTATTGTAAAAATTAATTGGCTTTCTAACTGTTGTAAAAATTATTTTATTTTCACAATCATAATTAGTAATCTTAAAATGCTCAGCCATTAAATCATTTTTTTGAAATATAGTATTTAAGATAAATGTTCCTCCTGTTTTAGGAATATGAATATAAACTAACTTATCACGTATTTTAATTTGACCATTTTGATCATTTTGACGCTGAATTGTTCCCTTCTCAAAATTATCAGTAAATATGTTGTTTTTTCCAAATCCAAAGGAAACTAGGATTCTAGGACTGGGAAGTTGTCTATCCATGCCACGATGAGTTATACGTTGATCAAATATGATCACATCTCCTAGTTTTGGTATCAATTGAATAAACCCTTTAGGATCTACTTTTCTCGTGTGATGACTTCCTGGAACAACTTTAAGACCATCACTATCGTTTGCATGATCCTCTAGATATATAAGAACTTTTAGAATTTCGTGTTTTTCACCTGATTCTGTAGTTGACCAAATATCAGTAGTTTCATAACTAGCATATGAACCATTCAATTTATCCTTGTGCCATCCAACAATTCTGTTGACTCCTATATCGTTATGCGCACAAAATCTATAATTGTCGCCGTTAAATATATCTTTAAGAACAGAATTTATTTTCGGATTATTAATAATTTTTTTTGTTTCTTGGAATTCAGGGTGAATAATAAAATCTGGTATAGTAATACCACCAGCATTTTTATTTTGATTAGGTCTTTTTAAAAATTTACCTACTTCTTTTCTAAATGAATTTATTTCCTTAAGAGAAAATACGTTTGATGCTACCAAAAATCCGTTTTCTTGAATCAGTTTACGCGCTGTCATTTTAGTTTAGAGAGAAAATTATAATATAAAATAGAAGCAAATTTTTTTGATATGTTGATAATGGTTGATATAGACGATACTATTTGTTATTATGAAGAAGGAATAGAAAAAGGAAATTATGCTTTAGCTAATCCATATACAGATAGAATTGAAAAGGTCAATAAATTATTTGATGAAGGACATACAATTGTTTATTGGACAGCGCGAGGAACTATGACAGGTATTAATTGGTTCAAAATTACAATTGATCAACTTGAAAAATGGGGTTGCAAATATCATGAATTAAGAATGAATAAACCTGCATACGATCTTTTTATAGATGATAAAAATATGGAAAGTAATATATACTTTTCTTCTTGATTAATTGTATAAATGAAAAAAATATTATGTCTAATTCCAGCTCGTTCTGGATCTAAAGGTTTAAAGGATAAAAATATACGTGATTTTAAGGGAAAGCCACTTATAGCGCATAGTATACTTCAAGCCAAGCAATGTGATTTCGTGGACTCAATGAGAATTATAGTAACAACAGATAGTAAGAATTATGCTGAAGTTGCAAAAAAATATGGTGCCGAGGTGCCATTTATAAGACCTGCCAATTTATCTCAGGATTTGTCAACTGATTTAGAATTTATGAAACATGCTGTTAACTGGTTAAAAGAATATGAAAACTACGAAGCTGATATTATTTTACAACTAAGACCTACACAACCCCTCAGAAAAATAGAAGATATTAATAAAACTATGAGGTTATTTATAGAAAATTATGATCATTATGATAGTCTTAGAACAGTAATAGAATTTGAAAAATCCCCGTATAAAATGTATCGAATAAATAATAATATATTAGAACCATTATTTAATAGTGTTGATGATATATCAAATGAGCCATATAATCAGTGTAGACAAAACTTACCTACTACTTATCTTCATAATGGATATATTGATATTTTAAAAACATCTATTTTAGAAAAAGACAAAATAAGTGGAAGTAAAATCCTTCCTTATATTATGAATAAAGAAGATACTATTGATATTGATACAGAAGAAGATTGGATAAATGCAATATTACAATAATTTAACTTATTTTGTGCGTAAAGATGTGCGTTTGGCTGCCTCTCCTTCAAATTGTTTGCGTGGACCGGGTTCATATTGAGTTGCCTTTTCAATATCTCTTATACCTTTCACCAGTTTTATTAAACCAGATGGTTCAATACTACTAGAGTGATCACTTCCCCACATATTTCTATCCAAAGTCACATGTCGTTCTACCCACATAGCTCCCATGGCAACTGCCGCAAATGATGTAACAAGCCCATATTCATGTCCACTGTAACCTATTTCAGATTTATCACCCCATTTTTCTCTCATATGTTCCATGTAGCGTAAGTTAAGTTCTTCCACAGGACAAGGATAAGTGCTATTGGTATGCATAATTACATCGGGCTTTGTAACCTCAACACATTTCTCTATTTCCTTTTCAGTGCTCATACCTGTTGAAATAATTACGACCTCAAAAAGTTCTCGAGTAAGAGCACATAATTGAAGATCCGTTATAGATGCAGATCCAAGTTTAGCTATTTTAGTATATTTTGCCATGACTCTAGCACTATCACAGTCCCAAACGCTTGCAAAAAATTCTATACCTACTTCTTTACTAAAATCACATAATTCTTTTATTTGCTCTTCCGAAAATTCCATACGATGTTTATATTCTAAATAACTCATCTCTCCCCATGGAGTTTGTCTTCGTTTTGATTTTTGGTGTTCTGGAACACAAACATCAGGATTTCTTTTTTGTATTTTTGCATAATCTGCACCAGCTATTTTAGAAAGCATAATAAGTTCTTTACATTTTTCAATTGATCCGTTATGATTAATACCAATTTCTGAAATTATTTTAACACCCATGAATTATAAAGTATTTAAATATTTTATTTTATTATATTTAAGTATTCTATAAAATATGAAAGTTCTTCTATATGGATCAAAAGGATGGATTGGCGGTATGATGTGTAAACTTTTTGAAAAAGAAAATATTGATTATGTTACCTCTAATGTAAGAGCTAATAATAAAGAAGATGTAGAAAGTGAAATCCTTCGTGTTAAACCAACACATGTAATGAGTTTTATAGGAAGGACACACGGAATTCATGAGGGAAAAGAATTTACTACAATCGATTTTTTAGAACAGAAGGGTAAAATTGTTGAAAATGTGCGTGACAATTTATTTTCACCTATGGTTCTTGCCATTTTATGTCAGAAACACCAAATTCATTTTACTTATTTGGGAACTGGATGTATCTTTAAATATGATGAAGATCATCCTTTTGGTAATGATAAGACTGGTTTTAAAGAAGATAGCTTACCCAATTTTTTCGGGTCTAGTTACTCCGTGGTAAAAGGATATACTGATGAATTGATGCATTTCTTTGATGATAGTGTTTTGAATTTGCGTATTCGGATGCCTATTACAGATAAATTAGAACCACGTAATTTTATTACTAAAATAACAACGTATGAATATATTTGTTCTATCCCTAACGCTATGACTGTATTAGATGAACTTTTACCATATGCATTAGATATGGCTAAAAAAGGAATAACTGGAACAGTTAATCTAACTAATCCTGGTTTAATATCACATAATGAAATTTTAGAAATGTATAAAGACATCGTTGATCCTTCATTTACATGGAAAAATTTCTCCGTTGAAGAACAAGCTAAGATATTAGCAGCAGATCGATCAAATAATTCATTAGATTCAAAAAAATTACAAACTTTATATCCAAAAGTAAAACATATCAAAGATAGTGTTGGAGATGTTTTAGAGAGAATTAAAAAAAATATAACATAATTATAAAATGTTTGATTTAAAAATAAATAAATCTTATTTAAGAGTTTTTAAAGTAGATCCTTTTCCATTTCAAAAAAAACATTTAATTATTAATTATATAAATGAATCAAATATAACTATAACAAAAACGTTTAATGAAAATAATCCAATTTTAATTAAAAATGTTAAAAAGATAAATTATGCTAAATTTGGTTTTGGAAAAAAATTCACAGATGTTACCAATATTTTAATTGAAAAATGCACTTCAGGTAATATAACTACAGTTCCTCTTGGTAATACTCAAAATAAAGTAAACAAAATTAAATCAAATGTTCCAGAAAATTATGTATTATGTTCTTGTATTCCTAGAGGAGCTAAACATTTATACACAGGTAAACATATGAGAGCACTACAAGTTCATAATGAACTTGCCAAACACTTTAGTCATGCTTTAATAGTAAGAAAAATAAATGATAAAAAAGTGTTAACCAAATCTTATGATGAAAATAAATATGTGTTTGTAATTATTTCATTTAAATCGCCATCATTTAGTATTGTAAATTTTAAAAATAAAATTTTAATTTGGGATATGATTGATTATTGTGAAAAAATAATTAATAAGAAATCTTTACAAAATATATTTAAAAGCACTTATAAAACTGTGGATTATATAATTACTCCCAATACTCATTTCCATAATTATGTTAAAGAGTTAGTGGGATCTAATAATAAATGCATTTTTATACCTCATAATTGGGATTCACGTTTTAGATTAAATTCTAATCAGCTTCATAAAAATGAAGATCTAAATAAAGTTAAAATTGGGTTTTGTGGTAATGCAAATGGGGGTGAAGAAAGAATATTAATTAATAAATGCAAAGACATAACTAATTTAGGTCGTGTATTTCCGAATAAATTAATCGGTAGTTTCAACGTTTTAACTACTTTAAGATGTAATTATTGGTCATTTGCTAGACCTTCAACTAAAGCATATGTAGCGGCATCATATAATTGTTTAATCTTAGCGCGAAGTGATGAATATGGAACAGTCGATTTATATGGCAAAGATTACCCTTATTATATTCCTGTTAATAACGGTAAAAGTATGGAAGAAAACTTAAATAATACAATTCAATTTATGATTAAGACATTTAAAACTCCTACATGGAATAAGGCAATTGAAATTATGAAAAATGTAAGATTGAAAACATCTTTACAGGAAGTATCTAAACAATTCTTAAAATTAGTTTTAAATCATAATTTATGATTTTTTTTATATTTTTTATAATAGAAGAAAAATATGAAAAATATTAAAATATTAGTTACAGGTTGTGCAGGATTTATTGGATCTCATGTATGTGAAAATCTTCTTAAAACTACAAATTATATTATTTATGGAATTGACAATTTAGATCCCTATTATGATGTTAAATTAAAACGAAAAAATATAGATATTTTATTAAATTATTCAAACTTTAAATTTATTGAGGAAGATATTGTAAATACAAAAATAATAAATGAAATAATTTTTGATAAAATTATACATCTCGCTTCTATGGCTGGTGTAAGATATAGTATAGAGAATCCCCAAAAATATATAGATGTAAATGTAAAAGGCTTTATTAATATATTAGAACAGTGTGTTAAAACTAACAAACCTCACATAGTTTATGCTAGTAGCAGTAGTGTTTATGGTATGAATAAAAAAATTCCATTTTCAGAAGAGGATAAGATTGAATCATGTAATAGTCCTTATGCATGTAGTAAATTAATGATGGAAGTATTAGCAAAAACCTATAATCAAATATATGGTTTAACAAGCATAGGATTGCGTTTTTTTACAGTTTATGGACCACGGGGACGTCCTGATATGGCACCGCGTAAATTTATGGAGGCAATCGCTTCCGGAAATACAATTAATAAATATGGCGATGGTAATACATACAGGGATTATACATACATAGATGATATAGTCTCTGGTATTCTTAGTGCTATGTATAATTCTTCCAATTGTCAATATGAATTAATCAATTTAGGTAATAGTAATCCAATCACACTAAATAAATTCATTAAAACTTGTGAGGAAGTTACTGGAAAAACTGCACTTATAAATTACATGGGTGATCAAAAAGGGGATGTTCCTTTTACTCATGCTGACATAAGTAAAGCAAAAAAATTATTAGGATATAATCCTAAAACTACTCTTTTTGAAGGATTGAGGCATATTTTAAAATAAATTAAATTAAGTTAAATAACTAATTATTTCTTTTGTATGGTGTTCCTTTCTTCCATCTTTCGGCATATAACTTGCTCCATTATCGTAAAATTTTATACTTGTTTCACATAAATATATTTTATTTTCAACAAAATCAAATATTAAGTCTAAAGCAAAAAACCCTTCACCAAATACTGACTTATGAAAGTTAAGGAAACTATTAATTTCATTAATATTTTTCTTTTTAAACTCTTCATATCTAGGTTTAGCTTGCAAATACATTTTCGTAGACGTATATTTGTTATGCACATTGAAAACTTTATTAAAACAAACTTGTTGTTCTATGATTTTATTTCCATAAACCATCCATCTAACTTTATGATATTTTTTCATAATTGGGTCGAAACTATTAATAAGTTGTGAAATAATGATATTATTTTTTTTCATACCATTTTTTTTAAAAGCACTTATTAACTCTTTATAATTTTTACAAATACAATCTTTTCCATCATTAGTAGCATTTGAATTTGTTTTTAAAATAACAGGGTAAAAATCAATATCTTTTGTAATAGATTTTGAAAAATTAGGCATTTTAATTACCTCATTTTCACCTTTTTTTAAAAGTTCATAACTCTTGTATTTATTTGTGGTGTCTTTTAATAGAGTGGGGTTATTATAAATAACCGGTTTATTTTTTAATGACATAAATTTGCTAGCTATATTTTCTAATACTCTTAATTTTGTTTTACTGATTCGGTCTTCATTAAAATCAAAAATTACTTTACTGTATAAATCATAATTTATTTTTTTATCTGAATTCCAGCTTGCAACTGTGGTATTTTTATTATTTAATATGACATTTCTTATCATTTTAGAACCTTTAAAATTATTTAATCTATCATAAATCCATAATGTTTGATTATTCATTATAAAATTGTTTTTAGAAAAAAAAATAAGTTATTTTACAATTAATTTAATTATTTCGTTCGTCTTCCATCAAGATGTGAAATATATGGAGATCCAAACTTAACACCATAGATAAATGTCCCTTGTTTATCAAAATGTTTATCCGTTTGACAAATTGATCCTATTTGAGTTTCCATACCTCCAACTTTACCTCTTTTATTTTTTTCACTGGGAAGAATCATATGCTTAAATACATATTTTTCATAGTAATTTGCTCTACATATATGATTATTATCACACCAAGCAGCTGTGCTTGTATAAATATTTTTATTACAACCATGTAAGACATATTTTCCAAAAAATCTTTTAGCATTTCCCCATCGTCTATCGCACATTTTTCTAATTCGTGTAAATCTTACATGTTTTATAATAGAATTATTATTAAAGTCTGTGCAAATATCATCCAAATTAATTTCTTTAATAAATGGTAAATCATGTTGCATAATTAAAACAAATTCACTTTTAACATGATCTAATGCATATTTTATATTTCCTGTTAAAAATAATCTACTAGGACAATTTATTAATTTAATATTGGGTTTATCTTGTATATATTTAAGTAAATTAGACTTGTATTGTTCATATTCCTGGGAAATATTATAATCATGAGAAAGTATAATTTCAAAATTATTTTTTGATTTAACAAATTTCTGAATGCTTTCGATAGTTTGTTTGATTATTTTTATAGAAGGATGCGATGGTATTTTAGATGCCGTAATTATAACTGAGCACGAAATGTCGGTATTTTCTAGTTTTTTATTATTAGGTAGAATTACTGGAGCTTGAATAGGGGTTTTATCAGGTATTTTACATGGTTTTAAAAATTTATTTAGAGTTTCTAGTACTGAAATGTTATGATTTACTGTTCCATAAAAAGCAGTTTTTAGGCATTTAAAATTTTTTATACAGATATGTCTATCACTTTTATAATTTCTCGGTGTTTCATTGCCATCTTTGTTAATATACTTAATTTTTAACCACTTTGTTTCCTTTTCTTTTGGTGTATAAGAGAATATCTGATCAAATTTTTTATTTTTAATTCTTAAATTATACATATTATAAAATACGTTAATATTTTATTTTTTTTATAATTTATCATTTCATAAATTAATATAGATATGGATATTTGCAGCAAAAATGATATTAGTTTTATTACCATGACAAATAAAGGTTATATTGATTTTACTCTAAATTGTTATAAATCTCTTGAAAAATGTGGAGCTGATTTTAGCTTAGTAAGTCATGCTCTAGATAATGATGCATTTAATTTATTAATTAAAAATAAAAAACCTGCTACATTAGTTGATGAAAAAAAACTTAGTGATCTGGTGTGTTACAATAGAGAAGGATGGGGAACTATGATGTATACAAAAATGAAAATTATTTATAACGAATTGCAAAAACATAAATACGTTTGTATAACGGACGGAGATATTGTTTTTAATGATAAAAAATTTATGGAATATTGTTTTAAAATGTCAGCTGATTACGATATATTATTTCAGAATAATTCTAATTCGGTAAAAAATAAATGTATATGTGCTGGTTTTGTATTTATAAAATCAAATGAAAATACAAAAAAATTATATAACATAAATGAAATAACTAAAGTAAGAACAGAACAAAGTTGCTTACGTGGAAGAATTAAAAAAAATCCAAATTTGAAACTTGGCTATTTGCCATTAATACTTTTTCCTAACGGAAAATTTTATAGATCTAATAATAAAAAAATTAAAAATCCATATATGATTCATTTTAATCATACTAGCACAACTAGAAAAATAGGTCATATGAAAAAATATGGTTCGTGGTATTTAAAGGATTATAACACAGGATTTGATATAAATAAAACAAAGAAACATATTATAGTAACAAGTATATGTAGTAAATTGATAAAAAATAATACTTTAGAAATAAAAGAAAAAAACTATAACAACCATTTTACTGATATAATGCCAGGTAAAAGAAAATATTTATTTGTTGAATATGTTAACACAGATGGAAAGGATTCAGAAGTTATTATTGATGAAAAGAAATTATTAAAAATTAATTGCAAAAATATTCAAAATGCTATTTATTTTATAAAATAATTTCTTTACAAATACTACTAAATCCAGATCCAAGTGATGGAATAAAGGTATTTGATTTTTTACAAATGAATAAATCAAGCAACGTCTTATATAAATTTTCACCCTTTTTAAAAACATTAGTATTATAATGTATATTTTTACCCTCTTTGGGTGGATTTGTATATCTAAAAATTGTGATATTGGGTAATTTTTCACTTAAAAATTCAAAAAATACAGGAGAATCTGTAGCTACGTATACATTCGTAATGCCTGTTTTTTTAATAGCCAATTTTATTTCATTTAGTTTTTTATCCTGCCCACCTTTTACTTTTTTATCTCTAAATCTAAAGTGAACTGAAATATATTTACCTGAATTGATAATTTCTTTTATTTTTTCTTTTTCTTCTTCCAAAGTGAATTTTTTTTCAGCTGGCTCAATTTTTTGTGGAATATTTTCCTTTATAAAAGTTTCACAACAACATCTTTTTAATACTTGTTGTGTAACGTCTTTTACCTTATTTCCAACTCCATATTTTGCATTTAAAATTTTTCTAATCTTAGTTATGATTTTAGTTTCTTTTTCAACAATAGATACTGTCACTTCTTTGTGATCGAAATCCAAATATTTTAATTCAAGTATCTTTTTTTTATTAAAATGATCTGTATCCTCTTTTGTAATTTTCAATTGTTTATTAGAAACTCTTAATTTTTGATAAAAACTTCCCTCAATTGAAAACTTCAATAAGCTCTCTTTATATTTCTTAAAATTTCCCTTTATACACAACCTTTTTTTAACAATTTCAGTCACATTTTTAATTTTATCTTTTATCCCATATTCTGCTTTTACAATTTCTTTTATATTATTAATGGTATGACTTGTTTGTTCAAGACATTTGACTGTTTTTTCATTATCTTCAAGATCTTTGTATATAATTTTTAATGTTTTTAATTCATTTATGTATTCTTTGTCATCATTTGTTATTTTTAAATGCCTATTTTGAACTCCCAAAGCTTTAGTATAACTTCCATTAATTTGAAAGTGTAAATATTGATCTTTTACTTTTTTAAAAATTAAAGAGTAATCGTTATTATAGAATTTTGTGGGATTATCTAACAAATCCTGTATAAAACTTTTTTTAAAATATAAATAATTTGTTATTAATTTTCGCCATGTTGAACATATTACAGCAACGCTTTTATCTTGAACTAAATACTTAAGATGCGTTCTATAACCAGCACCTGTTATTATTCTTTTATTATCTTTGGAAATCTTGTAATTAGAGCAAAATTTTTCAAAATCTTGTTCATTTTTTATTTCTTCTATATCGATTTGCTTATTTTTAAATTCTAAAAATTCACTCGCATGAAATTGAAAAGGTGTATGTAAATCAAATCTAAATATAAATAATTTACAATTCTGTTTCTGACATAAATCTAAAGTCCAAGCTAAATTATGAAGACAGTGGCCTAATCCTCCAGAAGGTTTCCAAATAATTGTTTTTAAATTTTCACTAATAGGCATTTTTTTTGTCTATCTACAAATTAATTATATGATAAATATATAAGTATGAACGATTTACAAAAAAGATGGGCTATGTTTTTGTTAGGTTGCATTCCTTCCCGCTTCCTCTTGGCATATATACTCTCTAAACTTTCCCAAACTCAATTAAGAATTGCTGGATTTATTTTACTTTTGCCGGTTTTTGGATTTATGTTTATATATTTAACTGGTTCACGTAAAACTGGTCCAGAAACACAAGGAGCACCAATATGGTGGAATAATCTAAGACCATTACATGCTTTCTTTTATTTAGTGTCTTCCATATTAGCTTTAAGAAAGAATACAAATGCTTATATTCCAATATTAATTGACACTTTAATTGGTTTAGTAGCGTTTATTTGCTACCATTTCAAAATTCTGCCAAAATAAAACAAACAATCCGCCATTAATTGCATTATAAGCTAGTCTAATTCGATAACCTCTATATAAACCCATTTTATCTTTAATCATATCTTGTAAAATGTCAACGTATGATTTATTGTTTGCAAATGCTTGTTTATTGGTTTTTAATACGCGTAAAGGATTTACAATTGTATCTGTTATTAAAGAAGAGGTGAAACCAGTTAATAGATAATTTAAATTTAAAAATGGTGTCCATTTTTTTTCTTTTAATTTTGAATAGGACAATAGCCAACATGTGCTACTTATTGAATGAATAGCTCCATACGCTAGCGCGCCTCTATATAAATTTCCTCGAATATGTTTATAACCATCCTTTCCATGAACCTGATATATATTACTTAGTGTATCTAATGGCATAATAGCTATCTTAACAACAGCAGATAAGCAGCCACTATTTAATGAGGAATAGTAATAATTATTACCATATTTTTCATTAAGTGTTTTATAAATTGTAATATCGGAAGTTCTTCCAATACTACTTTTTAAAACTGCTGGTATAAATCCTTGATAAAAACGTGGAATACCTCCATTTTTTTTTAAAAAATTAAAACTCTCGGAGAGAGATCCGCCATACACATATTGACTTTTAATAATTGGTTTTATCCAGAAAAGTGTGCTACTTTGAATTGCAGAAGCACTTAGACAGCACGCAAATGTATCCAACATAAAATTGATATATTTGTTTAAAATAATAGAATGTTAACAATTTATATTTGTAACGCAGATTATATTATAATGCAAGAACTATTTCAATTAAACGAATTGGTTAGAGGTAAAGTTGTAAAAAGACCTTCCAAATCATGTAAAAGTCCTTATGTAGCTGATATCATTTTAAACGACGACCCTGAGTGTATTTATTTAGCGCATGCTCCAGCATTAGGATGTAATGGTCTTTGTGATAGTAACGGAATCGTCTTTCTCTCAAAACTTCCTGAAAAAAAAGGTGCAGTTTGTTCTTTCAGAATTGAATTAGCTGAAAATGAAGAAGGTATCATTATTGGTATTAATCCTAAATTGGCAGAAAAAATTGTTGAAGAAGCAATTATGAAATCAGATTCTGTTAAAAGATATAAGAGAGAAAAAACAATTCTTAATTCTCGTTTTGATTTTGTAGGCATATTTGCCAAAGAACAACAATCATTTATTCTAGAAGTTAAAACGGTTCCTTTGTGTGTTGAACCTGGTGTTGCTTTCTTTCCTCATGGATATCGTAAAAAAAAAGGTGACGCGGTAAGTCCAAGAGCTATAAAACATTTGAATGATTTAATTCAAATATCGAAAGAATCAGATGCTAAAGCAATTATGTGTTATGTCATCCAAAGAGGAGATGCTGAAAAATTCATTCCATCTGATTCAGATCCAATTTATAAGAGTAAATTTTATGAAGCTAAGGATGCAGGGGTAGAAATGCGAAATTTATATGTTGAATGGAATAAAGATGGATGTTGCTTTTTCAAAAAATATGCGATATTTTAATTAAAATCGGAGTAGTTTTTATTTTTTTTTTATAAAATAAAAACCGAAAATAGAAATTAGAAAATGAAAATTGGAAATTGGAAAACACTTTTTAAAAATGAAAATTAATGGTAAAATTAGCCAAAAAATAGGAAAAAAAAATGAAAAAAAAAATATTTGTTACCATAAATATTCAAAATCATAAAAAAAAAACGATTTTCTTACTTAAACGTTAGCATAAAAAATATTTTATATTCAAAAATAATATTTTCAGTTAGAAATTAAATTACTTGCTTCTTCGTGCGGTGCTTCTTCGTGCGGTGCTTCTTCGTGCGGTGCTTCTTCGTGCGGTGCTTCTTCGTGC
>Ga0075480_10000311_pt1 | contig 27815 bp, 25 predicted proteins | sample DEB08_DNA_7_FD_81590 | JGI IMG/M metagenome (GOLD analysis project Ga0075480, IMG submission 81590) | Aqueous microbial communities from the Delaware River and Bay under freshwater to marine salinity gradient to study organic matter... | ecosystem: Environmental > Aquatic > Marine > Coastal ... | reverse complement strand
TGGTGCCGGCAGCGGCGGCGGTCACCGACGTCCGGCCGGCTCCGGCCGTCGTCCGGGACGACGGCGTGATCCTCGCGGACTGGGCGGCGGGGGTCCCCGTTGTCTGAGTGGTGGACGACGACGTCGGACCCGGCCCTCGAACAGGGCGACCTGCTGCGGGACCTGCCGGTCGTCCGCATCGGTGGCGTGGACCTCGCGGGCGGCACGGCCACGGTCCGATCCGAGGTCGAGGTCCTCGACGCGATCATCGTCACGCAGACCTGCGACCTCGTGAACGACAAGGTGCGCACGGTGCTCGTCGCCCGCGTCATCGGCTGGACCGAGTTCGTCGCGGCTCAGGTCGCGGCGGGCAACCAGTCCGTCCGGAGCGCCGCCTTCCGCCGCAGCCTCGTCCGGGGCGACGTCCCGCCGCTGACGCTGCTGCACGCGCGGGACGCCGCGCCGACGCTGCCGTGGTCGGTCGTGGACCTCCGCGAGCTGCACGTCGTCGAGCGCGATCGCATCGATGAGCACGTCGCCCGACCCGATCATCGGCCCCGGCTGCGCCTGACGTCGCCGTACTGCGAGCACTTCGCGCAGGCGTTCGCCCGCTTCTTCATGCGGGTCGGGCTGCCGCACGACGCCGGCCGGTTCGAGTCGGAGGGGGCCGTCGAGACCGCGGCCTCCGGCTGACCCGCCGGCGGGTCGGCCGTCAGGTCCCGGTCTCGATCGCCGCGACCCGGGCGGAGCCCTCATCGCCGCAGAGCGGTCGCAGGACCGGCGCACCGGCAGCGAGCAGCTCCTCGGCCCGTACGCGCACCTCCTCGAGCCGCGCGTAGAGGGCCCCGCCGGGGCACCAGGTCAGGACGTGGTCGCGGTGGGCCGACAGCGTCGCGAGCGGCAGGTCCCGGGCGGCGCACTCGGCGGCGATCAGCCGTGCGAGCGTCTCGAGCAGCGCCGGCGTCGGCTCCTGCTGGTCGTAGTCGCCGAGGCAGAGCAGCTGCAGGTGCCCGGTCGTGTCGTAGTCCGTTCCGCTGTCGCCCTCGACGGCCGGGTCGCGCAGCTCGTAGACGTTCCCCGCCGGATCGACGGCGCGGTGGTAGGCGACGTCGACCCAGCCGCGGCGCTGGTGGTCGCGCTGGAACGCCCTCAGCTGCCGCGGAGCGTCGGCCGAATCCTCGAGGAGGAACGCGGAGTGGTGGACGGTGACGCGGACCGTCTCGTGCGCGACGCCGCCGGCGAGCGCGGGGACCAGGCCGAGCGCGTTGCGGCAGAGGATGTCGAGCCCTTCGGGTGCCGGCGCCGGGCCCGGCTCCGCCCCGGTGTCGTCGGTCGGTGACGGGGTGGGGTCGGACGGCACCGGTGCCGGGGCCGGTGGGGGAGGGGCCGGCGCCGCCGGTGCGGGCGCGCCGCGGTCCCGCAGCGCCGCGACGGCACCGGCGATCGCCAGCGGGAGCGCCGCGGCGGCCACCGCCAGGATCCGGCGCCGCTCCACGGGACCTCCAGCACGGCCGGAGCGCGGGACCGCCCGACCCGACCGTGACGCTACTTCCACCGGACGGGCGCCCGGGGGCCGAAGTAGCGTCGCCGGTCCACCGCTCCGGGAGGCGTCGTGGAGGACGTCCTCGTCGCGATCGGGACCGTGACGTTCGCCGGGGCCGGGGCGCTGGCCGCGGTGCGACGCGGCTTCGACCTGGTCGGCATCGTCGTCCTCGCCTTCGTCACCGCCATCGGCGGGGGCTCCGTGCGGGACCTCCTCGTCGGCGTCGTGCCGCCGACGGCCCTGACCGACGAGGCGCTGCTCTGGCTGATCTTCGCGACGGCGCTCCTCGTCGCGGTGCTGCACCGTCGCATCCGCACCGGGCGGGCCTTCTACGCCCTCGACACGACCGGCCTGGCGGTGTTCGCCGCGCTCGGGGCCGAGCGGGGGCTCTCGGTCGGGTTCGGGTTCTGGGCCACCGTGTTCGCCGGGGTCCTCAGCGGGGTCGGTGGCGGCGTCATCCGGGACGTCCTCGCGGGGGAGGTCCCCGGGATCCTCTACCGCAGCGGCGACCTGTACGCCGCGGCCGCCGCCGTCGGTGCCGCCGTCGCGTTCGTCGTCGTGCCGCGGTGGGGAGGCGTCGGGCTGGCCGCCGCCGCCGTCGTGGTCGTGGTCATGCGCGTCGGCAGCCGTCTGGTCGGCCTGGAACTTCCGGTGCCGCGCCGCGCGGTCGACGAGGGGTAGGGCCGGCTCCGTCCCGACCGGGGCCGGAGCGGTGGGACGTGGTCGGGCCGTCACCGACGCGTCGCCGCACCGTCGCCGTCCGACGGCGTCGCGTCACCGTGGCTCCTCCTCGCCGTCACCGCGCGCGACTGACATCGGGGGCGACCGGACCGGGCGTCCGAGCGCCCGGCCGCGTCGGAGGTGGCATGGCCGAGATCCGCCCGGCCCGAGCCGACGACCACGCGGACGTGCGGCGCATCTTCGTCGCGACGATGGCCCTCGGGTCGCCGCCGGACGTGCCGGGGCTCGACACCGAGGCCTACGCGCGCCTCTGCCTCGACTGGTACCTGACGCGAGGTGACGCGTTCGTGGTCGAGGAGGACGGTCACGTCCGCGGCTACCTGCTCTGCTGCCTCGACCAGCGGGACCACGGACGGTGGTCGTGCCGCGCCGGGCTCCGATGGTTCGCCGGGTCGCTGCCGGTCCTGCTGGGCCTGCGGGGTGGGTCGCGCCTCCGCCGCTTCCTGCGGCTGCGGGTCGTCGACGGCTGGCGGGCGTTCCGGCACGCGCCGCCGCCGCCCCATCCGGCGCACGCCCACTTCAACCTCGAGGCCGGCGTCCGGGGGAACGACGTGGGGCACCGTCTCGCGGCCGTGATGGACGACCTCGTCGCGGCCCGCGGGTACGACGGCTGGTACGGCGAGATGAACTTCCCGGAGGGGATGCCGACCGGAGCGCTGACGCGGGCCGGTGCGGTCCTCGGCCACCGCGAGCGGAGCGCGACCTTCTCCTGGCTGGTCGGGCAGCCGGTCTGGCGCACGACGGTCGCGCGCCCCCTCGCCGGTCGGACGCGGGCGTTCCGGGACCGGGCCGAGCCCCAGCGGGTCGGTGCGGTGGTGGCGTGATGCGCGTCCTCGTCGTCACCGAGTCGTTCGCGCCCAGCGTCAACGGCGTCGCGCGCAGCGTCACCACCGTCGTCCGCGAGCTGAGCCGCCGCGGCCACCGCGTGACGATCGTCGCGCCCGGTCCGGGACCGGAGGTCTTCGAGGGGCTCCGGGTCGTCCGCGTCCAGTCGGTCCGCCTGCCGGGGCTGCGTCAGTTCCCGGTCGGACTGCCGACGCGGACGGTCGAGGACGCGGTCGCGACGATCCGGCCCGACGTCGTGCATCTCGCGTCGCCGTTCGTCCTCGGCGGCCCCGCGGCCAGTGCGGCGGTGCGGCTGGGGATCCCGGTCGTCGCGATCTACCAGACCGACGTCGCCGGGTTCGCGTCCCAGTACCGGCTCGGGGCGGCGGGCAGGGCGGCCTGGCGGCGGCTGCGGACCCTGCACGCGCGCGCCGACGTGACGCTGGCTCCGTCGACGTCGGCCATCGCGGACCTGCACGCGGCCGGCATCGGCGACGTGCACCTCTGGCCGCGGGGCGTCGACGTCGACGCGTTCGCCCCCGGGCACCGGACCCGCCCGGCCGCCGGTGGGGCCCGGCCCGTCCGCATCGGGTACGTCGGCCGGCTCGCACGCGAGAAGCAGCTCGACCGGCTGGACGGCCTCGACCGGCTGCCCGGCGCCGAGCTGGTCGTCGTCGGCGACGGCCCGGTCCGTGACCGGCTGGCGCGCCGGCTTCCCGGGGCCACGTTCACGGGTTCGCTGCAGGGCAGCGAGCTGTCCCGCGCCTACGCCGACCTCGACGTCTTCGTGCATCCCGGCGAGCACGAGACGTTCTGCCAGGCCGTGCAGGAGGCGCTGGCCTCCGGTGTGCCGGTCGTCGCCCCCGCCGCCGGCGGGCCGCGCGACCTCGTGGAGCCGGACGTGAACGGGCTGCTGTTCGACCCCTCGGTCCGGGACCCTGGCGCGGCGCTGCGGTCGGCGGTCGCACGCCTGGTCGCCGATGACGTGCTGCGGGCCCGTCTCGCCGCGGCGGCACGGTCGAGCGTGCGTCACCGGACCTGGGCCGCGGTCGTCGACGACCTCGAACTGCAGTACCGGACCGTGGCCGACCGCGCCGCGAGGCGTCACGGAGACGCGGCGCCCGGCGCTCGGTCCGTCGTCGATGCGATCGACGACCGGCGCGCACCCGACCGCGTCGCGGCCTGAGGGGGTCCCGTGCGCCTGCTCCGCGTCGCGAACTTCGTCACGCCGACCTCCGGCGGGATCCGCACCGCGCTGGGGGCCCTGGCCCGCGAGTACGCGGTGCGCGGCCTCGAACCGCTCCTGCTCGTGCCGGGCCGGCGCCGGGCCCGCCGTCGCACTCCCGAGGGGACCGTCGCGACGCTGCCGGGCCCGCGCCTCCCCGGCACCGACTACCGCGTGCTGCTCGACCGTGCGGCGGTCCGGGCGGCCGTCGTGGCCCTCGCGCCCGACGCGGTCGAGGTGCACGACCGGTTCACGCTGGCATGGCTGGTGCCCTGGCTGCGCGGGCTCGGGGTCCCGGCCACGCTCGTCGTCCACGAGCGCCTGCTGACGCCGCTGCGGACGTTCGCCCGCCTCCCCGATGCCGTCGCGGCGACGACCGAGACCGAGGCCAACCGGCGACTGGCCGACGCGGCGGGTCCGGTCGTCGTCGCGAGCCGCAGCGTCGCGCGCACCTTCCCCGTCGCCGGCGCCGAGGTCGTGCCGCTGGGCGTCGACCGTGACGCGTTCCCACCCGCCTCGGTCCGACGGGACGGTGCGCCGGTGCGACTGGCGCTCGTCGGGCGGCTCTCGGCGGAGAAGGCCCCGGCGGCCGCGGTCGACGCGGCGACGATCCTCATCGCCCGCGGGCACGACGTCCACCTCGACGTCCTCGGGGACGGACCGCTGCGGACCCGGCTCGAGCGCCGCGCACCCTGGGTCCGCTCCACCTTCCACGGTCACGTCACCCGGGACGAGGTCGCTCGCGTCGTCGCCGATGCGGACGCGGTCCTCGCGCCCTGTCCCACCGAGGCGTTCGGCCTCGCGGCCCTCGAGGCGCTCGCGTCCGGGGTCCCCGTCGTCGCCCACCGCGACGGGGCGGTGCCCGAACTGCTCGGCCTCGCCGACACGGTCGCCACCGCGTCCGACGGTCCGGCCCCGCGGTCCTGGGTCTCGCCGCGTCGCCGCACGCCGCTGGTCACGGCGGCCGGTGCCGCGACCGACGGCGACGCCCGCGACCTCGCCGCCGGCGTCGAGGCGGTCCTGGCGGTCCCGCCGGCCCGCCGGCGTGCGGCGGCGCTGGATCGCGCGGCGCGGTACCCGTGGGCGGCGACGGCGGCGGCGCTCCTCGCGCGAGCCGGCGCCGACGCCGGCATCCCCGACGGGGGGCCGGTATCAGGGGCGACCCCGGCGGCCGCCGCGCCGGCGCCGACCGATCGCGTCGTCCGTCCGCACCGCCCGCCCCGCCCGGTCCGCCCGTGATCGCGGCCGGACCGTCGGCCCTCGGGGTCGGGCGCACCGGTCGGGACGCCGTCCTGCGACGCGTCGCCCGTGCGGCCCCGCGCGTCCCCGACCACCTGCTCGCACCCGCCCTCCGGGTCACGGCCGCCCTGGTCGGCCGGACGCCGTCGCTGCTGCCGCCGGTCGCGCGGCGGGTCCTCGTGCTCGTCCCGCATCCCGACGACGAGGCGATCGGGGCCGGCGGCCTGCTGGCGCTCCTCGCCTCGCGCGGCGCGCGCATCGACGCGCTGCTCGTGACCGACGGCGAGGCGACGATCGGTGCCCGCCTGCCCGGCCACGAGATCGCCCGCCGACGCCGCGCCGAGTTCACACGCTCGCTGGCCCTGCTCGGCGGCGCCGACGCGACGCACACCGCGCTCGGGCTGCCGGACGGCGGCCTCCCCGCGCGGCGCGCCGACCTCGCGGCGGCGACCGCCGTCGCGCTCGCGGCCACGGCACCCGACCTCGTGCTCGCGCCGTGGCCCCTCGAGCGGCACCCCGACCACCGCGCCGTCGCGGCCGGCCTGCTCGACGCGCTCGACGCCGGTGGGGGCGAGGGCGCGGCCGTCTGGACCTACGAGGCGCACACCCCGATCCCCGCACCCAGCCATGTCGTGGACGTGACCGACCACCTCGATGCGAAGCGCGCCGCGCTCGACGAGCACGTCACCGCCGGCGAGGCGTTCGACCTCCGGGCCTGCCTCGGGCTCGCGACCTGGCGGTCGCTCGCCACGCGGGCGGGCCGCGGCGCCGCCGAGGGGTTCCTCGCCCTCAACGCGGACGGGCTGCGCGACGCGCTGGCGCTCGTCGACGGCGCCGGGCCCGATGTCGGCGAGCGGGGGGGCGCATGAGCGGGCCCCGTGTCCTCCTCTCGACGGCGCCGTTCCACCACCGCCCGCTCTCCGACGCGTTCGGTGTCGCGGCCGAGGCCGGCTTCGACGGCGTCGAGCTGATGATCACCGGGGATCCCGCGACGCAGGACGCCGCGGGGGTCGCGTCGTTGGCCGCGGCGCACGGGCTGCCGGTCCCCGTCGTGCACGGCCCGTTCCTGCTGCTCACGCGGCGGGCGCTCGGTGTCGATCCGCTGGAGAAGGCCGCACGGACGCTCGTCATGGCGCGGTCACTCGGCGCCGACCTCGTCATCGTCCACCCGCCGTTCCGGTGGCAGGGGGCGTTCCGGACGTGGCTCGACGAGCGGGCCGACGCCGACGCGTCCGCGCACGGCACGCGCGTCGCCGTCGAGAACCTCTACCCGCTCCCGCTCGGCGTCGCCGCGCCGCGCCTGCATACGGCCACCCGGCCCGAGCACCTCGTGGCCCACGGCCATGTCGTGCTCGACACGAGCCACCTCGCCGTGACGGGCGTCGACCTCGGGGCGGCCTGGGACGTGCTCGGCCCCCGGGCGGCCCACCTGCACGTCTCGGACCACGACGGCGGCTGGGGCGACCGCCACCTCCCGGTGGGGTCCGGGACCCTGCCCCTGGCCGGGCTGCTCGGTCGTGTGGGCCGGGACGTCGCCGCACCATCGCTCACCCTCGAGCTGCACCTCCGCCGCGAGGTCCTCGCGGACCGGGCCGGTCTGGTCCGGCTGCTCCGCGAGCAGCGGGAGCGGTGCCTGGCCCTGCTCGGGGCGGGCGCCGTGGCCGGGGCACGGTCCGTCGCGGCCGCGGCCTGACGGGGCGCGCAGCGGGGCGTCGGAGCGGTCACGACGCCGCCGACGCGCCCGAGGTCGGCGCCGAGGACAGCACCCCCTGTCCGCAGAGCACCACCCGACCGGTCGTCCCGTCCGTCCCCAGGAACGGCACGTCCGTCCCCGACGCCGCCGGCGGGTCGTACGCGACGAGGACGGGGGAGGTGGTCGCCGTCACGACGGCCGCGATCGGCGGCCCGGTCGTCGCCCAGGACAGCGTGCCGTCGTCCGGGTCCACCTCCGCGGTGACGCTCGGCCCGAGCGCGCCGTCGAACGCCCCGTCGGTGTAGGTGCTCGGTCCCGCGAGGGGCAGCAGCCCGGCGCGGATGCAGACCGCCTCGAGGTCCGGTGCCGCCCGACCGGTGCGGCAGAGCTCGACGCCGACGACGGGTGCCGGCTCGCCGGCGGCCGCGTCAGGGGGCCGGAGGCCGGCGTCGGCGGTTCCCGGGGGCTCGTACCAGTAGAGGTGCGCGCGGTCCGGCCCGGCGACGATCGCCGCCCGGACCGGCGGCCCGGGGCTCCGCCACGCGACGACGGCTCCACCGGCGACCTGGACCTCGAGGTCGCCGGGCAGCCGCATCGGTCCGGCGACCGGTGCCGGGACGACCCGACCCGTACCCGCGAGCGGTGGGGTGAGGTCGGCGCAGCCCATCGCGTCGGCGACCGTCAGCGGAGCGATCCCGGCCGCCGTCCGCGGGAGCCCGGCATCCCCGGGCGGTGGGGCGGCGAGCACCGCGACCGCGACGAGGCCGGCCAGCACGGAGAGCGCGGAGGCGCGGGGGAGCGGCACGTCACGGCCTCCGCGGGGGGACGCCGTGACGCTGGCCGCGTCCCCTCCCCGCGCGGTCCCGGCCGCCTCACGCCGCGGTCACGTCCCGCGGTCGCAGCGTCCGTCACGGCCGCAGCCGGAACCCCACCCCGCGGACCGCGTGGCCGATGCGCTGACCGCCGGCGGCCAGGACCTTCGCCCGCAGCCGCGAGAGGTGCACGTCGAGCACGTGGTCGCTGCCGTACCAGTCGCCCCAGACCTCCTCGAGCAGCTGCTCGCGCGTCAGCACGCGGCGGGGGTTGCGCGCCAGCGCGACGAGCAGGTCGTACTCCGTTCGGGTCAGCTCGGTCGGAGCGCCGTTGACGTGGACCTCGCGCGCGTCGAGGTCGATCGCGAGGTCGTCGAGCGCGAGCGTCCGTGGTCCGTCGTCGCCGCCGCCGTCGGTCGTCGGGCGGGCGCGCAGCGCCGGTGCGGCCTCGGCCCCGACGCGCCGGGCGCGCCGCAGCAGCGCCTCGGCGTGCGCGACGACCAGCCGCGGCATCATGGGCTTGCCGAGGTAGGCGTCGGCCCCGACGGCCAGCCCCACCAGTTCGTCGACCGGGTCCCGGCGCGCGGTCAGGAACATGACCGGTAGGTCCCCGTCCCGGCGCAGCTCGCGGCAGACGTCGAATCCGTCGATCGCCGTGCCGTCGGCGTCCTCGGGCAGCGCCACCTCGAGGACCGCCAGGTCCGGCGGGGTCTCCCGGGCCCGCGTGAGGGCCTCGCTGCCGTTGGCCGCCTCCAGCGTCTCGTGCCCGGCCGCCCCGAGGGCGCGGGCCGTCAGCGAGCGGCTGTCGCCGTCGCCGTCCGCCACGAGGATCCTCACCGGCACGGTCGGACCTCTGTCCCCGACCGCCCGCCCGAGGTGTCCCCCACCGGCGGTGACGACCGCCCCGGACCGTTCGGTCGCGCTGGACCGTGACGACCGTACGAGCGGCCGGGGGGCAGTCCGTGGAGGTCCGACCGCCGTGAGGGGGTCGTGAGGTCGCCGTGAGGACCGTGCGAGCCGGGCCGGCGAACGTCCGTTCCGCCCGAGAGCGGGTACCGGACCGTCGCTCCCCCGCGCGCTCCCCATCCGGACCCGCTCTCGGGCACCACCATGTCGGGAACCGTTCCCATCCTCGCGCCTCCGATCCGCATCGTGGTCGTCCTCGTCGGTGCCGTCATCGCTGGGCCTCGATCGCGACCTTCACGCCGGCGTCGTGGACCTGGACCGCGACCGCGCCCGCATCGACCGTGACGTCGACGGTCCCGCCCGCGACCCGCAGTCCCGTCAGGGCGATGCGTTCGCAGGGCAACGGCGAGAGCGGCCGCAGGGTCAGCGCGCCGTGCGGGACGTCGGCCTCGACGACGAGCAGCGCCCGGAGCACCAGCAGCGCGCTGGCCGCCGCCCAGGCCTGCGGACGGCAGGCCGCGGGGTAGGGGACGGGCGTGACGGTGTCGTCGGCGGCGAACCCGGCGAACAGCTCGGGGAAGCGGTAGTCGAACCACGGCGCCGCACCGACCAGTCCACCGATCAGCGTCAGGGCCTCGGCGCCGCGTCCGGACCGCGCCAGCCCCCAGGCCGCGATCGCCGTGTCGTGCGGCCAGACGGTCCCGCAGTGGTAGGACAGCGGGTTGAACCCGCCCGAGGTCGTCGCCAGCGTCCGCAGACCCCAGCCGGACGCGAGCGAGGGGTGGACGAGCCGTTCGGCGACCCGCGCGGTCTCGGCGCCGTCGAGCAGTCCGGTCATCAGCAGATGGCCCATGTTGGACGCGGGACCGTCGACCGGACGGTTGTGCTCGTCGAGCGCGATCGCCGGGTACGGGCCGAGCGCGTCCTCGACCCAGAACTCCTCGCGGAAGCGGCGCTGCACCTCGGCCGCCCAGCGCCGCCAGCCGTCACCGCCGGGTCGGCCGGTGTGGTCCAGCAGCTCGGCGCCGCGCATCGCCGCGGCGTACGCGTACCCCTGGACCTCGGCCAGCGCGATCGGGGCGCGGGCGATCGTCCCGTCGGCGAACCGGACGCCGTCGCCCGAGTCCTTCCAGCCCTGGTTCGCCAGCCCGTTCCCGGCCCGGTCGTGCCGGGCGTACTCGAGGAAGCCGTCGCCGTCGACGTCGCCGAACTCGCGCATCCATCCGAGCGCCGCCTCGACATGGGGCAGGAGCGCGGCGACGTCCTCCTCGGGCATCCCCCACCGCCAGGCCTCGTGGGCGAGGACGACGAACAGCGGGGTCGCGTCGACCGAGCCGTAATAGCGGTCGGGCAGGTCGCCGCGGCTGGAGAGCGCGCCGTACCGGACCTCGTGGAGGATCTTCCCCGGCTGCTCCTCGCTGACGGGGTCCTCCTCCCGCCCCTGACGCCGGGCGAGGACGTGCAGCGTCCCGCGCGCGAGGTCGGGGTCGAAGGGCAGCGCCATGAACGCGGTCCAGAGCGCGTCCCGCCCGAACAGCGTCAGGAACCACGGGCTGCCGGCCGCCGCGTACCGATCGCCGGGTGACTCGGGGTCGCGCTGATCGAGCGACGCGAGATCGCGCAGCGCCCGGTCGACGAGACGTCGCAGGCGTCCGTCCGAGCAGTCCACCGTCGTCCGCGTCGTCGCGCGGGACGCGACGCCGGAGCCGCCGGGGGCGCGGACGCGCGGGGTGCGGGTCTCCGTGCCGTGGTGGGTGCTGGAGGCCTCGGCCTCGAGGAGGACGACCGACTCGCCGCGTCCGGGCAGCGTCACCGTCGTGCGGAGCAGGTCGTCCTCGGCCCGACCGTCGGTCATCGCGACACGCGTCCACTCGTCGCCGTCGCGGCGGTGGAGACGGACGCTCGCGTCCGACGTCGACGGCGGGCTCTGCGGCAGGACCTTGCCGTGCTTGACCTCCTGGACGTACGCGAAGTCGGTCCCGACCCGGACCGTCACGTCCAGCGTGACCGGCCGCGCGGAGGCGTTGCGGAACACGACCTCGTCGCTGAGGCCGCCGTTCACGATCCTCCGGCGCAGCACCGAGACCGTCGGGTCGATCTGGCCCGGCCGGTCCGGCGGGAGGCAGCCGTGGAACAGCGCGCTGTCGCCGCCCGTCGAGACGGCGGCGAGGTGGATCGGCGGGCGGCCGTCCACGAGCAGCTCGAGACGGTTCAGGAACCGGGTGTCGCGGTCGTAGAAGCCCTGGTCGCCGCCGGGGACGATGTCCCCGGTCGCGCTGGACATCACGAACGCGTCGCCCCGGACGCAAAGAACCTCACTGAGTGGGCCGAGGTCGGCCATGCCATCTCCTCGTAGATCCGCAGGTAGCGCTGGACCATCCGACGGGCCGAGAAACGGCCCTCGGCCCAGGCCCGGCAGGCCAGGGGGTCGATGCCGTCGACCTCCGCGACGGCGGCGGTCATCGCGTCGACGTCGCCCGGCGGGACCAGGCGTCCGGTGACGCGGTCGAACACCAGCTCGGGGGCCGCCCCGCGGCGGAACGCGACCACCGGCGCGCCGCACGCCGCGGCCTCGGCCATCACCAGGCCGAACGGCTCGTCCCACCCGATGGGGACCAGCACCGCCCGGGCGCGGGACATCAGGTCGGCCTTCTCGTCGTGCCCGACGGCCGTCCGCAGGTCGACGTCCGCGCCGTCCATCACCGGGCGCACGACGCGCGCGAGGTAGCGGTGCTCGGCCGGCTCGTTCACCTTCATGGCCATCACGAGCGGCAGGCCGAGTCGGCGCGCTACCTCGACGGCGACCTCGGGCCCCTTCTCGTGCGAGGCGCGACCGACGAACAGCAGGAAGTCCTCGCGGTCACGTCCGACCGGGTACGCGTCCGTCTCGATGCCGTTGTGCACGACGCCGGCGACGCGGACGCCGTCGGGTGCGCGACCGGCCTGGTCGTGGCTGATCGCGGTCAGCGCGACGTGTCGCGAGATCGCGCGGTACAGCACCGCGTTGTCCCGCGTCCACGGGCCGTGCAGCGTGTTGACGACCGGTACGCGGAGTCCACCGGCGGCCGCGATCGCCGGACCGATCACCCCGGTGTGGTCGTGCACGACGTCGACGTCGGAGGCCCGGAGGTACGCGGCGACCGCGTGCGCGGCCTCCATCCAGACGTCGCCGAGCCGGTGCGGCGTCGAGTCGTCGTACACGCTGACGAGATCCGCGCGCGTCGTGCTGTCGCCGTTCGCGACGAGCGTCACCTCGTGCCCGAGGTCGGTCAGCCCGTCGGCCAGCGAGGCGACGACCCACTCGATGCCGCCGTAGCCACGGGGCGGGACGGGGAACCACGGCGGGGCGATCTGCAGGATGCGCACGGCTGCTCCTCGGGCGTGATCGGGTCGGGCGCGGTCGGGGTCAGAGCGGGCAGGTGTCGGCGGGGCGCGCGCCGGCGAAGGCGACGTCGGGATGGCGGTCGCTGAGGAGGTCCGCCACGAGCTCCGCGGCCGCGGGCCCGTACCACTGCGGCGCGACGAGGACCTGGCGCAGCGTCGGGCTGAGCGGCGCCCCGAGCTCGCGGGCGGCGGCCGATCGCTCGGGCTCGACGCCGAACCGCGCCGAGAACCGCTCGCCGGGGTCGACGCCGGCGTCGCGCCAGGCCGTCTCGCTGGTCGGCGCCGCCCAGAACCCGGGCGGGCACCACGCGACCTCGACGCCGTCGGCGCTCCAGCACACGAGTAGACGGTCGACCCCGACCGGCATGCCGCCGCCGTCGCGGGGTGCGGAGAGCCCGGCGTCCCGGGTCGTCGGTGGGTCGTAGGCGTAGACGTGCAGCCGACCGGCCGCGCCGACGACGACCGCGTGCACGGGGAAGGCCGCCGCCCAGGCCACCGTCCGGCCGCCCGGGTCGACGGTCAGCGCCACGCCGGGCGGCGGCGCGTCCCGGAGCCGTCCGTCCGCGACCTCGAGGACGTCGCTGGCGAACGGCAGCCCGAGCTCGCCGCAGCTGACGTCCCCGGACGCGCTGACGTCGACCCGGGTCGGGGCCGCGCCGGCCGCCGAGGTCCGCAGGCCCGCCGGCGCGGTGAACGCCAGCACGACGCCGGCGACGGCGATCGCGAGGGCGGTCAGGACGAACGCGGCGGAACCGAACCTCACGGGGGCCTCACGCGGTCCGGCGCGAGGGGGTGGCGCCGGTCACGGGGGGAGAGGTACGGACGGTGCTTCTCGGGTCCCTCTCGGGAGGCTCGCGGCGGCCTCACGCGGGTCCGGGTCCCGACCGGCCGTACCCTCCGACCCCACGGCGGTGCGGCGGGGGACGGTGATGACCTTCCAGGGCCCCGACGTCCTGCGCGTGCCGGTCGCCGCCGACGTCGCGCTCGCGGTCCGGCGGACCTCCCCCGGCGCGCCCGACCCGGACGCCCCGCCGTTCCTGCTGGTCCACGGCCTGTCCTCGAACGCCCGGCTCTGGGACGGCGTCGCGGCGCGGCTGGCCGCCGCCGGGCACGAGGTCGTCGCGGTCGACCAGCGGTCCCACGGCGCGTCGGACCCGTCCGACGACCTCGATCCCGCGACGCTCGTGGCGGACCTCGTCGCCGTCGCCGCCGCGACCGGGCTCGAGCGCCCGATCGCCGTCGGGCAGTCCTGGGGCGGCAACGTCGTGCTCGAGCTCGGGGTCCGTCGTCCCGACGTGGTCCGCGGTGTGGTCGGCGTCGACGGCGGACTCATCGACCTCGCGGACCGGTTCCCCGACGTGGAGTCCTGCTGGGCGGCGCTGGCCCCGCCGTCGTTCGACGGCCTGACGCGGGCCGCGCTCGAGGGGCACATGGCGGCGCGGACGGCCGCATGGCCCGACGGCGCGGCCGCGGCGCAGCTCGGGAACTTCCGTCTGGGTCCCGGCCCCGACGATCCCGCCCGGCCGGTCCTGACCCGCGAGCGCCACCGCCGCATCGTCACGGACCTCTTCTCGCAGCGGCCGCTCGACCTCCTCGCCGAGCTCCGGGTCCCGATGCTGCTGCTGCCGGTCACGGGGACCGCGCGCGGCGTCGTCGCCGAGGAGCTCCTGGCCGAGGCGGTCCGACGCGCGGCCGCCGGCCTCGACGTCGTCCGGCTGCCCGGCCGCGACCACGACGTGCACCTCGAGGCGCCGGACGTCGTCGCCGACCTGCTCCGGACCTGGGCGGTCGGTGGCGCGGTCCCGGCGACGGCATGACGGAGGGATCGATGACGCGACTGCTCGTGCTGATGGGCTCGGGGGAGACGACCCCGACGATGGTCTCAACGCACCAGCGCGTGCTGGCCGCCGTCGGCGACGGCCCCGCGGTCGTGCTCGACACGCCGTACGGGTTCCAGGAGAACGCCGACGAGCTGAGCGAGCGCACCCTCGAGTACCTCGCCCACAACGTCGGCCGGGTCGCGGAGGTCGTGTCGCTGCGCGACGCCGAGGCCGTCGGCGACGTCGCGCGGGAGGTCGCGCTGGCCGCGGTGCGGGAGGCCGCCTGGGCCTTCGCCGGTCCCGGCTCGCCGACGTACCTGGCGCGGCAGTGGCGGGCCGCGGGGATGCCGGCCGTGCTCGCGGAGCGGCTCGGCGACCGCGACCGGTCGACGGCCACGGTGCTGGCCTCCGCCGCCGCCTGCACCGCGGGTCGCCGCACCATCCCCGTGTACGAGCTGTACAAGGTCGGTGAGGCGCCGCACTGGCGCGACGGGCTCGACCTGCTGCGCCCACTCGGCCTCGACGCGATCGTCGTCCCGCACTTCGACAACGCCGAGGGTGGGACCCACGACACGTCGTGCTGCTACATCGGCGACCGCCGGCTGCGGGCGCTCGAGGGGATGCTCGATCCGTCCGAGTGGGTGCTCGGCGTCGACGAGCACACCGCGGCCGTCCTCGACCTCGAGGCGGGGTCGCTCCGCGTCGAGGGGCGCGGCCGGGTCGTCGTGCGGCTCCGCGACCGCGCGCACGAGGTCGCGACCGGGACGACGGTCGGGCTGGACGAGGTGCTGGGCTGGGTCGCGGACGGCCTCGGGACCGTCGGCGCCGCGTCCGGGTCCGCCGGCCCCGGCCCCGCGGCGCCCGACGCCGGGGGGGACGGCGAGTTCGACGCGGCGCTGGCCCGGGGCGACCTGCTGGCCGCGGCGGAGGTCACCGCGGGGCTCCTCCGGTCGGCGGAGGGCGGCGCCGCCGCGATCCGCCAGGTCGCGGCGCTGGCGCGGGTCGCGCAGGCCGGGTGGCACGAGCACCGCGACCTCGTCGCCCCGCACGTCGAGACGCTGCTGACGCTGCGCGAGCGGGCGCGGACCGAGCGCCGGTTCGCCGACGCGGACGCGATCCGCGACGCACTGGTGGCCGCCGGCGTCGAGGTCCACGACGCCCGTGACGGCACCGGGTGGGAGTACCACGACCCGCTCGAGGAGGCCGTGCCGGACGCCGGCTAGGGTCCGCGCCGTCCGCTCCCGACGCCGTCCACGAGGTCGCCGTGCGCCGCACGCTGATGAAGTCGAAGCTGCACCGCGTCACCGTGACCGAGGCCGACCTCGACTACGTCGGGTCCATCACGCTGGACCGCGACCTCATGGACGCGGCCGACCTGCTGCCGCACGAGCGGGTCCAGGTGCTGGACGTGACGAACGGCGCCCGGCTCGAGACGTACGTCCTCGAGGGTCCGCGCGGCTCGGGTGTCGTCGGGATCAACGGTCCCGCCGCGCACCTCGTCGCGGTCGGTGACGTCGTCCTCGTCGTCAGCTACGCCGAGATGGAGGACGCCGAGGCCCGGGCCCACCGGCCGGTCGTCGTCACGGTCGGTCCGGACAACCGCGACCCGCGCGTGCTGGGCGAGGTCGCCGGCGAGCGCGCCTGAGGCTCAGCCCAGGACCAGCTCGCGCAGGTGGTCGAGGCCGACCGAGCCGGACCCCAGCACGTCGGCGTGGAAGCGCTTCGCGTCGAACGCCGCGCCCTCGCGGGCCCGTCGCGCGTCGCGGAGCGCCAGGATCTCGCGCTTCCCGATCGCGTAGCTGATCGCCTGGCCCGGCCAGCCGAGGTACCGGGTCACCTCCGACCGGGCCGTGTCGACGTCGTTGAACGCCAGCTTCACGAGCGCGTCGACCGCCCGGTCGTACGTCCACTCCTCGCCGGCGTGCAGCGGTGCGTCGGCCGGGATGCGGTACCCGAGGTGCAGGCCGAGGTCGACGACGACGCGGACCGCGCGGAGCAGGTTCGCGCCGAGGTACCCGAGCTCGTACTCGGGCCGCTCCAGCTCGCCGAGCTCGTCCATGACCTGCTCGGCGTACAGCGCCCAGCCCTCGCCGTACCCCGGTCGCCACGACAGCAGCCGGTGGGCGCGCGAGAGCCGGTCGGACAGCGTCACCGCCAGCCCGACCTGCAGGTGGTGACCCGGGAAGCCCTCGTGGTACGCCGTCGTGACCTGATCGAACAGCGGGACGCTGGTCGCGTCGCCGAGCGACCACCAGATGGATCCGACGCGGGTGAAGTCCTCGCTCGGCGCCATGTACCAGGCGGCCAGCGGCGCACCGGGGGCGACGAGGTTCACGCGGACGTCGCGGATCTCGTGCGGCACGTCGAAGTGCACGCCGGTCAGGCTGGCGAGCGCGCGCTCCTGCCGTTCCTGCATCGCCTCGCGGAACGCCTCCTGCGACGGTGCGGCGTAGGCCGGGTCGGTCTGGAGCATCGCGACGACCCCGTCGAGTCCCGCGTCGGCGTCGATGCGGGCGGCGACGCGGACCGCACGGTCCGTCAGCTCGCGGATGAGGTCCCAGCCCCATGCGTACGTCGCCGCCGGGTCGAGGTCCGAGCCGAGGAACCGTCGGGCGTTGCGGAGGTACCGCTCCTCGCCGACGCCCTCGTGCGGGGCGGCGTGCGGCAGGTACTCCCGCTCGAGGCGGACGGCGGTCCTCTCGGACGCGGCGGCGACGGCGGCGAGGGCCGTCTCGGCCCGGTCGGCGAGGTCCGGATGCGCCGCGACGATCTCGGCGACGCGGCGGGGGAACGCCCCGCCCTCGGCGACGCCGGCGCGCAGCTGCCGGGCGACGGACTCGACCTGCCGGGCGGCGACGGTCCGACCGGTCCGGACGCCCTCGGCCATGCAGTCCCGCCAGCCGTCCAGCGCCTCCCCGATCGTGTCGAGGCGGGCCAGCACGTCGCCGGCGCGCTCCGGGGTGTCGAACGGCGTCAGCTCGACCAGCTCGCGCAGCGTCGGGACGGTCGAGGCCAGATGCGCGAGGTCGAGCAGGTGGTCGCCGTGCTCGTGCGACGCGAGGCCGTCGGCGAGGTCCTCGGCGAGGACCCGCCCGGCCAGCGCCGACCACCGGTCCGTCGCGGCCGGCAGCGCCGCCAGCTCGTCGCGGGTCCGGCGCAGGAGGTCGGCACGGGCGTCCGCGCCGGCGGGGGAGAGGTCGCCCCACCGGTCGTCGTGCCCGGGAAGTCCGAGGAACGTCGCCGTCATCGGCTCCATCGCCGCGACGTCGTCGACGAAGCGCGACGCCAGCGCGAACACCGGGTGGTCGAGGTGCGGTGCGTCGTCCGCCGTCGCGGCCCGCTCGTCCTGCGTCGTCATGCTCGCCCCCGTCCCCGTCGTGGACCCCGCGCCCTGCGGTCACCGGGGCCGGCACGGTACGCGGCCGTAGGCTGTCGGCATGGCGGTGGAGCGCGTGGTCGTCCCGGGTTCGATCCGTCCGTTCCTCGCCGCCGGTGCCTCGACGCTGCTGCTCGGGGGGCTCGGCGCGGCCGCGGTCCGTGCGAGCGGGACGGCACCCGGGGCGGTCGTCGCGCTCGCCCTGGCCGCGCTCGCCGCGGGCGTCCTGCTCCTCGACCTGCCGCGTCGGACCGAGGTCGACGCGACCGGCGTCGTCCGTGTCTGCCTGCTCCGCCGTGAGCGGATCCCGTGGGACCGGGCGGTCGCCGTCGAGCGGCAGCGGCGCCGGTTCGCCGGGCCCGGGACCGGCGGGCTCGTGCTCCGCGGCCGGCGGGGTCGGTGGCTGATCACGACCGCGGCCGAGCCGCCGTCCGTGCACGCCGCGCTGGCCGCGGTCGTCGCCGCGCACGCGCCCTCGGTGCGGATGCGGGCCGAGCCGCCCCGGACCGAGACCGATCCCCGGTGAGTGGCCGATGACCGCCGCGTTCCGCCGCGCGGAACCCCGTCGCCGGCCCGGTCAGCCGGCGGCGACCCGGTCGGCCAGCGTCTCGCCGGCGATCAGCGGGAAGTGGCAGGCGACGGTCTGACCGTCGCTCAGCGGGACCAGCGGCGGTCGCTCCTCGGCGCAGACCGGCTGGGCGATCGGGCACCGCGTCCGGAACCGGCAGCCCGACGGCGGGTCGGCCGGGGAGGGGAGGTCCCCGGCCAGGACGATGCGCTCGCGGGCGCGCTCGGTCCGCGGGTCAGCGACGGGTACGGCCGAGAGCAGGGCGTGGGTGTAGGGGTGGGCCGGCCGCTCGTACAGCGCCTCGCCGTCGGCCAGCTCGACGAGATGACCGAGGTACATCACGGCGATGCGGTCCGCGACGTGCCGGACGACCGAGAGGTCGTGCGCGATCATCAGGAACGTCAGCCCGAGCCGGTCCTGCAGGTCCTCGAGGAGGTTGATGACCTGGGCCTGGACCGAGACGTCCAGCGCCGAGACCGGCTCGTCGAGCACGACGAACTCGGGCTCGAGCGCCAGCGCCCGGGCGATGCCGATGCGCTGGCGCTGTCCGCCGGAGAACTCGTGCGGGTACCGGTTGCCGTGCTCGGGCGACAGGCCGACCGAGGCGAGCAGCGCGTCGACCCGGTCGAACGCCTCGCGCCGCTCGGTGCCGTGGATGACCAGCGGCTCGGCGACGATGTCCCGGACCGGCATGCGGGGGTTCAGCGAGGCGAACGGGTCCTGGAACACGACCTGGATCGAGCGGCGCAGCTGGCGCAGCCGCTGCGGCGACGCGGCCAGCACGTCCTCGCCCCGGAACTCGACGCTGCCCGACGTCGGCTCGACCAGCCGCAGCACCGAGCGACCGAACGTGGTCTTGCCGCAGCCGGACTCACCGACCATGCCCAGCGTCTCCCGCTCGGCGATGTCGAGGTCGACCCCGTCGAGCGCCGAGACGGTCCCGACCTGGCGCCGGAACACGCCCTGCCGGATCGGGAACTCCTTGGTCAGGCCGCGGACGCGGAGGACGGGGGCGCTCACGCCCCCGCCTCCCGCGGGGCCGCGCGGGCCGCGATCAGCGCCGGCAGCTCGTCCGCGCGGTGGCACCGGGTCGCGTGGCCGGTCGCGGCGTCGACGGCCCGGAGCTCGGGCTCGGTGCGGCAGGCGTCGGTCGCGAACGCGCACCGCGGACCGAACACGCAGCCCTCGGGCAGGTTGATCAGCGACGGCGGCGAGCCGGGGATCGGCTCGAGGCGGTGGGCGGTCCGCCCGACCGCCGAGGGGATCGAGGCCATCAGCCCCAGCGTGTACGGGTTGCGCGAGCCGTAGAACACGGTGTCCGTGTCGCCGGACTCGAACAGGCGGCCGCCGTACATGACCTGGATCCGGTCGGCGGTGCCGGCGACCAGTCCGAGGTCGTGGGTGACGAGCATCACGGCCGTTCCCGTCGCCTCCTGGACGCGGCGGATCACCTCCATCACCTGGGCCTGGACGGTGACGTCCAGCGCCGTCGTCGGCTCGTCCGCGATCAGCAGCTTCGGGTCGTTGGAGATCGCCATCGCGATCATCGCGCGCTGCCGCATCCCGCCCGAGAACTCGTGGGGGTAGCTGTCGAGGCGGCGCCGCGGCTCGGGGATGCCGACGAGGTCGAGCAGCTCGGCCGCCCGCTCCCGCGCCGCCGCCTCGGTGACGTCGCGGTGGGTCCGGATCGCCTCGACGATCTGGTCGCCGACGGTGATCACGGGGTTCAGGGCGGTCATCGGGTCCTGGAACACCATCGCGAGGTCGTCGCCCTGGAGGCCGCGCATGCCGTCGTCGTCGAGGTCCAGCAGCGACGTGCCGCGGAACCGGATGCTCCCCTCGATGCGGGCGTACCGGGGGAGGAGGCGCATGATCGCGAGCGCCGCGACGGTCTTGCCCGAGCCCGACTCGCCCACGACCGCCAGCGTCTCGCCCTCCGAGACCGTGAAGCTGAGGCCCTGGACCGCCCGGACGTCCCCGTCGTCGGTCCCGAAGGTGACCCGGAGGTCCTCGACCTCGAGGAGCGGCGCGGTCACGAGCGCCTCGCCGTCGGGTCGAGGGCGTCGCGGAGCCCGTCGCCGATGAAGTTCGCGCAGAGCGTGATGGCGACGATGAACCCGCCCGGGATCAGCGCGGCCGACGGCTTCGTCTGCAGCGCCCCCTTCGCCTCGGCGATCAGGTTCCCGAGCGTCGGGACCGGCGGCCGCACGCCGAGGCCGAGGAAGCCCAGCGTCGACTCGAGGATGATGGCGATGCCGATGAGCAGGGTCGCGTTCACGACGATCGGCCCGAAGACGTTCGGGAGGATGTGCCGGAACATGATCCGGACGGTCGAGGCGCCGGCGGCCCGGGCCGCGAGGACGAACTCCTGCTCGCGGGACTGCAGGAACGAGCCGCGGACGATGCGGGCGATCAGGGGCCAGGACAGCAGGGCGATGACGACCGCGATCGCGTTCGGGCCCGAGCCGTACCGCGCCGCCAGCACGATGAGGATGATCAGCGCCGGGACGACCAGGAAGAGGTTGATGAGCTGGTCGACGACGGCCCCGACGACCCCGCCGAAGTACCCGGAGACCGCGCCGATGACCGTCCCGATGGCGGTGGTGAGCAGCGCGATCAGCAGGGCGATGCGCAGCGAGTACCGGCCCCCGATGAACGTCCGGACCATCAGGTCCCGGCCGATCGGGTCCGTGCCGAAGGGGTGGGCCAGCGACGGGCCCTGGTTCAGCGCGGTGAAGTCCTGGTCGCTGAAGGCGTACGGCGACAACCACGGTCCGACGATGAAGGACAGGGTCAGCAGCGCCAGCACGACCAGCGCGACCATCGCGAGCCGGTGCCGCCGGAACCGGTCCCGGGCCTGACGGCCGAAGGACCGCGACTCGGTCGTGATGCCCTCGCGGGCGTCGATCGCGGCCTCACTCATACCGGATCCGCGGGTCCAGCCAGCCGTAGGCGAGGTCGGCGATCAGGTTGAACGTGATGACCAGCAGCGACGTCAGCATCACGATGGCCATCGTGAGGTTCAGGTCCAGCTGCGTCACCGCCGAGATGAACAGCGGTCCCAGCCCCGGCCAGGCGAAGATCGTCTCGGTCACGACCGAGCCGCCGAGCAGCGCCGCGAAGTCCAGCGCCCAGATCGTGACCATCGGGATCAGCGCGTTGCGCAGCCCATGGCGGAGGATGACGCGGCGGTGCGGGACGCCCTTCGCCCGGGCCGTCCGGATGTAGTCCGAGTTGATGACCTCGAGCATCGCGGCCCGCTGGAACCGCGACTCGGACGCGGTCAGGACCAGGACCAGCGTGATCACGGGCAGCACGTGGCTGCGGATCATGTCGAGGAACCCGTCCAGCTCGATCGTCCGCATGCCGGTGACGTAGAACGGCCGCCATCCGAACCCGTCCAGCATCCAGATCATGATCGTCTGGAGCAGCAGCGCGAACACGAACGTCGGCAGCGAGATCCCGAGGAACGACAGCCCCGTCACCGCGTAGTCCAGCCGCGAGTACTGGTTCACCGCCGAGTAGACGCCCAGCGCGACCGCGATGGCCATGATGATGAGGAAGGCCGGGATCGCGATCCGGGCCGAGTTCGCGGCCCGCTCCAGCACCAGCGCGCCGGCGTCGAGGCTGCCGTAGCTGACGGCCGGGCCGAAGTCGCCCTGGACGGCGTTCACGATCCAGTTCGCGTACCGCTCCGGGATCGGCTTGTCCAGGTCGTACAGGTCGATGATGCGGTCGAAGGCCGACTGGTCGCAGGTGTTGCACGTCGCGAGCTTCGCCAGCGGGTCGCCCGAGACGGCGACGAGCACGTACACGATGAACGTGCCGAGCACGAGGAGCGGGACGGTCGCGAGGACCCGACGCACCGCGTACGCCAGCATCGGCCGCTCCCCCGAGCCCGACCCGCCCCACGGACGGGCCGCTCGACGGTATCCCAGCGGGGTCCTGAGGAGCCCCGGGCGTAGGCTCGGGCACTCCCGGACGCACCGCGCGGTTCCCGGAGGTCGGGGGACGGTATGACGGTCGGTGGCGCGACCCCGTCGGTCGCCCCGACCTCGGCGCTCGGGGTGCTGCGGAGCGGCCTCGCGCTGCTGGCCGCGTTCGTCCGGGCCCAGCGGGCCGCGTTCGTCATCGCCGTCGCGGGTGCGACCCTGTTCGCCGGCGCGATCATCGCGTCCTCGATCGTCGTCGGCCGGGTCGTGGACGAGGTCGTGACCCCGGTCCTCACCGGCGGCGCGGACCCGGGGGACCGGCTGCCGCTGGCCGTCGGGCTGCTGCTGGCGGTCGCGCTGGCGAAGGCGGTCGGCATCGTGCTGCGCCGGACGGCGGCCGGGTGGCTCCAGTTCCGCACGCAGCAGCGCGTCCGGCGTGACCTCGTCGAGCGGGAGCTGCGGCTCTCGCTCCGGTGGTACGCCGGCCGGAGCGTCGGCGACCTCCTCTCGGTCTCCGACAACGACACGGATCGCGCGACGGGGATCCTCGCGCCCCTGCCGTTCGCGACGGGCGTCGTGCTGCTGCTGATCGGCGCCTCCGTCGTCGTCGTCCTGACCGACCCGCTGCTGGGACTGCTCGCGGTGCTGCAGCTCGGCGTGGTGGTCGTGATCGACCTCGGGGGCAGCTGGCGCGCGTACCGCGCGATGGAGGAGGTCCAGGCCCGCCGCGGGGTCGTGGCCGGCGTCGCGCACGAGTCCTTCGACGGTGCGGTGACGGTCCGTGCGCTCGGTCGCGAGGAGGACGAGGCCGACCGGTTCGGCGCCGCCGCCGACGACCTCCGTGACGCCCTCGTCGTGGTCGGGCGGACCTGGACGGGGTTCCGCGCGGCGACCGAGGCCGTGCCGAACGTCGGGACGGTCCTGGTCCTCGCCGTCGGCGTGCTCCGCGTCCTGGACGGCGGGCTGGCCGTCGGCGACCTCGTCGCCATCTCCTACCTCCTCTCCCTCCTCACCGTCCCCATCCGGCTGATCGGGTACCTCCTCTGGGACGTCGCGAACGGACTGGCCGCCTGGCAGCGGGTCGAGGACGTCCTCGGCGCCGGGGACGTCGTCGTCCACGGCGACGCGCCGGCCCGGACCGGCGGCCCGGCCGGGCTGGGACTGGACGCGGTCGGGTTCGCCTACCCCGAGGGCCGGCCGGTCCTCTCGGACGTCCGGCTGGAGGTCCCGCCGGGCCGCACCGTCGCGGTCGTCGGCCCGACCGGGTCGGGCAAGTCGACGGTGGCCCTGCTGCTCGCCCGCCTCTGGGACCCCGACGACGGCGCGGTCCGGCTGGACGGACGCGACCTGCGCGCCCTCGCGGCGGGGGCGGTCCCGGCCGAGGTCGCGTACGTCCCCCAGGAGGCGTTCCTGTTCGACGGCACCGTCGCCGAGAACGTTGCGCTCGGCGACCCGGCGATCGACGCGGCCGCGGTCGACGCGGCGCTGGCGCTGGCCGGCGCGACCGACGTCGTCGCCGCGCTGCCCGACGGCGTCGCGACCCGCGTCGGCGAGCGCGGCGCCGCGCTCTCGGGCGGGCAGCGGCAGCGCGTCGCGCTGGCCCGTGCGCTGGCCCGCCGTCCGCGGCTGCTGGTCCTCGACGACGCGACGTCGGCGGTCGACCCGTCCGTCGAGGCCGGGATCATGGCCCGGCTGCGGTCGGCCGACCTGCCGTCGACGGTGGTGGTCGTCGCGTACCGGCGGGGCACGATCGTGCTGGCGGACGAGGTCGTGTACGTCGAGGACGGACGCATCGTCGCCCACGGCACCCATGCGGACCTGATGGCCCGCGTCCCGAGGTACGCGGAGCTGCTCCGCGCCTACGAGGACGACCGCGCCCGGCGGGACCGGGCGGCCGCGGGGGACGCGTCGTGAGCGCCGCGACCGCCCCGGGCAGCCGGCCGACCGCCGGCCGCTCGGTGGTCCGCGACCTCCGCCGCGCCGCCCGCGTCGCGCCCGCGCTGTCGCGCGGTGTCGGGCTGACCGCGGTGCTCGCCGTCGTCGGGACCGCGGGGCACCTCCTCGTCCCGCTGACCGTCCAGCAGCTGGTCGACCGGGTCCTCGCGGGCGGCGAGGTCGCGCGCGCGGAGGTGCTCGTCGTCGCGGTCGGCGCCGTCGTCGCGGCGGTCGTCGCCGGGCTGGCGTCGTGGCGGGCCATGTTCCGCCTGGTCCGCGCGGCCGCCGAGGGGCTGGCCGAGCTGCGGACGGCGACGTTCCGCCACCTCCACCGGCGCTCGGTCGTCGAGTCCGAGGGCGACCGCCGCGGCGCCCTCGTCGCCCGCGTGACCAGCGACGTCGAGACCATCACGCAGTTCGTCGAGTGGGGCGGCGTCGGCATCCTCGTCGGGGTCGCCCAGGTCCTGCTGGTCTTCGTCGTGATGGTCGTGCTGGACCCGGTGCTCGCGGGCCTGGTCGTCGCGGCGGCCCTCGTCTACGCCGTGCTGCTCGCCGTGTTCCAGCGCGTCCTCGGCCGGGCCCACGACGGGGTCCGCGCCCGCAACGCCGAGACGCTGGCCGCGATGGGTGAGGTCGTCGCCGGACTGCCGGTCGTCCGTGCGTACGGGGCCGAGGAGCGGGCGCGGGCCCGTGCGGCCGAGGCCCTGGAGGCGCAGTTCCGCGCCGAGTTCCGGGTCGGTCGGCTCGGTGCGGCGCTGTTCTCGAGCGCCGAGGTGTTCGCGGCGGCCGTCACCGCCGGGGTCGTCGTCGTCGGGGTCGTGACCGGCGCCGGTGGTCGTCTCAGCCCCGGCACGCTCGTGGCGTTCCTCTTCCTCGTCACCCTCTTCATCGAGCCGGTCCAGATGCTGGTCGAGATCCTGGACCACGCGCAGTCCGCGGGGGCCGGGGTCCGCCGCATCCTCGGCGTGCTCGACGAGCCGGCCGCGCTGGTCGAGCCGGCCCGGCCGGTGGCGCTGCCGCCGGGCCCGCTCGGCGTCCGGCTCGAGGCGGTGGACTTCGCGTACCCCGGCGGGCCGCCGGTGCTCCACGACCTCGACGTGACGGTGGCGCCCGGTGAGCGGGTCGCCGTCGTCGGCCGGACGGGGTCGGGGAAGTCGACGTTCGTGCGGCTGGTCACGCGGCTGGTCGACCCGTCGGCCGGCCGCGTCCTCGTCGGCGACGTGCCGCTGCGCGACGTCGCCCGTGACGATCTGCGGCGCCGGGTCGCGTACGTCCCCCAGGACGGGTTCCTGTTCGACACGACCGTCGCCGCGAACGTGGCGTACGCGGTCCCCGGCGTCGACCGCGACCGGGTCAGGACCGCCTTCGACGAGCTCGGGCTCGGCGACTGGATCGACGGGCTGCCGGACGGGCTGGACACGGAGGTCGGCGAGCGCGGCCGCCGGCTCTCCGCCGGGGAGCGCCAGCTGGTCGCGCTGACCCGGGCCTGGCTGGTCGCGCCGGACCTGCTGATCCTCGACGAGGCGACCAGCGCCGTCGACGCCGCCCTCGAGGTCCGGCTGCGGCGGGCCATCGAGCGGCTCACCGCCGGCCGGACCAGCCTGACGGTGGCGCACCGGCTCTCGACGGCGGAGGCGGCCGAGCGGGTGCTGGTCTTCGCCGACGGCCGCCTGGTCGAGGACGGCGCGCACGCGGCGCTGCTCGCGGCCGGGGGCGCCTACGCGGCGCTCCACGCCGACTGGGCCGCCGGGACCGGCGAGGGCGCCTGAGGCCAGGTCCGTCGGACCACCCTTGCCGCCTACGAGGGCGGCAGTAGGCTCCGGGGACCCCTCGACGGCCCGGGTCCGCCGCGCCGTCCGCGTCCGACCTGGTGGGGGGCGGTCCCGCCCGGGGCCGCTCGACGCGGGGGTTCCGACACAGGAGAGCCACGTGCAGAAGCTGCGCTTCGGGCGGCGTTCGTTCGCCGTCCTGGGTGCCACGGCCATGCTCCTCGCCGCCTGCGGCGCCGAGGACGAGGCCGCGGACACCGCTGCCCCGACGACCGACGGCGAGTCCGCCGCGGAGGCCCCCGCGGGCCTCTACGACGACTGCGCCTCCCAGACCGGCGAGCTCGTGTGGGCGCACGAGCAGGAGCCGCCGGACATGCACCTCGACGACCCGGCCAACAACCTCACCATCACCGCGTGGATCCGCGCGGCGCTGTGGGAGGGCCTGTACGGGATCTCCGAGGCCGGCGCGTACACGCCGGAGCTGCTGGCCGCCCCGGCCACCGTCACCGAGAACGCCGACGGCACCGTGACCATCGCGTACGTGCTGCGCGACGGGCTGACCTGGTCGGACGGCACGCCGCTGACCTCGGCCGACGTCAAGCACACCTACGACGTCGTGATGGAGGGCTTCGACCGCGAGACCGGCGAGGGTGGGGTCTACCTGGTCGGCAGCCGCCTCGGCATCCGGGACATCCTCCCCGACAGCTGGGACCTCGCCAGCGACACCGAGTTCTCGTTCACGATGGAGGCGTTCTTCGCCGGCTGGCCGAGCCTGTTCACCGAGGTCATGCCCGCCCACGCGATCGCGGACGCCACCGCGGCCAACGCGCAGCTGCCCGAGTGGGAGCTGGCGGACGGCTCCGGCCCGCTGCCGTCGTCGGGTCCGATGATCTTCGGTGAGTGGAACCGCGGCGTCTCGCTCGGCCTCGACCGGAACGACGCGTACCACGGCGGTCATCCGGACAACGTCGACATCAGGAACAAGGGCGTGGCCTGCGCCGCGACCGTCCGCATCAACTTCGTCGCCGACACCGACGCGCAGATCAACGCGCTGCAGGCCGGCGAGGCGGACTTCATCATGACGCAGCCGCAGCTCCAGTTCGGCGAGGCGTTCGGGGACGACCCGGACTTCACCCTCGCCGCCTCGCCGGGCCCGGTCTTCGAGCACTGGGGCCTGAACACGTTCGGTCGCCACGTGAGCGACCCGGACGTCCGTGAGGCGCTGGCGTTCGCGATGGACAAGTCGCGGGTCATGGAGGCGCTGTACACGCCGCTGTTCGGCGAGGCGCTGCCGGCCGAGGGCCTGGGCAACACGTACTGGCTCTCGAACAGCCCGTACTACGTCGACAACGCCGGGGACGCCGGCTACGGCCAGGGCGACATCGCGTCCTCGGACGCGCTGCTCACCGGCGCCGGGTACGTCAAGGGCGCGGACGGCATCTACGAGCACCCGGAGCGCGGGCGTCTGACGCTGCGCGTCGGTACGACGGGCGGCAACGTCCTGCGTGAGCTCCAGCAGCAGATCCTGCAGGAGCAGCTCAGCGAGGCCGGCTTCGAGATCGAGATCGACAATACGCCGGGCGCCGCGTACTTCGGCGTCCCGTTCGGTGAGGACCACATCGCCTGCGTCGTCAGCCAGGGTGCCGAGGGCAACTGCGAGACCTGGGAGATCACCCAGTTCGCGTGGGTCGGCGGTCCGTGGCCGGGCGGTCAGACGGTCGCGTACCTGACGCCGCAGGATGCCGGCACGAACAACACGTACGGCTACGCGAACGCGGAGTTCGACGAGTTCGCGTCCGCCTGCGACTCGATCGTGGACGACGACGAGCGGGCCGCCTGCTACAACGAGGCGGACGCCTACGTCACGACCCGCACGAAGGACCCGAACGGGCTCTTCATGCTGCCGCTGACGCAGAAGCCGTCGTTCTACGCCTACTCGAACCGTCGTCTCGAGGCCGGCGCCATCGCGCCGGACGCGAACAACGCCGGTCCGCTGGTGTACGTCGTGGACTTCAAGCCGCGCGCCTGAACCACGACCCGGAGCGATCCGGACCGCGTGCGGGGGGCC
>Ga0075480_10000307_pt1 | contig 27958 bp, 37 predicted proteins | sample DEB08_DNA_7_FD_81590 | JGI IMG/M metagenome (GOLD analysis project Ga0075480, IMG submission 81590) | Aqueous microbial communities from the Delaware River and Bay under freshwater to marine salinity gradient to study organic matter... | ecosystem: Environmental > Aquatic > Marine > Coastal ... | reverse complement strand
GCAGTTTTTTAAGAAATCTATATCTTTGATTTTAGAAAATGGTATTATTAAATCGTTGCCATTAGTTTTGTATCTTTTCCAATTTCTATAGTCATTGTTTAAATTCTTAATTGTTTCTTTGATACAGATTTCGTCTAAAAAATATTCTGGATAACTTTTGTCGGGGAGGTTTAAATTTTTGAGGACAATCTCTTTTATTCCTTGCGAGTTGAGATCGTTTGGGTGTTTGAGAAAAACTTCATACAGACGTTTTGCCACTATTGGTATCTGTGCTTCGTCTGGAACTATGATAATCTTTTTATGGTTAGAGAAGTATTTTGCAAAATCAAAATCTAACCAGTGATAGAATGGCAGGGTGTGTATGCCAACATCTGTTTTTTGATTATCAAAAGACTCTATGTCTTGCTTAGACAAGGTTGAATTGTGTTTTTTGAAAGCATCAAACGTGAAAGCATCTTTTTTGCTGGCGTGTGCATTGCGTTGGTCCACATCACCTTTAATGTCTATATGGGCTCCATAGAACAGATTGGCGACAAAATTTCCAAATGTGCCGGCCAAGTATACAACAAAGATGTTGGGTTTGGTGTTCATGTGTGTATTTAGGATTTTTAAAGTTGGGGGCAAAATTACCCCCACACTTTTTATTTTTTCTTGCCTATGACCTGTAGCCTGTTCAACAGTATTCCATATGCTGGTAAGAACACTATCAATCCTACTACGATCTTGGTCAATGTGTTGTTCTGGGCAACCACGTGCCAGTTTGCACCGATCCACGATAGGTTACCTTCCGCATCCAACGATCCCGCGAACGCCACATAAAAAAACGAGTATGTGTCGATTATGTTTGCCGCGATAGTTGAGATTGCCGGTGCCGCCCACCAATTGTCAGATCTTTCTCTGATTGCTTGGAAAACGTACACGTCAAGCATTGTACCTATTGCGTATGCTGTACCTGATGCGAATCCAACCCTGTATGCGTGTGGATCACCCAGTGCCAACAGTACCAGTACTGATGCCACGATAGCCGGAATGATAGCCATTGCTACGACGGCCCTTCCTGCTTGTTTGCCGACCAACCTAACCGTCAGGTCAGTTGCGACTACTACAATCGGAAATGTGAATGCCGCCGCCGCAAGTGGAAACGATCCAAAGAATGGAAGGTCCGCGCCAGGGAACACATCAAATCTGATTGTGACTAGATAATTTGACAGGGCAATTACTGCCGTGTGTAAAATTACTAGATTTCTCACAAGTGTCTTGTCAACACCTGCTAGTAGTGATTTAAACATTAAGCCTCCTATAGGTTTGTTTAAAGTTGTGTAATTTTAACAAAATATAGATGATAGGTCAATACAACCTTTAATTTATTTGTCCCATTCTTCCCAAGGGAATACTACCCATTGCGGGTTTTCGTCTTTATCGATGTCGTAACCTTTAAAATCCATTTTGATCGGTGAAGGTTTGTTGTTTATCAATGAGGCAAATTTTACATTGTCTGGTTTTCCAAAATTATCCAAAACGTATTTGAAAGTGGCACCGGTGTCATTTATATCGTCGATGATCAATATTTTTTTCTGAAAAGCGAATACTTTTTCTAAAACAGTTAGATTGGGCTTGGCAGTATGATCACGAAGTCTAACATCTAACGCCTCGTGGGGTACATTTAGTCTGTGAGAAAGATAAACTCCAGGAATACATCCTCCCCTATTGACACCTAAAATTACACTTGGCATCCATGGTTGGTGTACCATTTGGTCTTCTATTTGTATCAGTGCATTACGCATTTGTATATTTGTGAAATAAAGTTTGCTTACTGTTTTGCTCATGATCCAAAAAACAATCCCAGAATGTAAATGAAAGTCAAGCCTGCGTTGAGAACTATAAGTGATCTTTCCTTCCAAAGAATGCCAACTACCACCCATATACCGTTAGCAATACAAAATAGAAAAACATAAATTGGGTAGAAATTAAATGCGGCCAATGTAGCGGCCAGTAATAAAACTGCCGTGCCTGCCCAGGCCAATTTTTGGTAAGGTTTATTATTTGCTTTCATATCTATCAAAAACTCTGTTGATAACATTATTGACTGTGACAAAATGGGCACACTTGGGCATATCTTTAATTCTTCTTGCTCCAATATAAGTGCAGGTGCTTCTTACACCTCCCAATATCTGCTCCACAGTTGATTGTACTGGACCTCTGTCGTCCAACACCACTGTTTTACCTTCTGTGCCTCTGTATCCATCTTTTCTTGCTCCGTGTGTATCAAATGCTGATTGTGAACTCATTCCATAAAAATATCTTTTGCCATCTCGTAATTCTGATTCTGATTCGTTATGTCCTGCCAACATTCCGCCCAGCATCACAAAGTGAGCACCAGCCGCCAATGCCTTTGATACGTCTCCTGGTTGAGTGCAACCTCCGTCCGCCATTATGTGTCCGCCAACTCCATTGGCCGCATCTGCACAGTCAATTATTGCTGAGAATTGGGGAACTCCTACTCCGGTCTGAGTCCTTGTGGTACATACTGATCCAGGTCCTATGCCCACTTTAACAATGTCCGCACCATTGATTATCAATTCTTCCGTCATCTCGGGTGACACCACGTTGCCTGCTATGATTACTTTGTCCGGGTATTCTGTTCTAATTCTGTGTAAAAAATCTACAAATTGTTCGTGATATGCGTTGGCAACATCTATTGTGATGCAGGGAATATCAGGGAACGCAGTCATGACTTGCTTTAAAGTTTGATAGTCTTGTGCGTTCTCGTCCCATATTGCCCCTGTGCCAGTGCAGGCTGAAACATATTTCAATTTAAGTCCAGTGCCAACAGCAGATTTCCATTCATCGAACGAATAATGTTTTCTGATCACTGTCAGCATCTTGAATTCCTGTAAAACTTTGGCCATTTGAAACGTACCAACCCCATCCATATTACTTGCCACAATAGGTACGTAAGATAATGTTTTTTTGGAATTAATGAATTTAAACACTCTATCAATTTCAACATCTCTCCTTGAAGAAAGAGTCGAGCGTTTTGGTTTTAGTAAAACATCTGAATAATCTAGATGTATGTTGTAGTCTATTCTCATTTGTCTTCCTCCTGTTCTCTGATCATACACATTTTTTTTACTGCTTCATAATGTTTCCAGGCATCATTGAGAGCAGGATACTTTTCTCTTAGATGTAACTCAAGCATATCATCCGTATGCCATTTTCCAAAGTCGTTAATGTCGTAGGTGGTTGCTGATTGGGAAACAGAACCAACATTTAGGTCCTGTCCAGCGAATGCCCAGTCATCGGAAATGCCTTCAAAATCCAAATTGTAAACACCGTCGCTGGTCAATTTTTCCTCTTTGTCTTTTTTCTTTTTAACCATGACCCTTCATACTCATACAAATTTTATAAAATTCGTTTCTAGTTGCTGGATCATCTTTGAATGCTCCCAACATAATTGCTGTGGTCATGTCTGATTCGTGTTCTCTAACTCCTCTGTGTGTCATACAGTGGTGTTCCGCTTTCACTACCACTGCTATGTTGGAAGTCTTGGCGTATTCCTGTAAAGCCTCTGCTATCTGTGTAGTCATTTCTTCCTGAATCTGTGGACGTTCTGCTATGTGGTGTATTATTCTATTGAATTTACTTAGACCAATTACCTCACCGTTTGGAATGATACCAACCCAGGCATTACCCACAATGTTTTGGAAATGGTGAGCACAGGTCGACCTAATGGATATTGGGCCAGATGTGTACATACTCTTGTAACCCATATTAGGAAAACTAGTAACCTTTGGCATTGGAGCATATCTGCCTCCAAAAACTTCTCTCACCCACATTTTTGCTACCCTTCTTGCTGTGTCCTGTGTGTTGTGATCATTTTTTGTGTCTATGACAAGACTACTCAAAAGTTCCTGCATTTTGTCTGTGACCTCTTGCTGAAGTTCGTCTAATTCGCCGTCTTCGATGTATTCCGAGATGTTGTCATTTGCGTGGAACCTCTTGCCTGCTTTCTTAATTCTTTCTTCTATTTTCTTACTAATGGGTGTTTCAATCATCCAACTGTCTTTGAGAATATTTTCGTCCATTTTTTATGCTCCTAATGTTTTATATTATAGTTGTATTTTCGTTTTTAGTCAATTTAAAAAAAGTCACCATTGCATATTATTTTGCCTAAGCATATTTCTTTCACCAAGGTTTTTATGTCTTTGTTATCTTGGAATTTAGGATTAATGCCAAAACATCTGAACTTTTTATTAAAGTTTTTCATTATTAGGTAATTTGTAAATTTGTAACCGCTGTAATCAGGATGATCCTCTACACCTGTTTTTTTTACATCGATATATCCTGAAAGCATCCATCCTATGTTGGTGTTAGAATCTAGGCGGTCACCAAGTGTGTGTATAAGGAAATATGGCATCTGGCAACTCAACCAATAACTTCTACTCCAACCTTTGATTGAGCCCCAATTATCCAATGTCTTTTTCGTTTTGGTAAAATCAATCTCTGCAAGGCTTGATGCATTCTGGTTGAAAAAAAGAAAATCAATATTATGATCTATTTGTTTTAATATTTTGTGTAGACTTTCTATTCCTAAACTGTTCCATTCTATTTTTATATTGTTGACATCTGATACAGTCGATGGATTAGAACCAATGTTAGTAATGGAATAACCGGCTTCTCGGCAACCCAATACGATTTCGGATCCTCTTTCATTTCCACAACCTATCAACAAAGCCTGTTTCATACTAACTCCGGAAAAAGTTTTCTCCAATTAGAACCTTGGATTTTATCAATACTATCAAAATATTTTTTATAGTCTGCACTTTCACCATCATTATCTAGTTCTAAGAGGCAATTTCTCAAATTGCCTGCGATATTTAGATTGTTTTGGTATTTTATAAAAGTATCATTAAGTTTTTGTCTTACTTCGTCTTTTATTAGTTGAGGTAAATTTCGGCATCTCAAATGATCTTGTTCCATACTAACCTGATTTATTGTGTGATCTATACTGCCGATCTCCTGCATAAAATAATCAATAATATTAGTAATATCTTGTGCCGTCAAAACAAAAAATACTGTGTTTGCTCGGAGATCAACATTTGGCTGTTTTTTCAAGAATTTAATATTTTGAAGTGCAGTATTCCAATTGCCGCCTCGTCTGATGTAATTAAATTTATCTCCCATACCATCTATACTACAAGTGAATAAAACATTTGGAAAATTCAATATTTCTTTCAGAACTTGATTGTCCTGTCTCCACTGCATATTAGAATTTACTCTGAGTAGTAAATTGGGTCTTTTTTCGATCTGTTTTAATAACTTAAGATTGTATTTGATTAATGTCGGCTCACCACCACTCAAGTATATTTCTCGTAACTCTGATTGGTTTTCAACCACATAGTCTATTATCCTGTCCGCGGTTTCGGGAGGAGTGTGATTTACTGGTTTGTTCTGTTCACGTGCGATACTACTGCTCTGTACTGCCCAACAAGTAACGCATTTGAGATCACACAAACTACTCCAATGCAGATCTAGTGCCGCGAGTTTGAATTGTTTTATATCTAAATAATTTACAGTGCTGTGGACACCTAATTTATTATAGTGATTTCTAATTCCTGTGTATTTTCCTGCACTAGAAATATTTTCGTTTTGTAGGCATTTACTACAGTTATCTGTTATCTTGTCGTTAAGTATATTTTGTCTTAAATTTTGATAGGTCTCTTTCGAAAAAATATTTGATATAGTCTCAACGTTGGCATCGCCAAAAGTGCCTCCCCTTGTGCAGGTTTTTATAGATCCGTCGACATTTACGTAAAGCAAATTCCAAGGTGCTGTACAGAAATGCTTTGTGTTTTGAAAAAGTTGGAACTTTTGTTTGGCATCCATACAATTCTATTTAGGCATTGTTAGCCTATTGTATTTCTTTCTTGTGCATTTTGTTATACCATTGCACAGCAGTCTTGACTATGTTGTCAACGGAACTGTTGGTAGGTTGCCAATTTAGTTTTTCGGTTGCCGATGATATATCCGCAACCAATGTCGCTGGGTCTCCAGGGCGTCTTTCTGCTTTCACTAGATCGATTGGTCCGGCATAACGTTCCACATATTTTATTATTTCCATATTGCTTGTAGGAATTCCTGCTCCTAGATTGAAACGTTCACAAACATCTTCATTTGCGATCAGTTGTAGTGCTTTTATATGTCCTTGTGCCAGATCAGTGACGTGTACATAATCTCGCACACAGGTCCCATCTTTTGTGTCGTAGTCTGTGCCAAAAAGACTGAATTTATAGTTTTGTTTTGCGGCCTTTATTGCCAATGGTATAATGTGTGATTCTTTTTCTCTCCACTCACCTGTCTCCAAATCCTTGTCTGCTCCTGCGGCATTAAAATATCTGAGGCTTACACTTCTCAGTCCGTATGCCTTCCAATAATCCTGCAAGATTTTTTCCACAATAAGTTTTGTTTGTCCGTATGGATTAATTGGATTGAGGTTGGTTTCCGAGTCAAGTGCTAAACCGTCTTTGGGTATACCATACACCGCCGCACTTGAACTGAATACAATTTTTTTGATGCCAAGACTGATAAGTTTATCCAGTAATCTCAAAGTCATTACTACATTGTTGAGATAGTATTTTGAAGGATCTTTCACGCTCTCACCTACTTCGGTATATGCCGCAAAATGTATACAACTGTCGATATTGAATCTTTTTACAACTTCATCTAGTAGATCTATTTCTTGTGGTAGGTTTATGCCAAATGCCGGGCCAAACTTGTTTGTCCATGGTTTGCTCTTGATGTCTCTGTCGATTATCACAGGAGTATAACCATTTTTGGCCAATTCTTTCGCTGTGGTAGATCCAACGTAACCAGCGCCACCAATCACCAAGATTGATTTGCTGTTGGTTTTAATATTTAGATTCTGAGACTGGTGTTCTGTAGTGTTGTCCATCTCTTCTCCATTGTTCGCCCTTGCCTGTCATGATGTCTATCATCCTGTCTATGGTACCATTGGTCCAATCGGATATTTGACCCATACTAGGGGATGGTTTGCTTAAAAGTAATTCTAGTTTTGTAATCGCATCTTCCTGTGACCATGGAACATACATTCGTGTATGATCGTTGTTGAACACTTCAGGGAATGATCTGTAGGCAGGAAACAACACATTACACCCTAGTGCATCTGCTTCAGAAACTGTGTTTGATGTCCAGTCCTGCAGGGCACAATTAAACAATACTCGAGAATCAGCAAGTATTTCGTAGTACTCGTTCTTTTTTAAATTTTCGTGAATGGTTAAAACACCTTCTTTGGCAAGATGTTGTGCCTCTTTTACGTAATAATTGTTATTTGATCTCAGAGGTCCTCCTTGGCATATAGCAAATTCTACATCTTTGTGAGATTCTTTAAATTTTTGTGCTAGGTCCATAAAGAACTGAGGTTGTTTTTCTTGATCCCATCTTGCTCCAAATACCACTCTTTGTTTTCTGTTGATAAACTCTTTTTGTTCAACACGAGATTGAACTTCTTCTTTACCAAAACTTAGGCCAGAAATGTTGTATATGGGTGCTGACCAATTGGCTATTTTCATATGAGCAACCATTTCTTCGTTGCTGGCCAATATGTTCACATTAGGTATTTCATTACACATATGTTCGTATAAACTCATCCATTTGCTCATACCCCACACGTGAACAAAGTCGTCTGGATCTATTGCCTGTGCCAAACATCTAAGATATATGGTTGGTCTGTGTTTGTCATCTACTTGGTTTAGTATGTAAGGCAGTGATTCTATTCCTGGTTGGAACATATCCTCGAAGAACACGACGTCTTTGTTAGTGACCTCACCATTACGCATCATCTGTACCAAATTCATCATTTGACTCATACCAAAATAACTTCTGCCGTGTGCGTCTAACACCTGTCCCACACTGATTGCTTTTGAATCATCTATTGTTGTGCCTGGCACCACCACATATTCTACACCTCTTTTTTTGTATGCTCTTTCTGTCCAGTCTTGTAATTGAAGTGTGTATCTACCTTCGTAAGGTTCCAGACCCATATAAAATATTTTCATTAGATTCCTTCTCCCATAGTATAAGCATTTTCAAATTCATTCTCAATATCGATCTTGACTTCGTTGCCACCTTCCGGATTGGAGTATATGTGTATCACATAACCCGCCATTGGATTGTCTCTCACATATTTGACTATCTCTTTTAACATTTCTTCGTTGGCCTGATCGTTTCCAATGTATCTCTGGTAGCAAGGTTCTTGTTTGCCATATTTTTTTTCAAAGTTATTCATCACTATGTATCCTCCCCATTTTGTATCAAAATCACTGAGATAATTTTCAGAATAGAATTCAAACATCTTGTTGTGATTCACATTTACATTTGGTTCTGGTTCAAAAATTAATCTTATTATCATTGATTGTCACTTTCGTAAACTGTGTGAGATCCGTTCTCGCCGTCCTCGGAAACATCTATGGCAATTCTTCTTCCGGGATATCTTTTTCTAATTTCAACAAACAGGTCGTCTGATATCATTTCACAACTCTTGTAATCCAGTTGTAAAGTTTTTTGATCGTACAGTTTTTCCAACCATCTTTTGAACTGTATGAATTCTATGTCTCGATCATCGTGGAATACTTCTATCCATACCTTGAAATGAAATATGTGCCTGTGCGGATAACCAAGGAAACTGACATCATACTCGTCACCTGTTGCCAATTTGGGATCATCCAGTGCCGCTGGATACTTGTGGATTCCTTCCTTGCGGAAAGTCACCCATATCAACTTGTTGCCTTTTTTAGCCTGTTCCTTCAATGCTTCTATGTGTTTGTCTTCAACGTCCATCCTGTTTTTTCCTCCTCGCTTGGTCCTGTTTGTGTAAGTGGTTGATCGCTTTTGTATTCATTCCAGCCAGTGAATCCTGCAGTTTGTTTGAAATGATTCATTGTCATGGTCCATACTCCCGGATTTGTTTTGTTGAAATCCACGTCGTCGACTTTTATACAAAGATTGTCATCTTCTTCTGACTTCGGAAATATTATAGAACAGAACGGGATAAATTTCTCCCTGTTCCAGACCGATTTGAATTTCTCTTTTACCTGTTCGTGTATGCTGTATTGATAGTCAACAGTGACATAGTATCCGATGTCCAACAGTTTTGTTATCTGTGCCAACTGAGTTCCGTGGTTGTGCATATATTTCCTGTTGGCACCGTAGTATATTGCCTCACAGGCATTCAGTTCCGCCAGGTCTACTATTTGATCAGTTGTCAACTCATTGGTTGCCAGGAACAATGTTTTTTCTCCGTGTGCCGGAGTGTGTTCTATTTCTGTGCCAACGAAAACCTTGACTTCGTCGTTAGCAAAAAATCCATTTGTATAAAATCGTTCCATTGTAATATTTTAACATTTTATTTGAATATGTCAAACTCCTAGTGTGCGTTTCATCTTATCAATTGTGGTTTTGAGAAACAATTTTGTCTTTTTAAATTTTACCAAAAGTTCTTTGCCTGACCAAGTTCTGTCATATGAACGCTCATCTTCCATTTCGTCGACTTTTTTCTTGTACCAACTGTACTCTTTTTCTAAAGATTTCAATTTTTTGCTTTTGGTTTTTGCCATTTTTCCTCCTATGTTTCAAATAAAGAACTGAAGTTGTTTTTACCTTTTCCGCCTCCAGTTGCCCTTTGCCATCTTGTGCCTCTAATATCTGCCAGGAAGCCACGAGATGAATCTATAAGTTCCATTGGTTTTTCTGAAGCAAATACTTCTTTCACGAGAGTGTTGAAATAAAGTATATTCCTAGGAACAAAATCGCTTGGTTCGTCAGTGTTGTCTGATCCTTTTGTTTTACGCCAGTGTTTTACCTGCGGTTGATATTTTATCATTTCTAAATCATTCATGTCATTTGCTATTTGAACTGCTCTTATATGATTGTAAACATTATGGGCCATCATTAACACATAACTGAAACTGTCCCAACTGGTCTTGCCTTCCTTGTTGTTTTTATTTAGGTCACCCTCTCCGTACCAACATATATCTCCCATTCTCAATCTGTTACCGATAGCAGACGGAAAAGGAAACCTAATGTCGTTGTTTTTTAATCTTTTGTCATCAGGTGCCTTTTCCATAATATATGACCATCTCTTAGGAGTAAAAAGATTATGTGTGTAAACTAAACCATTTGCTGTGCTTAAAAACGCCGATGCCGAATCAAAACTTATTGTAAAATTGGGATTGATGTTTTCCCTGACCTGTCTTTGTACCTGAGTCAAAAAACACGCCCAGTCCAGTTGTGATGTTCCCAACACGTGCATCCAGTCTTTGCCTTCTAATTTTTTCTCATCTCTCATTATGATCAATCTTCTCAGCATCACCTCCATGTCGCACATATTGATACCGCCCATGGCCCAACCTTCGAACTCAAAATCCTTAACTGCATCATACCAAATCTGTGCCGTTTCCCAATCATCACCCTGTAAAACATTTAAGAATTTGGTCTGTCCTAATCTATTCTTTTGAAAGAACTTGTTGTTGTATATCGTTCCGTCCAGTGTGTCTTTGAAACTGTTCAATCCTGTCTTAGGACTGTTTAGATCATCTGCCGCCCAGGTAGGCACGTCCAATGTCATTGACCAATCTGCTGTAAGTTCCAGCCAATTCAATATGTCTGATCTCACTTTGTTGGCTTTGTTACCTTCAAAGTCCTTCCAATCAAATTTTATAACTCCTTTGCCCAATTGATATCCACCGGAATCTCCCACTATGGTGCTGAACTTTCTATCTCTGTTCACGCACATTGAATCTCTTTCGGGTGCTTTTTCAACATCCAGACAGGCGTGTCCTGCCGAATAGAGTGCTGTGGGATATGTAAAGTAGCCCTCGTCGGGATTGATAAAGTTTAGTCCTTCCACCCCTCTGTCAAAACCTTTCGGTATCCTGTCTAATGGTATGTGTTTGCCTTCGGTTACTCGCTGTTTTGATATGAATGTGTTGTAGAAATTTGATATAGCAGGCAAAAACACAGCGAAGTCTCTGCTGAGTTCTCCCAAATGTTCTTGCCTGTTATTTTCTTTAGTCATTACTGTGACTGTGCTGGAATTATATATTGATACTTGCCAATTCCAGAATCTACTGTGACCTGCATAGCACCCTCATTACTGAAATGTAAAGTTACTTTTGCTGAATCACTTAATTTCAAAATCTGTAACACCTGTGCCACCGGCCAACTCCAACCTTTGTTGATTGTGCCTTTTACATCAGTTGCGAAAACAAATTCTCCACCATGCGATGCTTGATCACCAAAAGTAAAGATTAGATTGCCGTCTTCTGTTCTTACAACGAATGTGTTGTGTTCTGTGTTTGCCACAGATTGGAAATTGAATCTTTGTACACTGGCTACCGAAGGTTCGATCTCAACGTCCCACTTAACACCTTTGAACTTTACGGTCTTAAGTTTCTCGTTGATGATCTCAGCATTCATAAATCTGTAATCGTTCTTGAAGTCACCTTTTTCGTTTTCGAAGTGGATGCCTGTTGGAACATTGGTTCCATTTCTTTCACCTTTGATCACAGTAATGTTCGCTTTGTCTTTGTACTCTGGACACTTCAAATGAATATCTAACTTGTTCAATTGAGGCATACCAAAAGTACCTGACATATCTTCTTGGGCCTTGTGGAAAGATCCTTGTAGTATCACTGATCTGTCTTCTGCCATTGAATCGATCGCAGTTTCTTTATCAGTGCCTGATATTTTGACAAGATCTAAAAATCCCAGTCCGTGTGTGTGCTTGACTATGTCTTTTAAGATATCTATCATAATGTTTTTATTATACAGGATATTTAGATTTAAATCAATAGGAAAAATTATTTTTGTACAGGAATTTCAAATCTTTTGTACACAACCACATTTTCATTACCAGTTTTTTTAAAAATGACATAATTTGCTTTTGACTTGAATTGTGAACACTCTATGACCTCAAACTTTTGTTTTTCCAACAACTTCACAAATGATTCTTTGGTATTGAAGTTCCAGTAACCTCTCTTTGCCTCGTGAAGATCGTCATCAAAATTACAATCAGCATAGTGTATAAAGCCATAACCTCCCGGTATCATAACTCTATTGATGTCTTTTAGGTACTGATCAATGTGTTCCTGAGTAAAAAATGTAAATGTGTCCCAACTCAACACAAATGCTATGCTATTGTTTGGTATATCATCACAGGCAGTCCTTTCAGTGGTATACCCTTTTAGAAATCTATGATGGATTGGATTGAATTTTTTCCTAATTTTGCTGAACACATTTGGCAGTACATCTAGCTTAAAGATATTTCGCCATGGTCTAAGATGTAGTGTCAAATGGCCGTAACCCGGACCAATGTGAAGGCAATTCTGTTTAATGTTTCCCATTTTGGCAAATTGATTGATTTTTGTGACTATCTCTTGTTCTAACAATGGAGGACAAGTCATTTCTCTGTTTGACTCTCTCCAGTCTAGATCTTTTTGATACCATTCCTTTGGCTTGTCAATTCTTGCTATCTGATCGTTATTATAGGCATCTACCGTTTCGGCAAGTTCCTGCAGATAGGTTTTGTATCTTTGAATAAAAGTCTGCCATTGTATGTTTTCCAATTTACCCAATTTTTCTAACATCAATTTTATTTCTTGTATTGACAGCATTATATTTCAAAAAGTTTGTTAAATGTGTTTGTGGTTTCGGTTGATTTTATATCCCAGTTCAGCACACCTATAAGGTTTTCCATTTTTTGATCAAGTATTGTTGCTTCCATCGTTTCAGCGTCAAATGGAAGATCCTGGAACCATTGTGGTATACGCAATTCATCAACTGGATATGCTATTGACGTGTAGTTCAATGGATTATTTTTCAATTTACACACAATCACTTTTGCTCCATCTGTGATTGGCATACTATACTTGTCTCCGTACATTTTTCTACACCTGTTCCAGTTTATACTTGCTCTCACGTGGCCCGGCATATTGGCCTTGCCCTGTTTTTCTTCTTTCTGTCCATATTCGGTGATGTTGTTGGCTCTTTTTGGTGACCCTTTCTCCCACCCTGGTCTGGATTTGAATTCTTCCCTAAACTCGCTTATTTTCTCAAGCACCTCTGTTTCTGTTTTGCCTGTCAGCACCATCAGTAACACTTCACTCAAGAAGTCCTGTACGAATACCGGAGTGTCTGATCTTTTTAGATCAAGGCCCATTGCTTTCATTTTTCCTTCTTTGCCGGCCGTGTCTACTCTTGTGCCTTCTTTGTCATAGTATAATACTGCATATCTTTTTTTGGTTATGAATAGACCTTTACTTGCCACTAGTTCTCGTCCTGCCTTTATAACTTCACCTCTTGTTTTGGGACAATGAAATGCCGATGTCATAAAAGAAGTGAATGATGAATTTACCTCATCTGCTATCTTGTCATACAGATTTACTATGTCATCTTTTTTCCATGGTATTAGGCCTTCGTTGATTTCTTTTTCTAGTGTTTTGTATGCACTAAAATAGACCGAGTCTGTATCTCCGTATATGATCGACTGACCTTTGTGATCGTAAGTTCCGGCAATTATTTCGTTTACTTTGCTGGCCATGTGTTTTGTGATGCACCTGCCTGTGAGTGTCACACTTTGTCCAATACGCATATCAAAGAATCTACAACCAGGATTTAGTATAGCGCCATATAAACTATTCAAGTTAATCTTTTTCACCAATTGTCTTTTATCCCAAAACTCTCTTTCTATTTCGTTGTCGCCACAGTCACGCATTTTCTTCTGCATCTCTTTTCTCTCAGCATACCAACGTTTCAACAGACCTGGAATTATTGCCTCATACTCGTATGTGAATATTGTGCCATTGGCACTGAGCATCCATTGATTGTTGCCATCAAATATCACATCATATAATTGTGCCGCGGACATCTTGACAGAGGTGCCGTCTTCCCAATCCACTATAATTTCTGTTGCCTTGTCCTGTTTCATTACTGCCTGATATTCCCAACTGCCGAATTGATTATCCCAGGCCGCCGCGAAAGATTTCTTCTGGTGTTTGGCCCTGTTAATCTCTGCCGATGTGATGACAGGACGTATCTGTCCCACAATGCTTTCAGGACCCATATTCAGTGCTCTAATCACACTGGGATAAAGTGAATTTATATCAATGGATCCGATCCAATCGTGTAGACCTTTCTTAGGTGTGGCAACATAAGCACCAGCGGCCGCCGTGGATTCTCCTTCTGCTCTTTTTGTACGACCAGGAACTATCATTCCACGCCTGTGTGCCTCGTTCACGATGGCCTGCTCAGTCACCGCAACCGCACCCATTGTGGTCTGTAGTAGCACTGTGTTCTGGTGTGCTATCTCGTTGGCAAGTTCTATGAACTTCAATTTCTTTTCCAGTTTGGCCAACAGTGCCGTATCCTGCCTGTTGTATTCTATGAACAGACCAAAGTCGTTGTTGTACAGTGCGTCTAATGATCCTTCGTACACAGTTTTCTTCTCGCCCAATTCATGATCTCCAATGGCATCTAATCTGTATGAATGTCTTTCTTCGTAAGTGTATTTTCTGTATAACTCTAAAAGATCAAGATGTACTCTACCTATCAAATCATAACTGATCTGTTCTCTGCCGTATTTTTCAAATGTTCTTTTCTTGGGTTTCTCACCCCAGAAACACAGTCTACGTGTGTCATCGGAACTCAGTACTTTCTGTATCCTGCCCACAGTGTAGGGTATATCATAACCCTCCGAGTTCCAGCCTGACAATATGTCAGCCTCTTCGATCAATGTTAGGAAAGCATCCAACATATCTTTTTCTTTTTCAAACAACATCACGTTGTCAAAACGTTCTACTGCCATTTGTGCTGATGCCATGTTCATGGTTTTTGGCGGAACAGCAAATGTAACCAATTGATCAGTCCAACTCATATAACAGGTTATAGCAGTTATAGGCATAAAAGGATCATCAGTGGTCGAGTATCCTCTTTGTGGATCAAAATCTACCTCGATGTCAAAGAACATTACGTTTAACTTGGGAGCGTCCTTTCCGAGATAGTTTTCTTCAAGACATCTAAACACAGGATTTATGTCCTGTTCGTACAATGGCTTGTTTGATCTTATTTTTTGTTCCTTTATGAACTCTTTAAATGTTGATGTCTGTACCTTCTGTAGTTTTTCACCATATATTGATCTGTGTTTGCCTCTTGAATCGGGATAGTAAAAGATATATCTGGCATCATAGGAAACAAATTTTCTTTCTCCTTTTTGGTTACGCTCAACCACGTGTACTTTATCTTCGTCTCTTTTGTAATAAGCGTCAATATAACTCATATGTTACCACCAATAACTTGCGACTCCAAATCCATAGACATTTATTACTGAGAAATATCCAGTGATCATCATCACGAACGCGGCGTTTCTACGATAGGCCGCATAACATTGTGTTGTGGCACCTACAAAAAATCCCGGGTACACAATAGTCATGTCTGGATCCGATGCCGTGATCGCCAATGTCAAACTTGCTCCTACTGTAAAGATAAAACTTACAAGTTCGAAGTAGAATGCTATTCTATCTGATTCGTAACTACGAAGCCAAAACTTTTTAATGTTGTCATACACTAAATTTTACCTGCCGCGGTCAATATTGAATCCAATAGATCCATATCATCAGCAACTTTCCTGTACATATCTTTGTGTGCTATTGATATCGCCTTGTTGATCAAGGCCGGCTTTAGTTCTAGTTCTTCCGCTAGGGCCTTAACTGTGTCTTTTAGTCCGCCTCTAAGGTCATCGATTTCTCCCAATACCTGAGATCCTTCCTTGATAATCTGAATCAATTTTTGCTTTTCGGCGTCGTTGAAATTTCTTACCGACATTTTTTTCTCCTGTGTTTAGTTTATTCTTTATTATATACTAGTTTGCTTTTTAATTCAAATGATTTTATTATGATCAACGGCGTTATCAGTGTCACTAATATTGTGTAGAGTTTGTCAAGTTCGGTAGTTTGTAGGTATAAACCTAGAACTAGACTTACCAGTATACTCACGACCACCGCTATAGAATTTATATTTTTGTAGAAAATTATGTACAGAGTAGGAAAAACTACAGTCAATCTAATTGTTCCAAAAGTGGTTAACAATAACCAAAGATCAATTTTCAATTGAGTTATTACATAAATGCTGACAGCAAACACGAACAATATTATACTAGACAATCTTTTCTGATTTTTTTTGGTACCAAAATATTTTGCCAACATTGACCCAACACTGTGCATCACGCTGTCGATATTACTAGCAGACATAGATAAAAATGCGGTCACAAAGAAAAATATCAGTATTGTGTTTCCATTAGCAGAAATTGTATCTATAACAGAAAAGATCGGTTTGCTACTTTCAATACCAGAGTATTGCCATCCTGCGTAGACTAAAATCAATCCAAAACATCCTATCATATATAAGACACTAGCAAGAGCAAAAGATTTCAATATATTTTTTCCGTTTTTTTGTGCGAAGACACGTTGAAACATTCCATTATCTGTGAGTGCCGAACCTGTTATGATCAAAGCAATAGTTAAAAAAATGTTCAATAGATTTGAATTTAAAAAACTACCTATGTCGTGTAATAGTACGTCTTTGACGCTGGCCATATCAGAGGCCACTATCCATCCAACGACCAGACCTCCTAACATAATCAAAATCATTTGTAGGACATCTGTTCTCACCACTGCTTTAAATCCACCAAGTATAGTGTAGAATATTATCATTGCGAGGAATACCCCGGTAAGCACTGAATAATTTACAGCGGAGAAATACTCTGTGATGAATCCAAACGCAGTGAGGTTGGCAGTGGTATTGTACACAGCCGCCAAAAGATAAATGAAAATGAAAAGCAATAATACATTTTTATTTTTGGTTTTTTCTATGATCAAATCTTGGAGATTAAAAAATTTTCTAAAGTTTTTTTTCTTTGAAATGTACCAACCCAGGAGTCCTATTCCAAACATAGGAACGACTATGCCCAGTGTTACCCAAAAACCTCCCCACAAACCATACACAGGTTGCCACTTTATTATAAAAAAAGGAACATTGGCATAGAACCAAGTTGCGGCAACACTGAAAGCAACAGCAATCCAGTGAGCATTTCTGTTTCCTATAAAATACTGATCGTTGTCAATAAAGTTGTTGCGATAAAGACCAAAAAATATGCTGGCCGCCGCTATGAATATTATAGAATAATATGGTAAAAAATCCATTGTATATTATAACACAAAATCTGTTTTTGGTCTAATCTTTTTTCCATTCCAGGTGGTGGGTAGGCTGTCGACCTGTTTGGTTTTTTTTGGAATTTTGTAATTTTCTATCTTGTCTTTTAAAAATTGCCTTATATCAAGATTGGAAATTTTTTTTGGTGACACGATATTTGCCACGAGAATTTTATTTCCAGTGGAATTTTCTACAGTAATCACGCAATTTTCTATGTCGGGATGATCCATTAGTCTGTTTTCGATCTCAATAGGGCTAACATACTGACCATTAATCTTGGTGAGGTTATCTACACGTCCGCAGTACACCACATAATTTTGCGAGGTGATTCTTGCCAAATCGCGTGTTCTGACCCATCCATTTTCAAAAGTATTTGTGTTAGTATCATCTAAAAAATACGACTTGCCACCAAATGGAGATTTAACACAGAGTTCTCCGATTTGATCTAAATCCGAAACTGCATTATCTATTTTGATTTCAACACCAGGTAAAGGCTTGCCTATGGTTCCTACACCGCTGTCACTTTCATCGTTATAGAGATAGAAATGAAAGTTTTCACTTTGCCCTATCATGGCACAGATTCTTCTCTGGTACATTTTTTCAAATTTTTGTGCTGTGTCATTGTTGAGATAATCACCTCCAGATACGATTTTTTTGACTGGCGTCAAGTCTATATCAATTTTTTTAAGATTCATTAGGTATGCTATTGTGGGAACGATAAAGAAATAGGTAGGTCTATAGGCCTTGAACACTTGTTCAATCTTCTTGGGAGTTGCAGTCTCCGAGTGTAGTATAGCAGTGGCGCCCACGTATAGAGTAGAAAGCAGTGAAATTCCAAAGCCATATGTAAAACAAATTTTGGGTCCGCAGTAAATTATATCTTTTTGTTGGATGTCCATTGCTGAGTTGAATATTTCTGTCCATTTGGTTATTGTGTCCATTGTGTGAGGAATAAGTTTTGGCATACCCATACTGCCTGTGGTATTCAAAAACATAGCGGTTTCATCTGCACCATGGTTATGGAACAAGATATCTGTCTTGAGACCTTTATGGTTTTCTAATTCTTCGATGTAGTGGAAATTTATATCACACAATTTTTTTATTTTTTCCCTGTGGGTTTTACTGCAAAAAATATGTTTTGTTTTTGTTGAGTATATTAGACTTTGAAGATTTTCCACAGTGTAACTAGGACTAGGCCAGAAGGGTTTGGCTCCTATAGCGAAGCATCCAAGCACCAACGCCGAAAACCAATACGAATCATCCAGAACTATCATCACTATGTCATTATGACCAATGCTGTGATTTTCTAGATAGTCAATGGCTTTTCTAGTGGATTTTTTAAGATATCCATATGATATTGTTTTGTCATTACTAATGTAAGCGATATTTTCATCTTGATTTTGGAAGAAATGTTCTGTAAAATTCATTTTGTATATTTAAAAACTTTTTCAAGAGCAGAAATTTTTTTAAGTAGTATTATGAATTGTGATTACGATATAAAACACGCAGATGGTAAAAAAATCCTATTAGTTGGACAAACTTTATGGAATCAAGAAGTACTGCACACAGTCAAACTACAACATGATGTAGATATAATAAGCCTCGAGGACTTTGACACACTAGATAACAAAGATCAATATGCATACTTCACAGCCGGCGCCGACACTGCGTTCAAGAAAAAGGTTGTAGAACAAATAGAATCTTTTGTAGGTATCAATGCTTTTGTGTCTTTTGTTTCAAAAAATTCACACATACACCCGGATACTGTGATTGGCAGAAACACTTTGATTTGTCCTTATGTCTGTATATCTGCTCCTAGCGAAATAGGAAATCATTGCGTTGTATCACACTACAGTTGTATGGTCCATAACAGGACCAACATCAAAGATTATTGTTTTATAGGACCATATGTAACAATGGTTGATTGTGAATTTGAAAAAGGCACCTGGATCGGGCACCACTGCAGATTCCTGCGTGTAAAAACAAAAGAATGGTCTCAATTTTATATGCACAGTAGAGTGACAAATTGTAAATTTGAAATAAGTGGTACATTTAAAAACACAAAATTAATGGATGGTGGAAATTCGTTAACCAACACTCTCAAAGACTAATGTTAAACAATTCAAAATTAGATTACACATTACATTATGACAACGGAATGCCAATATGCCTGGTTGGTACCACTGAATTAAATAAGGAAGTATACGGGGTACTAAAATTTCAAAGAGAATGTGAAATCATAAGCATCGAGGATTTTGCCACACAATCTAAAAATTTCTACAATGAACACCAATATTTCACTGCCAGTGGCAACACAGCATTCAAGATTTCTATTATTAACGATATATTAAGACTAAATGAAAATGCCAATTTTATTTCTTTGGTAAGCAACAAGGCAGTGGTACATCAAGATGCCACTATAGGAAAAGGTTCATTAGTTTGTCCTACTGCATACATAGGAGGCCCTAGCCTGCTAGGTAATTTTGTTATTCTTCAACATTACTGCCAGATTGGCCATAGCAAAAGCACTTTGAGTGATCACTGTTACATATCACCCATGAGCACCGTGGTTGATTGTAAACTTGCGGAGGGCACCTGGATTGGTCTTTATAGCAATTTTTCCTATGTGGAAACAGTGCCGTACCAACAGTTTCAAATGTACAGCAGGGTAAGGAAAACAAAATTTGAGCAATCAGGAACATATAGACATGATAGATTAGTTGATCCAAGAAATTGCTTAGAAAATTATATTGCTTAATCTTTTTTTTGTAAAGTGTCTACTATGTTAATGAAACTTCTCATTTCGTCAAAAAAGTAATTCTGTTTCATCATTTGGTTTGGTGCTTTGGTGAAATCGTCTATCTTTCTCAATCCTCGAGAACCAGCACTCGTGGGAGACTGTTTCTGTATATCGCTGTCCACAGTTCCGTTTTGTGTGAGTCTGGCCTTGTCGCTGTGGTATTGTTTGAATGAAAAAAACTTATCCATGCTAGTATTTATTCCCATATGACCATCTTGAATCGTTCTTTGTCAATGCCAAAAAAATCAGTTTTCCATCGGCTCTGTTCAAAGAAACCTAGATGATGCCATTCGTCTTTGCGTGTTAGCATTCTTTTTGCCGCATCATTCCAATCCATAGACAAAAGAAAAGGTTCTATAGATTCCTTTTTGGCATTTACTTCATCATAATCAAAACCATCCCACTCCCAGTGCAGAATCTCGAACACGTTTCCCTCGCTGTCCGCATAGTCTATACTGATGTCCATACCCCATTTGGGTTTCATTTTGATTATCTTGTAAACAAGATTGTTTGTTTTGGCAAAGGCCTGCAGTTGTGCTCTTGCCTCGCCTACGTATCCCTTTCTCTCAAAACACAGTGCGTGATTGATATGGGCACCGGATGTCGTGGCATCACTGTTAAACCACTCGTACTTGAGGGCGTGATGATTTGCTCTGTGTGATCGGCAAGGTTGGGAGTTTGCCTGGGAGTACATTTGTTCTAATGGTGTAAGGTCGTAACCATTTTGATCAAACAATTCTACATCTTTAACAGTGGGTTCATATTTGTGGTCAATTGGTTTTGACCAATAGGGCGATTGATTAAATTGAAATTTGGTCGATTCTAATTTCATCAACCATATTTATTTTTTTTTGGTAGCGACGTTTTTGGCTTTGCCACGTCTGTCCGGATTGGGATCTTTTCTTCTTTTTCTAGAGGCCGCACTTGCACGACCTTTCTTGCCTAGTGCGTAGGCTTTTGATCTTGGTAAACATTTTGGTTTGCCTTCGCCTTTGCTTTTGCCACCACAGGCACCTCTGATCTTGCCTTTGGGTCCAAAACGCACCCATTTGTCTTTGAACCATTTACGGAGATCTTCGTTTAATGTTTCTGCGAAAACCAGTTCGCCACAGTTGACACAGATGTCTACATCTTCTTTCTTGACGCAATTGGGCACACGTTTTCCAAACATGGTCTTCATGCCCTTCTTCTCATACCCCTTCCAGCACTTCTCTGTGATTACGTCTGTTATCCTCATTTGCTCTTGTTACCCCAGTTGGCCGCACCCTTCTTACGACACTGAACCAGAGCACCACTGGCGTATGCCGAAGGCCAAACTTTGTATCTAGATCTAACTTTATGGTAGCAGGCGTCTTTCTTGCCTTCGTCTACGTGATGTATAGGTCCTCTGCACTTGGGACATTCTGTGAAAGGAATGCTTTCGGTGACTTCACGTACCAGCATTATTTTCCCTCTGATAGGTCGTTTGTGTATTTGATTTCTTCTTGTTGTTCGTCAACCATGTCACTTAATGCGTTCAACACGGTATCCTTGCTCGCCATGGTGTGTATGTCTACACTGGCAAAATCATTTTCGCTTGGAGTGACTTCTGCTTCTATTCCTGCGTCTGCTAGTTTTTTACCTACGTCTTCCGCAGTTTGGTCTGTGACCCCGCTTTCAATGTCAAAGTCTCCTGCTAATTTTATTTGGTGTCTATGTGCTTCACTTGAACCCTCGTGCCCTGATGCTTCGTCAAACTCGGGATCCAGCATTGGCACTTCGCCTTCCTCGTCCTTGTCGTCCGACTTGTCTTCTGCTTCTTCCTCGCCTGACTTCTCTGGTCTGTGTGGCTCTTCTTTGTTCCTGTCATACATCTCACCGTCTTTTACTTTTTCATCTATTGCCTTTTCGGCATCGGCTATGATTTGTTTTGTTTCTGGAGTTGTGATCAATATGTTAGATGACTCTTCGTTGTAGACAGCCTCATTGTCAGAGAACGTGTTGTACAACTCTACCAATTGTGCCTCTTCGGCGTTCTTGATGTATTCTTGGATATCTTTTGCTATAACTTCTCTAAAGGATTTGGCATCATATGTTTGTTCTTCTTTTTGTTCTGCCTTCAATTCGGCTAATTGTGATTCTAATTCTGCTATCTTGTCAAGTCTTTTTGAATCTTCACTTACTGTTCTAGTAATTTTTGCCGAAATGCTTTCGTCACTATCTGATTCTTGTATGGCTTTCGTAATTATTGACTGATCGTTAGTGATCGATTCAACTAGTTGTTTTGCTTTTGGTGAAACTTTTGGTTCTTTCGTGTATTCTTTGATACCGGCAAGTTTGGCAATGTCTGCCAATGTTACTTCTTTGTCATCTAAAATTTTTGGTTCTTGTCTAGCGGCTTCCATTAACTCCTGTCTTTCCTGTTCAGGAGTAAAATTACTCATTTCGTTAAGTCTTTTTACGATGTCTAACCACCCTATGTCTTTGTTTTTATGTGCCATACGAGTATTTATGTAAGTTTACAGGATTATTTATTATGTTGAAATTGATTTTGATTTTGTTTTCTTGCCAGACTTACGTGCTTTTCTGCCCGCACAATGGGCCTTTTGTGAGAATCCCTTGGGATTTGAGCAGTCAATTGATTTTTTGTATTTTTTTGTCCAAGCCTCTTGTATCTCTTGGAATCTCATTACAGACCCGTGCTTCTCAACTTGTCCAGTCTCGCGGCCAGTTTCGTTTTAAGTTCCTTGTCATAGTGAGTGTGCGGATTTGTGATTATGTTTTGTAGGGTCTGCATCTTGTCTCTGTAGGCCTCTTGGTCCTTTTTCTGTTTTACAAGGTCCACTGGTCTTTGTGCTTTTGAATATTCGGTAACCGATTCGTTCTGCATGAACTTGGCATATTTGTCCTGCATATCTTTTACAAAATTCAAATCACGACCTGAATCCAATCTCACCTTGACAGCACTTATGTCTTTCTTGATCTGGTCAGCCAACTCGGTGTGTCCTTGATCCATGGCCATTTCATACGCTGTGTTCATTGCCTTGACAGCAGGCACCGAATTGTTTATGGCATCATTGATCGATCCCACACCAGCCAGGCCTGCCACCACTACACCGGCCATGGCCAATCTCTTGGCCCATTCTCTTATGCCCTCATCTAATTGTTCTTCTTTTACCGGGCTGTACATCTTGTCTAATAATTCTATTGTTTCGTCCGCGGATCCCAGGAACGCCTGTGCTTTTGGTCTAAGTAACACCATGTCCTCGCCCTTCATTATGCCATTGGCCATTGCTTTTGCGTATTTTAAATTTGCCAATGCCCTTCCTACCGCTCTAGGAGATTCAGACAGTGTGTCCTCTTTCATTCCTTTGTTTTTTCTGTTCACGTAGTGTGGACTCATTTTGCCATACCCGTGCCGCCATGCCATCTGTTTTAAAGTTTCGTCATCTTTGTCTTTGAAATGGTTTGCCAATTCTTTGTCTGTCATGTAGGCCAATTTTTCTTTGTGCTTGATCACGCTGGCCGGCATCCTTTCGTCAACTTTGCTTTTGAGTTTTTTGCTCATTTCTTTTTCCACTTCGTTGACTCTTTTCTTTAGGATGTTAAACATTCCGGGTTTTGTTTCTATGTCATCCACTTCAGTCTCGTAGGCCAAAATTTCGTCTATGTTCTTTTGGATGACTGCACTGTGTTTATTGCATACGTCGCCTAGTGTTTCTCTGTAGGGATTCAATCTCTGATAGTCTTCGTAGTGATACACAGCATCCAGGTAATCCACTGCCTTGTTCATTTTGGTTTGAACCCAGGCTTCAACATCATCGCCGGGTCTCACCATTGTGGCGATCTTGATACAGTATTTGGCCGCTGAATATAATTGCGATTTTGCCATGTGTCCTTCGCCTGCGTCTTCTGTCATCTCCTGACCTTCCAGATAGTGTCCCACTGTGGAAATGTAATTGGTTGCTAGATCGATTTTCTTCTGAACCCACGCTTCGACTTCCTGATCGTTGTCAAATAGGTTGTGGATCTGTATTGAATATTTGCCGGCTCTGATCGCCTGTTTGATGAACATTGACGCCTCATAGGTGTCTGGCTGTACCGGAGTATTGAGTTCGTTTAAACGCATACGAGTATTTATTTGTTTTCGTTTATGTCGACAGACCCATGCCTGCCTTCTTTTGCTGGGTTGGCTTTTTTCAATATATCTGCCCAAACCACCATGTTTGTCACGCAATTTTTTACCTGTTCGTATGTGTCCTCGTCCTGTTTTATGGCATCCAGTCCTTGTGCTTTGGATTCAACGTTGCACTGTGGTGGAATAGTGAAACCAAAGTTGGCCGCGGCCGAATACAATACGCCGTGTATGTGCTGGAATCCATCTCCGCCACCCGACACTATGGTTCCAAAAACTTTGTTGTACATTGGTTGGTAATTGTTGTCCTTGGCCCAACTGTATATGGGATCCAATCTCTCCAACATGGCCTGCGTGTGGCAACTGTGTTGTCCCCACCATATAGGTGTAGCGAACAGCACCCCGTCGGCCTTGAACATCTTCATAAGGTGTGGTTTGAGTTCGTCGTCCACATCCGCTGTGGCTCCCTCGTAGTCTAGATCTCTCAGTGTTATGATTTCGCATTCGTGGCCCAGTTTCTCGAAAGCCAGTTGTGTCATCTTGCACACCGAGAAAGTGTTTGATTCTGCGTCGGGTTTTAGACTGCCATTGAAGATTAGGAATTTCATTTTAGTTGAAACCGACGTGGGTCAACTCCGGATATTTTTCTTTGATTTTTCTTGCTGTTTGATTCAGGGCCATTATCGCCTGATTGAAATATCCTTCGGGTCTGCCACCGCCGATCATTGTTGGTCCGCCCGGCTCTTTTGTGACCTCGGGTTCCTCTGGTTCCGATCTCTTTCCAACATTCTTTTTCAGCCATTGTGTGCTGAGGTTGATGAATTGGTCAATGGGCATAGGTGGATCTTCCTCGAAATTCGGGTTCATGCCCAAAGTTCTCAATACCTGCCTCATTGAAGCATTTGAGAAATAGGGACCTTCCACAGACTCGTCGTCTCTGTATCCGTCACTGAATGTCCAGTAGCCCTTCTCTTTGTCTTTGTAATAGGCGTTCATCCTTGCGCCTTCTGTTATGAATTCATTTGCTCTCATTGGCAGGCCTCGCATCTACATTGTTTGCATACCTCAATTGGGTATTCCATATATCCGTCTGTTGGGTAATGTTTTTCAGTTCTACTGCAGGTGTTACCACAGTGTGAATCACAACCGCAATTCTTACACTTGCAGATCCACTCTTCTTTCAAAACCAGTGTATTCATTATGGATAACTCCTCTTGATCGCTGGTCCACCGAAAAGGCTGACACCGTCCAACTTGCCTGTCTGTGCTCCTTTGGCTGTGCCGTCCGGATTCTTGGGTTGAACTATCTTGGGCAGTTTGGGTGCCTTTGTTCCTGACCTGCCAGGTGTTCCTGTGTATGATTTCTTGAATCTGTCTCTGCCGATCGCTATGTGCGGTGACACCACAGCGGCAATATTGCCAGCACTTGTGGCACCTGCTGTGGCCTGTTCTCTAATTATAATTTCATTGATTTTCATACTGTTGATATTTATCGAATACAAAGTGTTTCCATTTGTCTCTCAAGACCCTAGACTCGGGACCTATTAATAACTTATTTTTCAGCATACCGTATTGGTCACTGATATTTGGAACAAATCTATTATTTTTACGTTTTAGACGCAGTAAAAACTCTCCCGAATCTGCTGTAGTAAACAGTGTGGCGTGATTCTTTATATTTTTAGTATTGGTAAAATTTGTGAAATTTGCCAGGTTCTCGAACACAGGTGTATTGTTCCTGGAAAAAATTTTTTGTGTGTCAGGACGTGTTTTTTTTGGCATCCTGATGTATCTGTCGATGATTGTTTTGGGAATAAGGTAGAGGTGCAACAGTTCAACATATGTTGTCAGTGTCATAAAACCATTTGAATAATTGTTGTCTTGATTTTTAATCTCAATACGTAGGTCCATGTCGTTTGCCAGGACTTTGTCGTTTAACTCATAGAAAAACAAAGTAGGACAACTGTCAAAATGATTTACCTGTTTTTTGTTGTTGTTGATGTGTCTGTTGACACGTGTGTAAACTTGTTCGTCTTTTTTGGCGAAACGCATCATGAAAAATTTGCTGAGAAATTCAGGTATATCTATTTCGTCAACAAAATGATCATTCAAAAATATTCTTGCTCGGGGTCTTTTTTTGTAAACGAATGAATTAAAACCCAATACCAAAACCTGTGTCATCACAAGTAATTATTTGGATTTTTTGCGTCCTGACTTCATGTTGGCACACCAGTGGTACATCTTTCCTTTTTCACCGCCATACTTTTTTGCTTTGGATCTCAGTGAACTAACCGAGCCCTTGCAACTGGCGCCTGCACGTTTCACACGTCCTGGTCTTGACTTGCCTTTCCGTTTGCCGTCGGCAAAGTTCTCGTGCATCTTTTTGGCGAGATGTAATTTTTTAACATTCATATACTCGCCGCCAACTGGCACATCTTTTGTAGCGTTCTGTTTTGTCACGATACCAACGCCAGCGGCTTCCTCGTTTGCTCTGTTGTTGCCTTTGTTTTTGAAATCAAATCTGTTGTTCGGTCCTGTGCCTGCTCTGTGAATAAGGCCCAAAGGTTTTACAGTCTGAGGCATTATTCTCCATGATCTGATAATGTCTTTGATCTTCATTTTACTCTGAACGGGTATGCCATCATTGAATGGTATCCCATTCTCCTTTTGCCTTTTGCTCTCTTTTGATACTTATCCAATATCCTGTTGACATCTGGTTGTATCGACTTCCTGTCTTTTGTGTATACTATCTCTCGGATTTTCATTACTTCAGTGTGCTTTTTAGCATCCACTGATGTTTGTTGTGTGCGTCGATCCTGCCTGCTATGAAGTCACCAAATCCATGTAGGTGGTTGTTTTCTAACATATCAAACAGTGCGTTCAAAGAAGATAAAACTTTTTCGTTGTCCTTGATCAATTCCATATGCATTTCTTCTGCTGACGGTATGGCACTCTTTTGTTCTATCTGTGACAAGTCCATGAATCTGTCAAAAACACCAGGTGCGTATGTGCCAAGTGTTCTAATTTCCTCAGCAAATTTATCTAGAGAATCTTGCACATCCTCATAGATGTCGCCAAAGAATTTATGGTCTTGGCTGAAATGTCTGCCCTCAACGTTCCAGTGATAGTAATGTGCTTTTAGATAGAACAAAAAACTATCTGCGAATGTTTGTTTGGCTTTTAATTTTATTTCTGGTGTCATTGTGCTTATTTATGAAAGATCATATCTCCTTCTAGTCCATTGTGTTGTATGTAGTCAGACATCTGTATTACTTTGTAACCTATTTTTTCCAGTCGTTCATTGATTTTAACCACGTGTTCTCTGTCACAGTTTCTGTTTGCTTCAAACATTATTTTTTTTGGATATTCTGATTCGTTTTTTGTTTCCAGATAGTTCAAATAATGTTCCAATACAAAACTGTCCTCACCTTCTATGTCTAATTTTAAAAAATTACAACCAGTCACATTGTTTTCTTCGTGTAGTTGATGAATAGGAATGCAGTCTATTTCTATAGTTGATACAAAGTTACCAATGTCTTTAGATTGCTTTTTGAAATAGTTAAAATATGTTTTATGAACAAAATGGTAATCTCCTATAGAGTTGCAACCTAAAATTTTATCGCTTATTCTAAATTTTTCCAGTTTGTTTTTCCAAGTATCTGGGTGAACATAATACATTGTAGCAGTTTCATTTTTGTTGTTTTTTGATATGGCCTTGGCAATTTTCTTCACCAAAGGCTTGTCTGGTAGATTATCTAGATATAGTTT
>Ga0075480_10000305_pt1 | contig 28037 bp, 28 predicted proteins | sample DEB08_DNA_7_FD_81590 | JGI IMG/M metagenome (GOLD analysis project Ga0075480, IMG submission 81590) | Aqueous microbial communities from the Delaware River and Bay under freshwater to marine salinity gradient to study organic matter... | ecosystem: Environmental > Aquatic > Marine > Coastal ... | reverse complement strand
TTTTAGTGAAATGAAGAAATGTGGCGATGACTTGTATAAGAAAAATCAATATTGGGAATTTGTTTCTATAGATGGTAACCCAGAATATTTGTCTATATTATCAAAAGCATTATCATTACCAATAGATTATGTCCGTAAAAATAAAGGTGCATGGTTAGTTAATATAAATAAAGAACCAAATTTTGCTAATTTATCATCAGATGAAAAAAACGCGGTTGATTTACAATTAAATGAAATGATACGTTCAAAATACAAAGACATAAATTATAATGGGTTGAATATGAACATATTAAATAAATTAACAGATAATCAAACACGAAATCCTTTTGATAATTCAGTTGTAATAATTGATGAAGCGCACAATTTCGTAAGTAGAATAGTAAATAAAATAAAACAAAAGAATTCCATATCTTATATTTTGTATGATAATTTGATGAAAGCTACAAATGTAAAAATAGTATTATTATCTGGAACACCTATTATTAATTATCCTAACGAAATAGGTATTTTATATAATATGTTACGTGGTTACATAAAAACATGGAGTATGTTAATTAAAGTTCAAACATCACAAAAAGTAGATACAAAGACTATTTTAGATATGTTTGATAAAGCAGGATTAAAAACACATGATTTTGTAGAGTATAGTGGTAATCAATTAATTATTACACGTAATCCATTTGGGTTTATTAACACAAAAAAACATGGTGCTTTGAAAGGAACACAAAGAAAGGTAGTAAATGACAAAGTAAAAACACGTAAAATTAAAGGAGGTTCAGGTGAAAGTTTTGAAAGATATGATGGTGTTAAACTTGATGATAGTGGAAATGTAAATGATTCTGATTTTTTGAAAAAGGTACTATCTATATTAAAGAAAAATGGTTTAGAAGTTCAAGAAAAAACAATTGAAATAAAACTAAATAAATGTTTACCAGATTCGTCAGAAGATTTTTTAAATACATTTGTTAATGAAGATACAGAACAAGCTCAAAATATTAATTTATTTCAGAGACGTATATTAGGATTAACATCATATTTCAGAAGCGCACAAGAAAATTTACTCCCTTCTTTCGTTGAAACAGATAATGGAGATAATTACCATGTTGTATATAATGAAATGTCAGACCATCAATTTGGAGTCTATACTAAAATCCGTAAAGAAGAAGCTGATAGAGAAAAAGCTGCAAAAAAACAAAGAAGAAAACAACAAAACAAAGAAGAATTATTTAGTATTTCATCTACCTATCGTATATTTTCTCGGGCAGCATGTAATTTTGTCTTTCCAGATGAAATTGAACGACCCATACCAACTAAAAATGTAGAAAAAATGAATGAAAATGATATGGATATAGTTCCACAGGCTTCATTACAAGAATCTGATCCTTATTCAAATATGGATGACATTCAAGATGATGAATCAAAAATAGATGTAGAAAATTATGCGAAACGTATTGAAAATGCTCTTTCAAGACTAAATACAATTGATAGTTCTACTGGTAAACATACATACCTAACCGGTGATATGTTACAACACTCTAGTCCTAAATTCGTACAAATTCTAGAGAACTTAACAAATCCTGATAACATTGGTTCTCATCTTATTTATAGTCATTTCAGAACTATGGAAGGAATTGGTATTCTTCGTTTAATTTTGTTAGCAAATGGGTTTGCTGAATTTAAAATTAAAAAATCTTCTGATGATTGGGAAATTATTGAAGATGATAAAGATAATGGTAAACCAAAATTTGTTTTGTATACTGGTACTGAAACTCAAGAAGAAAGAGAAATCATACGTAATGTATATAATGGTGCTTGGGATATTGTTCCAGTGAATATTTCTAATAAATTAAGAGAACACCATGAAAATAATATGTATGGTGATGTGATAAAAATTTTTATGATTACATCTTCTGGCGCGGAAGGTATTAATTTAAAAAATACAAGATACGTTCATATTGTAGAGCCTTATTGGCATATGGTTCGTCCAGACCAAGTAGTAGGACGTGCTCGTCGTATTTGTAGTCATCAAGATTTACCTGAAGAATTACGTACAGTTCAAGTATTTTTATATGTAACAAAATTCAGTAAGGAACAAAAAACAGATGATAAAAATATTGAAATACGAATTCGCGATGTTAGTCGTATAGACAAATCTACACCTGTTACTACAGATGAAACTTTATATGAGATAGCTAGTATAAAACAACGTATTAATAACCAGATATTACAGGCGGTTAAAGAAACAGCAATTGATTGTGGTATTTATTCCAGAACAGCAAAATCTGAAGATAATCCAATGGTATGTTATGGATATGGAAAAATAGAATCAAACGTATTTTCTTCGTATCCTTCTTTTGATATGGATAAAATGCAAAAAGAAGGTTTAGATGTAGCTAAATTACAATGGGATACGCAAAAGGTAAATATACATGGAAAAGATTATGTATTAAAAAAAGATACAATGGATTTCTATGACTATAAGAGTTATAATGATGCGTTGATTAATCCAAATATAGAACCGAAACGTGAAGGCAAGTTAGTAAAGGAAGAAGGACAATTCAAAATTATTCAGTAAATCGTATAATAAAAGTAATAAAATATTTTTATTATACATTGTATTATATTCTAAGTAAATCCTAGTTTTTTTATAATCAAATGACATGTTAATGGTTGTACTAAAGCACCAGATGATTCATCTATTTTAATACCACCTTCTGGTGAACCTACTGGATTATTAATACTTAATATAGATTCACTACCACTAGGTGTAGTAATTATTGACATACCCACGATGGTTCCACCCCCAGGTTTACCAACTACAGTTTGTATTAATTCATTACCATTTAGTACTACAATTAACTGACTTGTATTATTTGTAGTTACTTGAAAGGTTATTTCAAAAATACAATCAGGGGGTAATACAAATTCATTTGGACTAGTACCTTCTTTACGTTGTATTGTACCAAATGGGTTTATGGATGGACTTGGGAAATTTACAGATTCGCCTGGACCTATCTCATCTGGATTATCATTAATTCCACTTTGACTCATTTGTCCGTAAAAATCAGCATAATTAGTTGTAAAACTTGGACCAGTATGTCCGGTATCACCTTTTGGACCAGTAGGACCAGTTTCACCAGTATCACCCTTAGTTCCAGTAGGACCAGTTTCACCAGTATCACCCTTAGTTCCAGTAGGACCTGTATCACCTTTTGAACCAGTTGGTCCATCACATCCAGGTTCTCCACAATGTCCGGTGGGACCAGTATTTCCATCAGGTCCAGTAGGTCCGGTATCACCTTTTTCGCCAGTATCACCTTTTTCGCCGGTTGGTCCATCACATCCCGGTTCTCCACAATGTCCGGTAGGACCAGTATCACCTTTTTCACCTGTATCACCAGCCGGTCCAGTATCACCAATAGGTCCAGTATCACCATCACGACCATTACACCCATCACGTCCATCGCATCCATCACGTCCTCTTGAACCAGTTGGACCTCTTGGACCTTCTTCTCCTTCTTCACCTTTTGGACCAGTTGGACCTATATCACCATCGCATCCATTAATACCATTACAACCATCTTTACCATCTTCACCGTCTTTTCCATCTTTTCCATCACGACCATCTTGTCCGTCAATTCCATCCATTCCGTCACAACCATCTTTTCCATCACGGCCGTCACGGCCATCTTCACCGTCTTTTCCATCTTTTCCATCACGTCCATCAATACCATCACGACCATCACATCCATCAATTCCATCTTTTCCATCTTTTCCATCTCTACCGGAGCGTCCATCTTTTCCATCTTCTCCATCTTTTCCATCTTTTCCATCACGTCCATATTTACCTACCTTTATTACCTTTTTACATCCACTTTGCTTGCTATTACATTTTTTCTTTGAGCAACAATAATCGCATTCTTTATGAGAATACTCATCACACGTACAGTACGAATCATTACAACCTGTCATATATGAAGTCGTATATAAACTATAATAATACTTATCAATATACTAAATATATTATTGTTACCATAAATGCTATTAACTTTACATTTATTAAATACAAATCACAAATATATATATTAATAATAACAATATTACAAATTTTATTTACAAGGTCTAATCTTAATAATAATGCATTTTTCTTCCTGACTACAACATTTACATGATTTCGTTTTCTTAGGTTTATCTTTGTAATGCTTGTCGCATTTATAACATTTCGTACTACTACATTTGCAACACTTCGGAGGTTTTTCGCATCGTTTTAATTTATGACATTTATTACATCTATAAGGAGATATGTAAGATTTATCAGATTTATCTGAAATATATGAATAACGTTCATCATCTGATCCATCAACCGAATATTCATCAACGGAATAATAATGCTTAGGCATATTATATATTGTAATTACATTTTACCCTAAATATACTGCATATATGGTATTGTAAATTAATATTGTAAATATAATTTTATAATATTAATATTTATAAGTACAATTAGAATGTTTTACGTTTAATATCACCTTGGGTCAAAATATACCAATGATCTTCAACGTAATCAACACTAGTAAAGTAATCAATAAACTTAGCATTTACCATACCTTCACCATCCTTAAATTTAATAACAACAAATGGATTAGTCATATTACCATCAGAATCCTTATATGATGCTGTATAACTAGCACTTAATACTTCACGATCTTTAATTTCTCCGTGACTATCAACCGCATATGTTGTACCCGCAGCATCAGTAAAGATAGATATTAAAGGACGTTTTCCACCTTTAAGGATTTCAATAATACTATCATTTAATGCATTGTAGTTTTGGCTATTTAGAGGAATAGGAGAGGCCATAATTATATATATACCTATTATATTTTTTCTAAATCTATTGTAATCTATATAAATAAATGTTTATCCCTAAGCGATATATTCCTATACATCTTTCTGAAAAAGATTCAATTAAACAACGAAAAAATATATTAAAATCACGTAAATTATACAAAAAAAATAAATACTTTATACGACCTAAGATTCATTCATTCAAATCAAAACCATCAAACCATGTTAAAACTGCTAAGAAATTATACAATGTATCTAGTATGAAACCTTCTAGAAAATTAGTTATAAAAACGGGATGTTCTAAAAAAACATTAGAAGATATTGTAGATAAAGGTCGTGCTGCGTATTATTCAGGAGGGTCTCGTCCGAATCAAACCCCAGATTCTTGGGGTCATGCAAGATTAGCAAGTGCTATTACTGGTGGAAATTCAAGTATTATAGATTATCACTTATTATATTCCGGTTGTAAACCTACAAGCAAGGCCCTAAAATTAGCTACTAAAACTTGTCGTAAACAAGATAAATGCAAAAAATATATGAATAAAACAATCAAGTACAAGAAATAGATATATTCCAAATAAAATATAAAAACAAACGCATTATATTAATTATACTAACACTATTGTTAAATATGAATGAAGAAAATAATGTACTTACTATAAAAACAGTTCAAATACAACCTATACGTAATATGATAACCGCTATAAAAGATATTTTAACAGATGCTACTATAACTTTTACTAAAGACGGTATGAAAATCATTAATTTTGATAAAACTCATACTATTTTAGTTAATGTTTTATTGGATTCAAATAAATTTGAAAAATATGACTGTCAACCAGACAAAATTATTGTTTGTACGAATACATTGCACTTATTTAAGGTTATTTCAACAATGTCAAATGATGATACACTATCGATGTATATTGATAAGGCAGATTATCATGATGGTATAGTTTCACATCTAGGCCTTCAATATGACAATGGCGATATAAAGCAATGTTATAGTCAAAAATTGCGACTAATTGAACCAGATACAGATGAATTACATGTTCCTGATGTTGAATATTCAATTGTTATCAATCTTCCTACTTCTGATTTTCAAAAAATTATTCGTGATTTGAATAGTATTTCTGATCGTATTGAAATCAAATCAGTAGGTAGTGATTTAATATTCTCATGTGAAGGAAATTTTGCGAGTTCCCGTATTTTCCGTTCTGAATCAAAGGATAATATGAATTTTATTCAAAAATCAGATGATTCCGTTATTTATCAAGGAGAATTTTCACTAAAGAGTTTGTCACATTTTATAAAATGTACTCCTTTATGTAGCCATCTTGAGATGTATCTAGGAAATGATCTTCCTTTGATTATTAAATATGATGTTGCCTCACTTGGTAGTATAAAACTATGTTTGGCTAACCTTCCACCACTATAAAATAACTAATTACGTAATATATAATTAGTTATTAGACACTAGGAATATATTGTTTTATAATTTCTGCTCGTTTTTCCCAAGTACAGTTTTTAATATAAGATTGTTGATTCGTTAATAGTTGTTGGTTATAATCACTATAATAATTATTTATCAATTCTATTGTTTTTGTTATAAATTGACGTTGATAACTATCTGGTAAATCCTTATTTTGAGTAGGATTTATTATAAAATCATCAGCTACTATTTTTTCATGAAGTACATCAATATGTGGATTATACAAACTAGCAAAACCATTCGAAGTTTCTGGTATTGCGCCTAGTTCTGAGGAAATTATATTACATCTATAAGCCATAGCTTCTAATATTGATGTACAGCAAGTTTCTGCATATGTATTGGGATAAAATAAAATCATAGACGTTTTTAAGTGGTCGAATAACACTTGTTGAGGTACTGAACCATAAAAATCTATATTTTCATCATTTATTAACAATTCGTACACGCTTTTATAATGTACATCATTATCTGTTATTAATATTTCATTTACATCTTGAATAGGTAAATATTCAGACTTTTGTTTATCAACTTCACGAGAAAAGCAAGAAAATATTTTAAATTTTATATCAGGAATGATATTTTTAATTATTTGAAAAAATTGGTACGCAACTATTAAACCACGATATGGTGTACTATAATAGATTAATGTTTTTTCCTTTTTTAATTTATGTAACTTATTTATGTGTATGAAAGGAGATATTCCATTTTGCATAGTTATGCATTTATTATGTTGAAAACCAAACTTTTGTATATAACGACATTTCTGCCAATTACTAACAAATATATATTTATCATAGGGAAACTTAGCCCATTCTTTTGTAAAAAAAGAAACATTAATATCATGATGAATCCAATTCCATAACTGAATATTAGGATTGATATTTGTAAAGAATTTTTTTTCTAACGGACATAATCCTTGAAAAATAACAATATCTGGGTTTATTTTTTCTACATTTTCTTCTCGTAAAGGATAATATGATAATGATGGATGTATATTCATAATTTCATCTATTTTTGTCATAACACTCACTTTATAATCATTAGAAAGAATATTAGACATATTATATATAGCAGATTCAGTTCCACCTAACGCACGTTTATTTATGGTATAATAATCCCATTTTGAATAGTCAATAAATAAAATATGTTTTTTGGGTAATTTTATAGGAAGCAATGTATGGAGTTTCAATATCATCATTTTATGAAATAATTCCATATTTGTTACGTCAATAGTATCAGTAATTATGGTATTGTAAGGTTTAATAATAGTTTCTGAAATATTATATTTGTCTATATATGTATCAAGTAGATCTTGTTTATATTTATCATCATTCTTGTCATATTTATTTTTACTGTTAGTAGCATATTTATGGGATACACTTTCTTCATTTACAGCATTATATAAATATATATATGAATCTGATAAATGAGTGATATTAATTTCTGGATTATACATTTCTTTATAAAATAATACAGTATACATGAAATCGTCATATGTATACATACGTTCATCATATAATTCATTATATTTCTGTAATATTTTTCGATTAAGAGATAATATTCTACCTGGAGTCACCAATTTTTCATTATATTCTTCACTTATTTTTTTAATGTTTTTGGCTTCTATAATACAATATTCTAGTTGTAATTTATATCTAGTAATTAAATTTGTCTTATCATAACCTGTTTTATTATATCCTACTGTATTTATTAATACTCTGGTATTTCCATATAAGGTAATAATATCGCTATTTTCTACTTCATATACATTATTTATTCTTTCTAACGCATTTGGATAAAGAAAATCATCTCCATCTAATATAATTAAATTATCATACCGTAAATCTCTATTGAATATTTTTAATACAGAATTATGTCCTTTTCCAGGTGACCCATTTGATTCAGTACGTACAATTTTTCTTAATTTTGTATAATTATGTTTTCCAAATTCATACATAACATCTTGATAAAATTCCTCATTCAATGTATTAACTACAATTATTATTTCATAATCATCAAAATTTTCTTGATTTACAACACTAAAAAAAGATTCCTTTAATAAAGGTACATTGCTAGAACATAAAATACCTACCAAATACTTAACCATTTATAAATAATATACAAAAATATTATTTATATACTTTATTTACCAAGTATTGTCAGTCAAACGTTTATAATATAAATCGCAAAAATGTTCGTATGGGTTCCAACAAGTGAATATAGTTTCTTCGTACCATTTTTTATTACTGCTATCTTCGCATAATTTATATTTGTTATCTGACAATTGAATATTGATTCCAACGTGATAATATTTATATATGGGAAAAGCAGTAACTATATCACGTTTATTCGTTATTCTATAATGTGTTAAATTTTTTTGTTCTTCAAATGATTTTTTCCAAGCATAATTACCTACACGTGGACTAGCAAAAGAAACCACTTTGACATTATTTTCTATTTCCTTTGAAAGCATATATCCAAACAATGTAGATAAAGCACCACCTAAACTATGCCCTGTGACATATACATCAAAATCATTATGTTCTTTCAAAATATTTTTAATACTAATTACTAACTCATCATATACAGAATTCATTGTTAATTGTTTATAAAATCCACTATGGACGCATACATTATCAACGAGCTTATGTTTAAATACCATCAAATCATAATACCAATCTGCCATTGATTCACTTCCACGAAAAACAACAGTTGCTCTTTTTTTACCTTCGCTTACAGCAACACCAACTTGTATATCTGTAACAGCATTATTTATAAATTTATATAGTTTTCCTGTTGGAACATTTTCAGCTATTTCAACTAATATCTCTTTTCTGGAATCAGATAGTTTTAAATTTTCTAACTCATGATTTTCCTGTAACTCGGATACAAAAGTTTCAATTGTATCTTGTTTATTTTTAATTTTGAAATTTTTACCATAATCATATACCAAGTAAGTCACTCTCAATAAATCTAACATAGTATGGTGTGATATAGTAGTAATTTCTTTTTCAACTAGTTCAGTATTTTCTTCAGACATTATATATACTAATACTATTACAAAATTTACACAGATATTAATTTTGATTTAGATACTGATACTGTGCCGAGTGTTTCTGTTTTACATAAATTACTAACATTGGTATAAACGACCTCTACATTCTTCATAGATTTGAATTTTGAATTTTCTTTACATAATAATGCACCCTGTGTAACAATTTGTCGCAGTTCCTTTTTATTATATTTAATGTTTTCTTCTAAAATGGCTATCACATGACAAGATGGCTCACCATTAATATGAAACCAAACATCGTTTTCTTTTGATTCATCTATTATATCAAAATTATCCTTTGCGTTTTTACCTAATAAATAATCTATATCTCTATTTAATGAATGTATATGTCTGGATATTGTCTTCATATTATTGTTTATTGATATTTATATATTATTGTATAAATATCAATTTTACATCTAAAATTCTGGTTCATGTTTTTTAAATAGGCATCCTTGTTTCTGTAAATTCGGTATTTCTGTAATAATATCTGGGTCTTGAAATGTAGATATACTCATCCATATTTTTATAATACAAAAATTTTTCTTGGGTGACACAGTTATACCATTTATATATTTACTATTACCAATTTCCTTACAAAGGGACTCTCCAGTAATCAAATAAAATAATTTTTTCCATACTTCAGGAACAAATTTATTAACAATTTTATATGAGAAACAACCACCATTTCTATTTTGTGGATCTTCCCACATGGGCGTAATACCGTCCCGCATTACAAACAACATACAATTTTTGATAACATTATCATGAATAAATTCATTTAGTGCTATTACTTTTTCAGCAGTGTTAATATCATTCATTATTACTGAATAACTAGAAACATCCCAGTTTTTATCTTGTGGTAAATGATAATATAATTTCCATTTACCATTTAACATATGTTGTTGGGTTTGAATACTCACTGTATCCATTATATACGCCCGTAATATATAATGAGAAAAATCTTTATATATATTTGTAATAATTATTCATTTTTTATTACTTGATATGTGTTCTCGGATAATATGATATATTCTGTATGATTTATTGAAAACGTATTTACATCATTATCCATTAAATCAATAACATAATTATCATCAAAAATGTAGGGTTCATATTGATATTCCAAATATCGTTTAATAAAAAGTGAAGACAATATGTTATTATTAATAAAATACATATTTTTTGGTATTTCTATTGATATTTTATTTTTCATTTCAGGATGGGTGTATTCTATCGATAAAAATGATGCTTTTGATATTTTATTATTATACAGTTTTTCATTTTCATTTATTGTTGTATTTTTACGAAAAGATTTATTAAATAAGTTATTGTTTACTTTCATAGTAATCATTATTTCTATTACATTATTATCACAATTAGCTATTGACATCGCAGTTTTTGAAAAATATGTTAAACATTCATTATAATAATCGGTTTCACTTACATCAGGGGTTTTATGTGGTTTTATGTACTGGTATTTTTCTAAATATATATCCTTATTACCAAAAAACATGTCTTTATTATTATCAAGTAACATTGATATACATACCCATTGCTTTTCAAATGGTTCTATTCGGACTTTATTATATTTTGTTTTAACATATTCTATGGAATAAGAAACGTTATCTACTGTTGTTTTTACAAAATCATAATTATTATATAAATGGTTATATATTTTAGTTGCTTTTACTTGTATATTGACGTAGACCATGAATATTTTTGTTAATATTGGGGTATAATTTATACTTTTGATATTATTTATCATAATATTAGTAGATTTCACTAGTTCTTCCGTTTTTGTACATAATAATGTGTCTAATATGTAATATGTAGTTTTTATCCAATCCATATACAGTAAATCAATATTTTCGTTTTATATTCTTATTAAAAAATAAATAAAAATATATCAGTATTATTTAACTATGTCAAGAAAAACACGAGGGCTTTTTATATTTCATCGTGATTTACGTATTGAAGATAATGTAGGATTAAGTAAAGCAAATGATATTTGTGATACACTTTATACATGTTTTATATTTACACCAGAACAAGTATCTACTAATGAGTATAAATCAAATAATGCTATTCAATTTATGATAGAAAGTCTTGATGATTTAAATAAAAATATTAAAAAAAACAATGGTGAGTTAAATTGTTTTTATGGTAAACAAAGTATTATTTTAAAACATTTGATAAAAACACTAGATATTACGTCCGTATTTTTTAATAGAGATTATAGTCCATATGCGATTAATCGCGATACAGAATCAAAACAAATATGTGATAGATTTAATATTACATGTCAAACCTATTCGGATTATTATTTATATGAACCTGGTTCTATTTTAGTTGAAAGTTCTCAAAATGGATATAAAAAATATACTCCTTTTTATAATGCGGTTATCAATATAGATGTACCAAAGCCTATAAAAAAACGTTCATTTTCATTTTCTAAAATGGATGGTGAATTGCGATATAAAATTACATTGGACGAAGCATTTAAACGTTTTGTAAAGTTGAATCCTAATATTCTAGTTCATGGGGGTAGTAAAAATGGGAAAGACAAATTAGTTATAGCAGTAAAAAATCAAGAAAAATATGATACCACAAGAGATTTTTTTGAATGTAAGACGACTCATTTATCAGCTTATATTAAATTTGGATGTGTTTCAATACGAGAAATATATCATGAATTTAAAAAAAAATTTGGTAAAGAACATGGATTAATACGGGAATTAATTTGGAGAGAGTTCTTCGCACATGTGTTATATTGCTATCCTGAAGTAGTAGGTAAATCTTATCAAGAAAAATATCGTAATTTAAAATGGAGTCATAGTGAAACAAATATAGAAAAATGGAAAAAAGGCGAAACAGGAATACCTTTAGTTGATGCTTGTATGCGTGAATTGAATACTACCGGATATATGCATAATAGGGGTCGTATGACTACTGCTAGTTTTTTAATTAAAACATTATTAATTGATTGGCGTATAGGAGAACAATATTTCGCTCAACAACTAACCGATTATGATATTGCCTCTAATAATGGTAATTGGCAAGGTATTAGCGGAACGGGGGTTGATATGAAACCTTATTTTAGAGATATGAACCCTTGGATTCAGAGCAGTAAATTTGATAAAGATGTCAAATATATTAAAAAATGGGTTCCAGAATTAGAAAATGTCACGGCAACTGATATTCATATGTGGGATGAAAAACATAAACTTGAAAAATATAAAGATGTTAAATACCCAAAACCTATTGTTGATTATTATTCCCAGAAAGAAAAGATGTTAGAAATGTATAAAAGCGCATAAAATAATAATTTGCAATAACGTTATTATTTTATTTGTAAGATTTGCGTAATACATATATAATACATATAGTATTATATTATAATGTTTAGCAAACTTGAAAAGTTATCAAACATGGGGTATTACCCAAATACTATATTAGATATTGGTGCCCATCATGGTATTTGGACGAAAAATATGATGTCTATTTATCCAGATTCTAAATATTATTTATTCGAAGGGATTAATTACCAAGAACTCAATCAAGTTATTAATAATCAAAATGTATTTCTTTATAATGTATTATTAAATGACAAAATAGATGAAGTTGATTGGTATGAGGAAAGAAATACAGGTGATTCGTTCTATAAAGAGAACAGCAAATATTTTCTAGATACTAAACCTATAAAAAAATACACAATAGATTTAAATACAATTATAAATAGAGATAATATTGTAAAAGATGCTAATAATATATTTATTAAAGTGGATTGTCAAGGAGCAGAAATACCAATATTAAAGGGTTCTACAACAATATTAAATAAAACTGATTTCATAGTATTAGAAATACCTTTTTTCGGACAATATAATAAAGGTGTTCCCAATTTTTCCGAACATATACAGTTTATGAGTGATATAGGATTTATTCCATTTAATGTAGTAGATAAACACTATATTAATGGGTTTAATATGCAAATTGATATGTTATTTATAAATATAAATTGTGACTTTTATGCAAAATTTAAACAAAAACCGATTATACATTCAATCATGTTAAGTAATTTTCAAAGAGATCATGTAGTTAACTATATCAAGAAAAGAAAAGGTGAAAATCCAAATTTTAAAGTTCTTGATATTGGTGCTTCTGCTGATTATACCAATTGGTCTTATTCGGTAATAGATTATGTTATAGATATTAATAAACCACAAGACTATGATGGTGACATCAAATATTTCGAACTGAATCTTAATTTTGAAAACGATTTTAATAAGTTATTAGAGTATGTTAATAAAAACGGAAAATTTGATTTTTGCATTTGTTCTCACGTGATTGAAGATATTTCTTTACCACAGGTATTATTAAATAATTTAAAAAATATTGCGAATGAAGGTTTTATAGGTATACCAAGTAAATATAGAGAACTATCAAGACTGGAAGATAATAACTATCTTGGGTATATACATCATAGATGGATATACTCTATAAAAAATAACGAATTACTCGGGTTTCCAAAAGTTAATTTTATAGAGTATGAATCAAAATTAACAAATATTGGTGACTCGAATAATGAAATATTAGATTTAAGTTTTTTTTGGAAGAATAGTATCCCATATTCAATTATTAATAATAATTATATGGGACCATCTGTATCTGCCGTTATTAAGTATTATGATGAATTAATTATTGATGATATAGATGAATTAAAACAAAATTCACTAACGTTATATCATATAGAACATGTTAAAGGTTGTAAATCCATAAATGGGGACTTTATTTCTGTGTTAATGCTAATGGAAACCTTAGCAAATGATTTAAAAATAATGGACCAGTTTGGTTTTATACCATTTGATATTCAAGCATCCAAAACTGATTTTGGAAAAATAGATTTAAACATTATATTTATAAATAAAAATAATGATTTGAATACTATTGTAAACGAAAAACTATACAAATAATTATTATTTTACATTCTTGATATATTGAATAAATAGTAAAGACTCAGTAATGTAGATTGTACTATTAATCCAGAGAATCCATCTGTATACATACTTCTTGCTACCCCTAATTTATCATAATAATGCTTTTCTAAATATGGAAATAGTTTGCTCCATTTCATTATAAACCCATATAACGCACTAATTATAAATGTTACTATCATAAACTTAAAAACATAAACCATATCAAAAATATTTGTAGGAAATGACATTACAGATAAAATAATGGGCTGTGTAGTAGCGCCTACAAAACCTGCTATAAGAGCTGCGGCTAAAAGAGTATGATGTTGAAAGTAAGGTTTCAAATATTCTACAAAATCTATTTGAAAATATTTTGGGAGTTTTTCATAATTAAGAGACATAAAACGCAATACAACATCCCATAAAGCGGTTACGATAAATGTTAAAATAATTAATAATCTATAATCCATATTATATATTATTAGAGGATAATTAGTTGAACTGTGTTGAAAGTAACATTAGCGAACCGGTTGCTGTTAAATTCTTCATAAAAGCATAATACTGGCTTCCATTAGGGGGAAAGTGATAAATAAGTGTTGCTAAAATAGTAAATATTGCTAACCCTATGCTAGAATAATACGCATATTCTGAAAAGGTATTTGTGTATAAAGAGAAGATTATCATAATTGGAGCAAAAATTTCTAACAAAACAACACCAATTATAGCCAAATTATAAAAAAGAGTAGGAAGGTTCTTAATGAAAAACATATTTTCAAACCCCTTTACCGTTTCGGAAAAGTTCATTACTTTGCCGATACCGGCTAAAAAATACATAAGTAAAATTAAAAATGCGTAAATCAAAACGTTCATTATATATATTTTAGACAGATATATTAAAGAAAATGTTCTTTTTTCGTTTTTTCATAGCTATTCTTTACATTGCGTTTGTATCGTCTGAAACCTATTGTCCTAACATTCCAGAAATAAAGGAAGATAGACGTAGTGATAAAGGTTTTTTAAGAATAATGCAATATAATGTAGAATGGTTATTTACAGATTATTACAAACAAGCGGATTGTCCTGGTAATAATTGTACTTGGAAAAATGAAACACATGCACAAGAACATTTGACACAAATTAGTAAGGTAATTAATAAAATAGATCCTGATATTATAAACTTATGTGAAGTAGAAGGCTGTGATGAATTAAATGAGGTTATACAACAAACGTCTAATACGTATAAATCGTATATGATAAAAGGAACTGATACATCAACCGGTCAAAATGTAGGTATGATTACAAAAATAGATCCTGAATTAAACTTACAGAGAACAGACGAAAGAGTTACTTACCCTTTACCTTTTTCAAATTGTGTTTATGATGGACCTGAAAATACATATGGTGTAAGTAAGAACTATATTAGTGAATTTTCGTTTAATAATACGAATGTTGCGATTATTAGTCTTCATTTTCTAGCACAATCGGATGATATAACCAGATGTGTAAAACGCGAAGCACAAGCAAAAGTAATTCAAAACATAGTATCTCAATATATTAATAAAAAATTTGAAGTTATTGTAATAGGCGATTTTAATGATTATAGTGAGAACCCAATAGATGTTAATGATAATATCCCTATTTCTCAAACTCTTCAAATAGTTCAAGGAGAACATAGTGAAAATAACTATAAGTTAGAAAGTATTGCCACAAATATACCAAAAAATGAAAGATATACTGAATGGTGGGATGCGAACGGTGATTGTCAAGCAGACGAAGACGAATTTTCAATGATAGATCATATATTAATTACACCAGGGTTACAAGAAAAATTTATAAATGCTTATATTTATCACGGATACGACGAGTATTGTGAAAAACTTGATTCGGACCATTATCCAATTATATTAGAATTACAATTATAATATTAGTTATATTTACAGCTAATATTATAGAAATTAAATATCTAGTGAAATAGTGTTCTTATTCGAGGTATTTTTCTTTTTAGAGCGCTTAGGCATGTTCGTATTTTGAATATCCTTTAATGATGAAATAGAAATTACAGAATCTTCATCCGCACCTTGAGATATCGGTTGTTGTGGTTTTTCATGAATATTTACTGTTCGTGTTTTCAATCCAGATAATATATCATCAATATCACTAGATTGAGGACCTCTCATTTCTGCTCTCTGAATAGGAGCAGTCATACTCTTGGGTGGCTCGTTAATATTTTGCTGAGAACTCATATCTACACCTTGTTCTCTAAACATTGCCCCGCGACTTGCGTTAATATCTGGTCTATTTGATGGAGGTTCGTTTGAATAATTCATGCCGGGTCTTGGTTGCGGAGGCATATTCTGAGTTTCAACAGGGGCTGGTGGTGGTGGTCCACGAGGTCTATTTTGAACTTCTTCCATTAAATTATTTGCCATAGCAAATCCTGGGGATTGTTGACTCATACTACTTACTGTGGCGTTTGTAAACATTTTCATTAACTCCGGACTTTGTTTAATAACATCATTAAAAGCAGGTGTTGCACTGGATAATGCTTTGTTTGAAAAATTTAATACGGCACCACTAAATCCAACACGAAGAAGAAGGGAAATCTCCGGTGCTAATTTACCACCTTTATACTTATCATGTAGTTCACTAAAAATTTCTTCATAACTATCAATATCTTCACTTATTTGTTCTCCCCATCCATCTAGGTTCAAGTCAAAAGGGTTGAATGCTGTATTCGCATATTCAAGTGAGTTAATAAAGGTCATAAACCACCATCCTTGTAGCTTGATGCTATCCTTTTTTCTTTTATCTTCTAGTGCTGTCTCATATTCATCTTCAATCTCATCATAATCAGAATCAAGTGTAAAATGAGAATTATGTTTAATCATACCTTTTTCATACCATTCTTCCAATTTCTTAATCATTGCACGCTTCTTTCTTCTTTTTTCACGATCATTCATAGTAGTGTTTACTTTAATTTCATCATTCAATGGCATTTCAGACATTTTCGAAAATCCATCCCATGTTTTTGCCGTTCCAATACTATCACGTGTAGCCTGTCCTATATTTGAATCACTTTGTTCTTCGGATGTAACAGATTTTACAGGTGGTTCACTTGTATTTCCAAATCCAAATAAGTTACTTGCGATACCAGATAGTGATTTAGTATTTCCATTATTTTCGGGTTGAGGAGTATTACGTCCAGAGATTTCATTTAATTCATTTTCCAAATTATCTAATTCTCCTAAATTTAAATCGACATTGGAAGTAACTTTTTTTTCATTCATTAATAATTCTATACCTGTACCTAAACTAGAACCTGTTCTAGATGGTTCACTACTAGGCAAATCATCAATTTCATTAAGTGCACCTAAATCTACAACTTCCATTATTATGATATTTATACACTATTTATTTTTAAATCCTCCGCATACATTATTATATTTTTATGTTTTAAATACCAAATACCTTGTAAAAATGAATCTGCCAAATCGTCTTTTTTCTTAGTATTCAAGGTATCAATCCATCCTTTGAAATTTTCATTAGCATTTATCATTATAGAACAGTAATATACACCATCTTTTTTATGCTTTTTATAATCAGGGTTTACTTGTGTATTATTTTCATTAATCGCATTTTCAGTATGATGTTCTCGTTCATCTATTTTTAATTCTGAAAATTGTTTTAATTTATGTGATGACGATACAAATTCTATAATAATTTCTTCATTCAACATTATAAAATATTGCGCTAACATCCCTTGAGCGGTTTTCATTCGTGTTGCTATAGGTGATATTTGGTTTTCTATGATTGCATATTTTATATCGTGTATATTTTCAATATTATTTAATTGTTCTTTCATTCGTTTTCCTACGCTAATTAAATCAGTTTCTCCTGCTGTTCTCCGTTTTTTATTTTGTATTATATCAAAACAATGATTTTCATAATATTTTATCATTATATCTAATATTTCTTGTTTTTTCTTTTTGACGATATTTTCAATGTTTATAAAGATGAGATTTTGATGACCGTGTTGTATTAACTCGTTTAATTTTAATTTTTTTAAATAAGTTGTTTTCATTTCTTTTGTCGGAATCATATATTGAGAACATTCTTTTGCGTGTTTTTCACAATAATACTTGTTATTTTTATGGTATTTTGCTTTTTTATTGCAATTCGTAGGAGGTGTTTTTTTGTTTTTTGGTTTGTTCTTACAATCACAAGTATATGAAATATTATCATCATCCATTAAATTTAATATCCCCCAATTATCAATATTCAATTGAGAACCTTGTAAATCTAAAATACAATATGCCATATTTTTGATTCCAACATCAAAACTTATCAGTTTCATTATAATATAATAATACAATCATCATTGATTTATATTATTTGAAATGCTTATAATATTTGTAAAATTGAAAAATATTTATAGTAAGTATAACATACAATAAATATTATACAACAAAATGGAAGGCCTCTTTATAGTTGGTGGCTTGTTTACTTTAATAATGGCACGTGCTATATTCAAACCAAATAGACAAGTTCGGCCATTATAGAAAATTAGTCAGATTTGGTGTTAGGAATTTCTGTATATATGACCGGCGCAATTTTACGAGATGCTAATTGCTCTCTAGATAAATATAAATCTTTTAAATCACTGGAAGAATATCCGAATGGTTGGGCACTATCGGTTCCAGATGAATATACATATGGGCGATTATGGAATCCTTTTACTTCGTTGGTTTGGATGCTTGGAATATCAATTGGTCTTTTGTAATATCCAGTATCATTTGATGACTCGCGAAAGTTATATTCCATAATTTTTTTTGCGTTTTCTGTTAAATATTTGCGATACTCCCAATTTGATTTCATTCCGGAATTTTCTACTAAATCAGCATTAATAGATGATTCTGGTTGCCAACTTGCTGTAATAGAACGACCATCACTCATTAATGGTGGAAATTGTGGGTACTTGTTATTTGTATTATATCCTCTTGCGGATTCAGGTACAGTTTCTTTAATTACGGGATAAGCACAATTTATGCTTTGAAAGATATTTGATGAACGTGGAAACATTATAATATACTAAATTCTTATATATTATAACTGTGAAATTATTTTTTTACATTTCTCCTGATGTTTCGAGTATGTGTAATAATTCTGCTTTTTTCATTTTATTTGTATCACTAGCATATCCCTTCTCTATTACTAACGCTTTTAATGCCGATATATTCATTTTTTTATAAACATCCATGGGAATTGATTCCGTATTTTTAACGTTGTTCTCTAAAGTTGTTTCGTCTAGTTTTTCAACTTGTATAATTTCTGCATTACTTTCATCTAACCCGTTTTCAATATCAGGGTCTTCATCATCTGATACTTCATTAGATACAATATTTTCGTAAGTCGTATTTACATCTTCATCAATTTCATTCATATCAACATTAATTACTTTTATTGATTTATCATCACTATCGGGTTCTTCTGGTAATATTATGTCACTTTCCTCTTCACTTTCCTCTTCGCTTTCCTCTTCGCTTTCCTCTTCGCTTTCTTCTTCACTTTCCTCTTCGCTTTCCTCTTCGCTTTCCTCTTCGCTTTCCTCTTCGCTATCTGATACTATCAACTTAGGTAATTCTACAATATTTTCTTGTTCTTCATTAAATGGTATATCAGGTTTAAAAATAACATTATCTGGTATTTGTTGTTGAACTACTAAATGGTTCCGATTATTCATTTCTTTTACAATATTATTAATTATTTCAAACATAGTATCACATTTCTCTTCTAGAGCTGTAAATTTTTGTCTAAAATGATAAACTAAAAATAGTATTAGAACAAAAGTTATAGCAAGGCTTACAAAAAATAACATTTCTAGCATATTAAAGAATCCCATTTACATTTAAAATACATTATATAAGAAGAAAGCAAACGAAAACTAAATAAAATATTTTTGTATATTATATTATAAAAATGGATTCTATGTCTAGTTCTACTAAATTTATTGTCGCCGATGGCAACAATAAAAATTACATGATTATTATTTTATCAGTTTTATTGATTTTATCACTTTTAGGAGTAAATCTTCTCGTTATTATTGGTAATACTGTAGAAGTAATTCTTGATATTTTTAAACCTCTTATTTATCAAATACTCGCTATTTTTGGATATACTGCTGGAACAGTAATTAATAAAACCGCCGATATTACATCTGATGTTGCACGGGCTGGAGTAGATATTGCTGAAGGAACCGTACAATCTGTAGGTAATTTATTAAAAGATGCTAGTAAAAATGCTGTAAATATGCAAACAAAAAAAGAATTAGATATAGTAATTAGTGAACCAAAGGCAGATACAACTGAAAGCCCTATTCAACAAGGTGCTACTATGAAATCTAGTTGGTGTTTAATTGGAGAACAAAACGGACGTAGAGGTTGTGTTGAAGTAAATGATGCTTCAAAATGCATGTCAGGTCAATTATTTCCTACTGCTGAAATGTGTTTAAATCCTGCTTTTTCTCAAAACGTTCCCCCAAAAGGACCTGAATACCACCCATTAAAAAGTATTAAAACTAATCCAGATCGCAGTACTTGGTAAAATGTTTTAGAAATATATTTAAAAAAATAGTTTCATATTAGTTCATAACTATGAAACTATTAGTTTTTTCACTATTGTCGTTGTTTAATCTTTTCTTGTCACAAGAAATTACAAATGAATATCCTAGTCTCCCAACAATGTGGGTGGCAGATACAATTGAACCAGGAGCTCCTGGTGGAGGAAAGGGTGTAGAATCATATATGTTTGTTGATACGCCAACCGAAGATAACCCTAGTGCTCTATGGAGTAATTATACCGATTGTCAACGTTTAATATATGTTCCAAATATGTATAACGCAAGACGCTATTTATTAGGATGTGATGCTGTAGATTGCTGTTGGGAGGAACAAAGTAGTAATCATGTAGAATTTCAAATACCTAACGTTCATTATACAAACCCTAAAAAGACAGTTGATGTATATTGGCAAACCGCAAATGTTACCAATTTTGGAGAAATTATTGAAGCAGATGAATGGAGTTGGTCTTGGAATGTAGGAAATGTTCTTTCACAAGACTGGAGAGCATACACTCTTCCTTGTGAAATGTGTGTAAATGGAATTCAACTTATACAATGGCAAAGTAGAGCATCCGGTTCGCCTTGGTTTGCCGTTCAGTTTAACAATTATCGCGGAATAGATCCTTCTACTGATGAGGGTCTTGATTTCAAAACAACATTTAATGTACCGGATATTTGTCAGCGTAATAATCTTCTGGAATGTAGTGATGGAGTGCATGATAAATATTTCAATCAGGAATCAGTATCAGGTCCAGATTGTGGTACTTGTGGAACAGCATATCAAACTTGTTGTATTGGTTTTGCTATAGATGGTTATCCATGTGATTGTCATTTACAAGAAGGTGGTGATGGTAAATCAGGTTCAAATTGTGGTGATTGTGGAACGGGATTTTCGGCTTGCTGTATAGGTTATGCGGCCGATGGATATCCTTGTCAATGTGATGTGATGTAATATATTTTATTGGTTTGAAAATGTAAATGGTGTATATATTTTTGTACTAGGGTCAGTGTTTAAAATACTATTTACTGTATTATTACTTAAATTTTCTGTAACATTCATAACTATTCCATATTCAATATCTTTATATTCTACAAAAAATGTACTTGTTATATTATCGTTACCTATATTAATATTTAATTGTGGTTTTATATAAAAATCATAGACATATCCAGGTTCAGTGTATAAATTAATGTTTGAAATATTTAATACACCAGCATATAATGTTGCTTCAAAATTATCAGCATTATTTGAAATATCAAACGAAAATGATGATAAATTTGATACATCATAACTATATGATATAATTTGATTAACATTTTGTACGTAGTTATCATTATATTTTACTATAAAATCAAACGGATCTGCTTGGTTTAATGAAACTTCTATATTTTTATAATCATAAATATTATCAATATTTTGTCTTTTTACACCAGATATATTAAATGCTATAGGTATACTAATATTAAATGTATACCTAGGAAAATCAATCAATTCTGTTATATTCAATGAAAATACTTTTTTTGTTTCATCATCGTTAATAAATGTATTATCATCATCTACTATTATTTTCCATTTATCTACTGTTTGTACTTCACCAGTTCCTTGTGCGTTAGTATTAGTAGCATAATTATATAGAGGTACACTATTATCTAAAAATAAATCTATTGAAGGCCCAGGTACTCCAGCAGCACCACTTGGTGTATATATTATATCTGTGGAATTACAATTAATTACTCTTCGGCTAGCATTAACTGTACCCATTGCCTTTGCATACGATTGTTTCTTTGTAGGAGAATTAGTTTGTGTGCTTTGTTTATTACTAGAATATTTTAATATTTCAGATTTTCGTCTCATATTTAATTGAAAACTAGTAAATCCTTGTAAATAAGGTGATTTATCTAATATAGTATTTCTTGAAGGTGGAGTTGTAAATAGCATTTGCTTTCTTCTTTGCGAACAAATATCCTCTAAAGATACATTTATATTTGCCATTAGTATAATATATTATCACTTATATTATACTAGGAAATTAGTCTTAATATTTTGATGAATACCAATAGTTAGACAAGTATTTAAATCCACCTGTTTGTTCGGCTTCATTTACTACTTTTAGGTTTGGACCACTGGAAACTATTTGATTAATCTCAAAAATATTTAATGCACGATTATAATATCTTAATGCTGATAATTTACCAAAAAATCCGCCATTCTGACATACATAAATACTTCCATAATTTTGTTTAGGTGTATTTGCTAATTCAAGACGGCCAGCAATTATACCATTAACATACACATCCAACTTTGTATTCATAGCACGGATCGCAACATGAACCCATTTTTTTAATGGAATATTGTCAATATCTATTGTTGTATTTGTATCATTACTATCAACGGTATCCATGATAATATGTAATTTGTTTGTCATTGGTGAAATATACATACCAGGAGCATTATTTACACTTCCTATATTGCTAGGGGAATTAAATCCACCATCACCCTTACTAAAAATATGTTGATATTTTTGGCTACTTTTACCTAAGTCATTGATATATATCCATGAAGACCATGTAAATTCTAATCCTTCGGATTCATTATTTGATCTAAATATAGGTTTACTCTCCATATTTTTAGGATCCTGAGGAATTATCATCTGGGTTGTACCATCAATCATTCCATCAATTATATATGGAGTTTCAGAAGGCTTAGTAAAATAATGAATTATACTTATACCTAAATTCATAAGAAATAAAAATACAATTAAAACTAAAATAATAAAAGCAAACTTAGCAATAATAGTATTAGAATATAAAAACCCGGCGGTTGCTCCTACACCTGCGGCTGTTTCTGTAGAAAATTCATCAAATGTATTTGTTAAGGATTCCTTAGCTGTTTCATAATTATCACCTATATTTTGAATACCACTTTGTAGGGCTTCATTTATATTTGATAAAGGTTTATTCTCTGATTGATAATTCATATTGTATTATATACTATATATTAGATATAAAACAATAGATTTTATAGTAATGAGAATTTTTTAATTTCTTCATTGTTTTGTAATATAGATAAATCAATACCTATATCATTTAATGCGGAAGCCATTTTACTAGAACCATTACCCTTCATATAGTTATCCCAAGCAGTTTCAGGATCAATTGGACTAGTCCAACGTTTCAATAAAGTAGCATAAGCGTCAAAATTTCCAACTTCTTTATTTCCTAAATGTAATTTTTCGTCTTTTCCTGGTGGCATCTTAGGTGTTACTCCTGAATTTTCATCAATTTGCTTGTAAAAACGCTGAGAACGGACCAATTTTCCATCAATATAAGCATCAGCAAATTGATTATCCATACTAATAGAAATATTAACCCATTTCTGTAATGGGAAATTATTTGTAATTACCATAGTTTCATCAGTATCATCGTTCATACGAACGTCCAATTTTAAAATAGGAGATGATTTATCTAAATAGACCTTGAAATTATTATCTCTGGATATAATGGTTTTATTCGCATTATTATCCCAAGTATTCACATAAATCCATACAGAATGTCCGTAACGAGTATTGGTAGGACGATCAATCTTTTCTATAGCAGGTACTGTTGTTAATAAACTAGCAGTTTGTACTAATTCAGTAGAACTATCGGTAAAGTATGCGTATAGTACATATAACAAAACTAATATTGATACTATCAAAATAATAGTAATTGTATCCATTCTATATACTTAGTATTTATAAATTATTCGTTGGAGGATTTTTTTTCACTAATAAATTATAAGAATTCGTTATTTGAGAACGCGTTTGTTTTGTTGTATAATACTGAATATTGCTAATTGCTCCGTCTAGACCGTCATTTGAACCTACTATGATTACATCATCAGCAGAATACACAGGACGATTATAATAATCATATTTAAATGTTTTTTCTAAATTTCCATTTAAAAATAAGTCTACTGAATTTGAATCATAATTAAATACCAATTGGTTCCATTTCTGTGGGTCTATTTCAACAGTATAACTATTATTATCACAAGCGTTTGTAAAATATACTTTAATTACATCTTTTACGTTATGATCTTCTTTTTTTACATATGTTATTTTTGGAACACCATTACCATAATTAAATATAGAAGTTTCTTTAGCGTATGGTAATTTATTTTCAGAATGATTATTTAACATTATCCACATTGATAAACTATAATTATTACGATAAACTACAGGTGAATTTATTTCATCTCCTAATTTGTTAAACTTTAAATCATAACTACTTGCTATCGGTTTTTCTATATCCAAAAATGCTGATCCTTCTAATAAAGGTATTCCCTTTTTTAAAGCAATTTTATTTATTATTGACGGAAGATAATTGTAAAGAAATATTAATACTACTTCTGTTAAAAATAAATAATATACTACATTTGTTGTTAATTCTAATTCACGCCGTATATAATTATAGAAATCCAAAATTAGACATGGTACATAGAAAATTAAGTGAACGAAAAATCCACCCCAACCTTCTTTTGTTTTCAAGTAATTACTATAAAAATAAAATATAATAGATAACCCTACCAATATACTTAATGTAATAATTCCAGATAATACATAATTTGCTAAGGAAATTGCTGTATTATTTGTACCGGAGTAAAAGAAAAATACAGTTCCAAATAATGCTATAATTGTTCCTATTATAAGACTTACATAATATGTATTATTTATTGAATCTTTCCCTAAAAAAACACTAGGTACTAATATAATAAGACCCACTACTAATGGAAATAAATAATTTTCATAATGTGTTGTTAACGAACGCGAATCTTCTGATGATTCTTTAAGTGTTAATATAAAATAAACTATAAAGACCAAAGTAAATAAATATTTTACAATTGTTATCCAATTATCTTTGTTTAAATTACCAATTTCATTTAATTCCATTTTATTATATATTTCATACACATAATAAAATTCTAACATTATAAGTTTTCCATAGTTGTTTTCTTACCATGACAATCTCTACATAAAGCAACTAAATTATCTACATGGTTACTTCCACCGTATTCTAATCTAACTACATGATCAACTTCAAACCAAGCATTTAATTGATTTTGACAATCACCACATTTCCAAGATTGACGAGATGCTACAAATTTCTTTTTAGTCTCACTTACAGAACGTTTTGTTGCTTTTTTACCCGAATTCATTATTCTATCTTCTGATACTTGGGTGCTAGAACCCATATTCATAATTGGATAATTTTCATTACTAGACATAAACCCTTGTTTTGTAGTAAAATCCAATATAGGTGAAATTATATTTGATGCGTTTTTATCAATAGGTAAATATTTTATATAATCGTTAGATGTACTTACTATTTCACGTGCTCTTAATGGATTCTTTTTAATTAAAATATAAAACATTAAAGCAGCAAACGCTACACCAGCCATTTGATAATATTTTTTCCAAGATACTAACATATTCATATACTTACCATCTGTGTAAATATTTGCCATTAAAAATCCGGCTATTAACATTATTACTAATTCAAATCTCATTTTATTTATTCTTCTTATATTGTGTGTATAAATTTTCACTATTTTATTTTGGTTATTCATAATATACATAAATTAAAAAAGCACATATTAATATTAATGCTAAATGGATATAATGTTTTTTTAGATTTAGTTTTTCGCTAATATATACAGGTTTTGGTTTATACTCATTCCTATATTTTTCTAATGCATTCGGTAAAGAAATTTCAGGTTTACCCAATAACACATTAAATTTATTATGAATAAAATGCATCCATCTTACAAATGAATCTCGGTTATCTAAATATGGTGATACTGGATACTTATCTAACATTTCACTAAATTTGTTCCCCATTTCTTCTATTGGTATAAACAATGGTATATTCTGAATAAAATCATAGTATTTCTTTTTCGTTACATCATTTGGAGTTCTAGGATAAGATTCAGCTACTGTGTGTAAAAAAAACCAATAATGAGGCCCCCACACTTCAGGATTAAATATCATTTTGTATATCAATAGAAGATTTATTTTTTGTAATTACACAAACATTTTATAGAAAAGGGTGTAAAGATTACTTTATGTAAAACAATAGAGATATGAGTGATAATTACTGTAATAATTGTGGAAAACACGGGCATAACTATAATCAATGTAAATTACCTATTACTAGTTTGGGGTCAATCGCTTTCCGTATTCATAATGATAATATAGAATATTTGATGATACGTCGTAAAGATACATTGGGATTTATTGATTTTATGAGAGGTAAATATTCTACTAATAATAAAGAATATATCATGAATATGCTAAAACAAATGACTATTCATGAAAAAAATAAATTAAATACGAAATCCTTTGATGAAATTTGGTCTGAAATATGGGGAAATATCACTATTTCTAGTCAATACAAAAGTGAAGAAAATACATCCAAAATTAAATTTAATCAATTAAAAAATGGAATACAATATAAAGGCAAGAATTACACATTAAATGATCTTATTATTGATAGTAATCAAATGACTAATTGGGAAGAACCTGAATGGGGGTTTCCTAAAGGAAGAAGAAATTTTAATGAAAATGACATTAATTGTGCATTAAGAGAGTTTTCTGAAGAAACTGGTTTCAATTTAAATAAATTAAAAATTATTGATAACATATTCCCATTTGAAGAAATATTTACAGGTTCTAATTATAAATCATATAAACATCGTTATTTTATTACATATATGGATTGTAAAGATACTGAAAATATGAATAATTATGAAAAATCAGAAGTAAGTAAAATGGAATGGAAAACATATGATGAGTGTATAAAATCTATACGTAAATATAATTTAGAAAAACAAAGCATGTTGACTAAAATACATAATATGCTGTTAAAATATAAAATAATGTTTCCCTCATAAAATATATATATGCAAAATTATATATATATATTTTAAAGTATCACATTATTATGAATAATACCCAAAAAAATAAAACTATTCCTAATAATACTACACGTAGAAGATGTCCCAAAGGAGAACGTTGG
>Ga0075480_10000304_pt1 | contig 28098 bp, 26 predicted proteins | sample DEB08_DNA_7_FD_81590 | JGI IMG/M metagenome (GOLD analysis project Ga0075480, IMG submission 81590) | Aqueous microbial communities from the Delaware River and Bay under freshwater to marine salinity gradient to study organic matter... | ecosystem: Environmental > Aquatic > Marine > Coastal ... | reverse complement strand
TAAAAGCATAGACAGGTAAGACCTTAGAGTTAGAAAACCCTTGAAAATAATTTTCATCGCTACTATCACCATATGTTAAAAATGTAAAACTAATATTGTATTTTTCCTCTAATTTTTGATAAAAAAGCATTTCTCTTTCATAAATGCCAGTATCGTGCCAGGTTTTTAAAGAAATACCATAAGTAAAAATAAGAATTATCCTCATTGAGTTAATATTAACTACATAAAAGGTTTTACAATTTTGATATGAAAATTTTATTGATACATAACAAATATCGCCAAGTAGGTGGGGAAGATATAGCCGTTGATAATGAAATTTCTTTTCTTGGAGAAAGACATGAAATTAGAACTATTTTTTTTGAAAATCAAATAGAAAATTTTTTTTCACAAGTATTTTATTTTTTTACTAATCATAATCTAGAAAGTATAAAGTTAATAAAAAATGAAATAATTAGCTTTAATCCAGATTGTGTTTACGTTCACAATACATGGTTTAAAGCATCACTAGGATTATTTAAGTTTCTAAAGAAATCAAACATAAATACGATTGTTAAACTACATAATTTCCGATACGACTGCACAAAAACCTTAAGCTCTATTAAACATTTAAATAATCATAAATTTTGTAAAAAGTGTGGGTATTCAAAAAAAGGTTTTGGGGTAATAAATAAATATTTTCAAAATTCTTTCCTTAAATCATTATTAGTTTCCCACTACGGAAAGCTATATTACAAAATTTTAAAAGACCCTTTTTTTAAAATAGCTGTTCTTACAGATTTTCATAAACAATATTTAGAAAATTTAGAATTCAACAATAAAATATTCGTATTTCACAACTACTTAGAAATTAAAGATATAGACACAAAAGAAGTTGAAGACAACTATCTCGTTTATGCTGGACGTATATCGAATGAAAAAGGTGTACAAGAACTAGTAAATGCGTTTACAAAATCAAATGTTAACAATCTTGGCCTCAAAATAATAGGCGAAGGTCCGTTAGCGCTAGATATAGATTCTAACTCTAACATTGAGTTTTTAGGACGCAAAAATAACAGCGAAGTGTTGGAAATTGTTAGTTCAAGCCGAGCTGTAGTATCAGCAACTAAACTTTATGAAGGTCAGCCTAACCTACTATGTGAAGCATCTGCAATGGGCGTTCCCTCTGTATTTCCAAAATCGGGAGGTATTGAAGAATTTTTCCCCAAGGATAGTATTCTTTCATTTGATCAATACAATTATGATGATTTAATAAAAAAGTTAAATTATTTGCAAGATAAAAACCTTGCAAAAAAAATTGGGGAAAAAAACAGAAATCATCTCAAGGAAATTTTGCAAAAAGACTCAATGTATATCCAATTTGAAAAAATGGTGAAGTCATAAAAGATTTAATTTCTATAATCCTTTGCACCTACAATGATAAAGATACTATAGTTTCTTCGGTTCAAAGTCTTCTAAACCAAACCTACAAAAATATTGAAATTCTTGTATTAGATGATGGTTCAACTGATTCAACTTATGATGTACTATTGCAAAACTTTGAACATAATGAAAAAATACGAATTTTTAAAAATGATGATAATATTGGATTAACAAAATCTCTGAATAAACTAATAAAAAAAGCAAGCGGTTCTGTAATAGCTCGTCAAGATGCTGATGACACTAGCTTACCAAATCGACTTGAAATACAAATGGAGTCAATGAACTTGAAAAAGTTAGATTTCTGTATTTCTCGTGCGTTTATAAAAAACTCAAATAAATTAATTCCAAACCTATCTTATTTTTTTCCTGTAAAGATGGTAATTAAGTATAAAAATCCTTTTATACACGGCACTTTGTTTATTAAAAAATCAATTATGTTAGAAGTAGGCGGTTACGATGAACGGTTTAAATTTTCCCAAGATTACAAATTGTTTATTGACTTAATAAAAATGAAGAAAAAATATTATTTCATTAAGAAACCGTTGTACATACTGAATATGGAAGATAATATTTCAATTAATTTTAAAGAAAAGCAAAAGTATTATGCTAAGTGTGCACAAAAAGACTTGATTCCTGATAATGAAAAATAATTATAAAATATACATAAACAATCCAAGAGAATCATGGATTACAGACAGGTTCAGAAAAGAATGGATTGACAATAATAAAGACGTCACTAAATTTTTATTCAAAAGTTCAATAATCTGGCTGATTGCACCTTGGCAGTGGGAAAATATAAGCACTAGTCAATTAAAATCAAAAAAAATTGTATGCACTATCCATCATATAGACGAGACTAAGTTTGATAAAAAAGAAAGAGAAAACTTTGCAAAAAGAGATCTCTTTGTTGATTTTTACCATGTTCCATCTATAAAAACTTTTAACCAGGTAAAAGACTTAACTTCAAAAAAAATATTTATAATTCCTTTTTGGGTAAATCAAAATATATTCAAAGATATAAAAGATAAAGCCAACTTAAGGGAACGCTACAAAATAGACAAAAACGCTTTTACAGTTGGTTCTTTTCAGAGAGATACTGAGGGATATGATTTACAATCTCCAAAACTTTCAAAAGGACCCGATATTTTTATCGACAATATTCTTAAGTTAAGAAACACAGAAAAAAATTTATTGGTACTCCTAGCTGGCTACAGGAGGCAATACATGATAAGTGAATTAAATAAACACAACATTCCATTTATGTATTTTGAAAGAACTAGTTCAGAGATTATCAATGACCTTTACAACTGTCTAAATTTGTATCTAGTTACCTCACGCGTTGAAGGTGGGCCTGGGGCAATAACGGAATGTGCAATAAGTAAAACACCGATTATTTCGAGAGACGTAGGCTTAGCTAGTGAGTTCCTTCACCCTAGTTCAATTGCAAATGATGATTTGATTACTAATGCAAAACCCAACACAAGCTATGCTTATGAAAAGACAAAGCATATTTCAATTCCAAGTGGTATGGAAAAATTTAAAGAGATGTTTTTTTATGAAAATTAGTATTGGTACAAATATCAAGGATGGACCTTGGGGCGGAGGTAATTTATTTGCGATAAACCTCAGTAATTTTTTAAAGACTAAAGGACATATTGTTGTGAACAACCTTTTAGATGAAGATATTGACATTATTCTTTTAACTGAACCAAGAAAAACTTCTGAGTCTTCTGCCTTTACTCATATAGATGTTAATAATTATCTAAAATTCGTAAACAATAAAGCAATTGTTATCCACAGAATAAATGAATGCGACGAAAGAAAAGACACCAATTTTGTGAATAAATATCTTATTGATGTAAATAAGTCCGCTGACTTTACAGTATTTGTTAGTACTTGGTTAATGAATCTTTTTGAAAAACAAGGATTAAAAAGTTCAGAAAAAAAGGTTATATTAGCAGGCGCTAACGAAGAGGTTTTCAATCCTGATAATTTTAGACCATGGGATGGAAGTGGCAAATTAAAAATTGTTACCCATCATTGGGGTGCAAATTGGAATAAAGGTTTTGATATTTATAAAAAGATTGATGATTTACTTGCAAACAAAAAGTGGAATGAAAAAATTGATTTCACATACATAGGCAATATTCCAAAAAATTTTAAATTTAATAATTCCAATAAAGTAGAACCACTTTCAGGCCATGAACTGGCAGCCAAGATTAAGGAAAGCCATCTATATATTACTGCTTCACTAAATGAGCCTTCGGGTAACCATCACATAGAGGCTGCACAGTGCTCTCTCCCAATTATGTATATCAACTCTGGAGGTATTCCGGAGTACTGCGAAGAGTATGGACTTATGTTTAACAGTCAAAATTTAGAAGAAAAACTTCAATACGTAATTGACAACTACAGTGATTATCAGAAAAAAATGGCTCATTATCCATTTAAAGCTACTGCAATGTCTCTTGAATACTTAAAAGAATTTAACAGACTGAAAGATAATGGAGTTGAGATCATCAATAAAAGAAATCTCAATAATTTGGAGACTTCGTCTGAAGCTTTATTTAAACTGAAAAGAAACTTTAAAAAAATTCTCGCTTGGGGTTAAAATCATGAATTATATGAAACTTATAAATAATTTAATCTTTACATGTTTCATGCTCTTGATTGTGTTTACAAGATCATTTGCTGGACTGTATATTTTCGGTTACAGGATTGGTGAATATTTAGTTGCAGGAGGTCTACTTTTGTTTATTTACTATTCAGCAATTTCGCAAGGAGACAAGATTCCAAAAGAAATTTTATCACTAACAAAATACTTATTCCTTTCTTTCTTAATTGTTAATTTTTTCACATACACAGATTTGTTTAATAAATTTACTTATAAAAATAGTTCATATTTGTGGACTGTAGCTTTTATATTTGTCGGGTTTATTTTTTTTAGTGAGTTCTTTACTAGAACTAAATTTTATATTTTAGTAGCAGGGATTATGATTATTTATATTTTTGGTACAGGAAGCTATCCAGATATTTTTCAAAACATGTTCAGAATGTATGGAGACAAATTTACTTTCGTAAAGGCTTCAGATATGCTTCTTGCAGTTGTGGTTTCAAACATAATTGCATTAAATTTATTAACTAGAAAATCTGCAAACCTTTATTTTATATTTTCCGTAACAACATTTTTGCCTTTACTAATTCAGATGAGCAGAGGTACTGCGGTAGCTGTTGGTATATTTGCATTCTTGTATATTATTTTTAATTTAAAGTTTTATTTTAAATTGAAAAACTTATTAGTCCTTTTACTGTTAACACCTCTAGTGTTCATAGTTTCAACCTTTAGGGTTACGCAATATAATTTTTCAGACATTTCAGTTGATGAACTTGAAACAGTAGTAATTGAGTCAGCTCCCAAAGAAGTAGATAAAATTAAAAGACTTGATAACAGAAACTCCGATGAAATAGATCCATTTTGGTCATTTTATTTAAGTGACGGAAGGTTAATTTCAACAGATGGAACTTTCAATTGGAGATTAAAAATATGGCAAGATCAATATGAATACCAAAAATTAATTAACAAATCGTTTTTTGGTTATGGTTATAATGTATTACTTCCTGTTTTTGATCTTCAAGTAGACCCTCAAAATGTTTGGAATATAGGTCATGATCAACAAAATAGGCATGTTCATAACTATCTTGTAAATGTTTACAGCAGAGGTGGTGTATTTCAGCTAATGTTAATGATTGGATTCCACCTTGGACTATATATCTATTATTATAAAAAATTCAATAATCATCGAATTTTACTGATGTTTATACCACTAATGTTTAATTCTATGACTGACATAACAATGGAAGGTGTACAATTTCCTATAAACTTTTATTTAATTTACGGATATATATTAAGCATTGGGATAAAATCTTATAAAAGAACAGAGGTAAGTTGAAAACAGCATTTGTAACAGGGATTACAGGTCAAGATGGGTATTATCTTGCTAAATTGCTTCTAGAGAAAGACTACGAAGTTCATGGCACTGTTCGAAGGTCTTCATTAATAAATACATTCAGAATTGACTCACTTATTTCAGAGTATGGAGATAGTCAATTAAGACTCCATTATTCTGACCTATTGGACTCGGCATCATTAAATAATTTAATAAGTGAAATTTCACCTGATGAAATATATAATCTTGCGGCGCAGTCTCATGTATCAGTATCTTTTAAAAACCCTGTTTACACAACCCAAGTTGGAAATCTTGGATCAATCGCGATACTAGAAGCAGTAAGGCATCACAATAAAGATATAAAGTTTTATCAAGCTTCTTCATCTGAGATGTTTGGCGGTGCAGCAAAAGAAGTTTTAAACGAAAACTCACCGTTTGATCCCAAAAGTCCTTATGCGGCCTCAAAGGTATTTGCTCATAATATGACTAAAATTTACAGGGATTCTTATGACTTGTTTTGTGTTAATGGTATTCTATTTAATCACGAATCCCCAATGAGAGGCGAAACTTTTGTTACAAGAAAAATTACAAGAGCTGTTGGAAGGATAAAGTTAGGTCTTCAAAAAAAGCTCACTTTGGGAAATCTTGAGGCCTCAAGGGACTGGGGTTTTTCTGGAGATTATGTTGAAGGAATGTGGAAGATGTTACAGCACGATAAACCTGATGACTTTGTATTAGCTACTGGCAAATCAATTACTGTAAAAGAATTTGCCGAACTTGCTTTTTCAAACCAAGGGTTAGATTACCAGCACTTTATTGAAACATCAGACAGGTACTTTAGACCAAACGAAGTCGAGTATCTATTAGGAGATTACTCTAAAGCCAAATCAGAATTAGGATGGGAGCCAAAAACTAACATTGAAGAGTTAGCTTCAATGATGGTCGAAGAAGACTTATTATTGGCTAAAAGAGAAAAAGTGCTTATTGATGAAGGTTTATTGAAGCCAACTTGGGAAAACCCATCATAGCCCTATATTTTCTCTAAACCACTTATAAGTGTCTACTAACCCTTGATTGAGTCCAATTTCTGGTCGCCAACCTAATTCTAAGATTTTTGTTGAGTCTAAGAGTTTTCTTGGATTCCCATCAGGCTTAGACTTATCAAAGCCGAGCAAGCCTTTATATCCAATTACATTTTTTAAAGATTCTGCAAGTTTTTTGATACTAATTTCTTCAGAACTGCCAACATTAATCAAACTTTCATTTGTTCTAACTTCTATAACTTTTTTAATTGCTCTTGCCAGATCATCAACATGAAGGAATTCGCGTAATGGATTTCCACTTCCCCAAATTAAAAATTCTTGTTCATTTTTTATCTTTGCTTTATGCATTCGTTGCATTAAGCCAGGTATTACATGACTATTTGAATCTGAAAAATAATCATGAGGACCATATAAATTTGTTGGCATTAAGTTTATAATTTCATGACCAAATTCTTTTGTCATCGAATTTCCAATTTCAATAGATGATAGTTTAGCCATTGCATATGGAGAATTTGTAGGTTCAAGCTTACCATTCATAAACTGCTCTTCAGTTATTGGATTCGGTGCATTTAGAGGATATATACAACTACTCCCTAAATTTATAATTTTGATTTCGCTAAATGGTTTACAAGATTCTAGTATATTCATGTTGATTTTAAGATTATCAACGATAAATGAGAACCTTTGTGTGTTGTTTGCGTAAATACCTCCTACCTTAGCAGCAGCATTAATTACGACATTTGGTTTAATATCTTCAATTAGTTTTTTGGTCTCGTCTAAATTAAATAAATCTGTTTTTTCTCTATTTGAAAGAATTAATTCATACTTTGAATCTTGTTCAAGAATTTTAGATACAGAACTTCCAACCATTCCCTTTGAGCCAAAAATTAGTGTTTTCAAAATTACTCCAAATTATGATACTTTATAATTATATAGATTAATATTTGTTTATATATGATTACATACAATCCTGAATTATTTAAGATTCCTGCATTTTTAACTAAGTTCATAGATTTAGATAATTTATCAGTTATTCAGAAAATAAGATTAATGATAAAAGGAAAAATTATTGCTTACTGTTTAAAAAATTTAAGTGAATCAGCTTTATGTAAAGTTTTGAACAAGATTTTAAAATTTGAAGGAGAGATTACGTACAACGAAAATTTCTATATCAAAAACTTTAATAACAGTAAAATTTATTATCCAAATATTAGGTTTACAAGAATTCTTACCCACCAGAAAGAATTCTTGAACCATTTGTTTGATTCTTATTTACTAGAGAATATAAATTTTCAGGATGGAGATCATATTATAGACTGTGGATCAAATGTAGGTGAATTATCATTTGCTTTTGAACAAAAAGGTTTGAAAGTGAACTATCTTGGCATAGAGCCAGAACCCAATACATATCAGTGTCTTGAAAAAAATACTGATGGCGGAAATTTAAACATTTGTTTATCTGATAAAGAAAGCACAATACCCTTTTACATAGATTCTATTGGAGCAAACTCATCAGCAATTAGGCCAGATACTAGCGATACTGTTGTAAATGTTAATGCTAAAAGGCTCGATCAAATTATGGATAACCGAAATATCAAACTTTTAAAAATTGATGCTGAAGGTGCAGAACCCGAAGTTTTACGGGGCTGCGAGGGAATAAAACAGAATATAGATTATATAAGTGTTGATTGTGGGGCTGAAAGGGGTCAAGATCAAGAAACCACATTTGTAGAGGTTGTCAAAATTATGAATAAATACAATTTCGAGATTATTGATATAAATCAAAAAAGATTAATAACTCTATTTAAAAATAAAAAATGAATTATTCAAATCTAAAATCTGAAATAACAACTTTTTTAGAATCTTTGAATACTGAAAAATTTAACTACAACCCAACACTTAAGGGGAGTACTGCTGCAGGGGAGAGTATATCTCTAGGATTTATGTGTTATGTTACAAAAATTCTTTATACAATAAACTCTGAAAAGCTTAATGATGATATATTTAAAAATGGACTGATTGAATATTTAAAATCTTTCAATCAGACAAAACCAGGTTTTCCAAAAAATTCATTTATAGACAATAACTACTTCAAAGAGTTTAAAAAAAATTATCCTATATTGTTTATAAAGAACATACTTAAGTACCTTCTTGGCAAAATTCAATTTAAACAGATACTTCCAAACTATAAACTGAAAGAATTTATTAGAGCTGAATCAAAACAAACACTAGCAACTTTAAATCAAATTAATTATTGTTACGACCTATATACAGAAGGCTACCCTAAGACCAAATTAGAGCTCGAAAAGTTTTGTAATAAACTTGATTGGTCTCTCCCTTGGAATGCAGGTGCACAAGTCTCTGCTATTGCAACTTTTAATGCAATTTCTGGGAATATTGAAAATAGTAGTGATGTATTAGATGAGATTCTGATAAATCTTCTTAGGAACGATGGTGCTTATTATGAAGGTCAAGAAATTAGCACCTCAGAAAAAATAAATGGAGCAATGAAGATCATAACGGGAATGGATTGGCTAAATATAAAAATTCATAAACCTCAAAATTTAATAGATACTTGTCTCAAGCATGTTCCAAGTAGCGAGGGTTGTGATATTGTAGATGTTATTTATGTACTGTATAAGTGCCATCAGATTAGTGACTATAAATCTGCAGAAATTGAAGACTATCTTGAAAACCTATTACCTATAATAATGCAACACTATTATCCAGAGCATGGTGGTTTTTCTTACTTTATAAATAAGAGTCAAACCCATTATTATGGAGTAAAGGTAACAGAAGGTTTAGATACTCCTGATATACACGGGACAACTTTGTTGGTATGGGCATTATCAATGATTTTTGAAATATTAGGTAATGATTATCCAAATTGGTCAGTGATTAAGCCTTAAACGCAAAGTAAATATCAATACGTATAAAAAATACAGCATACTGAGCACTGGCAATCTTGCTAATCCCTGATTTGAAGGAGTCCTTGGTTCTGTTAAGTTACAAGACTTATTTTCAATTATAAATGAGGAAGTATTGCTGCTATCTATTCCAGGATTGACTAAAAGGTTACAAAACTCTAACTCGGGGTTATGACAATCAGAGTTTTTTGGAATGTCATTAATAACGAACCTATTTAACTCACACAATGGGTTAGCTACATTCGATTGATTCAATTCAGAGAAATACTGAACACTGTCTTGTTTTGGAAAACCACAAATATATACAGTCGAGATAATTGTAAATATAACTACGTTTTTAAACCATTTATATCTATAGAAGTATAAAAGCACAAAGACAGTAGTTAAAATTACGAATGGCGAATAATAAAATACTTTAAAAGTATCTGCTGTAAATGGATCAAAATTATTTTCAGGAAATCCCAATGCATTTATGTACAAAATAAACATACCAATAAGGGGCCCGACGTACATTCTTTTATATTTTCGATCTTTGAATAAACAGTAGAAAAGTAAACAATAGAAAATTACCCCCAGAAGCCTTGATAACCAAAGCCTACTTTCAATGAGAATTTTACTAAGTTTACCCTTGTAGTAAATATGTCTATTTTCCAAATCAAATTTAATCCACTTATTACTCTGGCTCTCAATAAATATTTCTTTCCTATGTTTCTTAAACAAACTTACATCTTTATTCCAATACATATTGAAATAATCATCATAAATATCAGTAAGAGCAATTCCAACTACGGTATTATTATCAAAGCTATAGGGGCCAACTCCTAATTTTTTTCCATCAACATTTCGATATAAAATATCAAAATCAGCTGTGTTGTTGTATTTGTCAGAGACACTTCTTGAAATTAGTGAATTATCATTAATATTATAATTTTCAATAAAAATAGGCAATGCTGTTATGCATACTACGAACAAAGAAAGTGTAAATTCCTTTAGTGTTAATTTATTAAAGAATTTACCAATATAAACGAACAGGAATATTGGCATAATTGCAAGAAAGGTACCTTTTGATGAAATAATTAAAGCAAAGCAAATACTAGAGAAGACTAGATACCTGCTTTTATTATTCCTCATATACATCTCTACTCCAATTAAAAGATATGGAAGTAAAGATAGAACCATAATCTCAGGTTTCATAGTTAATCTTAGAGCTAACAATTGTGGACTAAATACTATAATATTCAGTACAGTCAATATAGGTATCTTATCGAAATTTAACAGCATCAATAATTTATAAAATCCAAATAAAGTGATTAATACCAATATAAAATTTACAAGTTGAATAGAGTAACTGATGGTTGTGTCTAAATTAATAGGATTGATGAAATTACTATTGAGCTTAATACCAATTGAAACTAGATAAAAATACAAACTACCTTGATCTAAATCTGTACTTTCTCTTCCGGTAATAAAATATTCGAGGTAATTTACATACCTTTCGTAATCAGCTCCAAATGTAGATGTATAAAATAAATTGGTAATAATAAAAATATATACATTGTTAAAAATGAGAGCAGTTAATAAGAGTCTCTCTTTAAAATTCTCAGTAAGTTGGCTCATTTTGAAACATTAAACCTGTAAAGAGAGTTTATGAAATAAATAAGAAGTTTCCAACCGTCCCTAAATCTAGAAATTTGTGTAGACCCATAAGTCCTACTTCTGTAGTGAACTGGATATTCTAATATTTTTTGTCCCGAATAAGCTGCCGAAAATATAAAATCAAAATCGCCAAAAGGATCTCTAATTAAGGAGGAATCAGACCAATCTTTTAAATGGTCTAGGTAATTTCTCCTAAATACCTTAGTTCCACATAATGAATCAGTTAATTTCTGTTTTATCACTATCGATATAAGAAATTGAAAAGATACATTTCCTAAAACATTTAAGAATCTCATTGCACCTTTTTCCTTACCATAAATCAAACGAGTGCCATTAACAAAATCACAATATCCATCTTCTATAATTTTAAAAAAGTCTTCTAATGTTTCTGGATCAACACTTATATCTGAATCAAGAATTGCAATAAGTTCTCCATTTGAGAATTCAATAGCTTCGTGAACAGCGTTAGCTTTTCCTTTTCCAGATTGAGTTAATACAGAAATATTCAGCTTCTTATTTTCTGCTTTTAGTTTATTAGCAACTCCTAATGTATCATCTTTAGATTGACCACATATAATTATAATTTCCTGATCATCCCCAAAGTACGGGATTCTGTTTATTAATCCCTCAAGATTGCCGGCTTCATTTTTTGCAGGGACAATTATGGATTTTGACCCTGTTTTTTTAGTATTAAAAAGTGGTCTGAATAGCGAGTATGTTTTAATCCCAATATTCAAATAAAATAGTAAAAGTTCAAGTAGCTTATTTACAAATGTTCCAATTCCAAAAAGGCTAAATGGAAATATCTGCCTTGTGTTTGTTAGCAACAACTCAAGGCCTGATGATCTGGCAATAGTATTAATTTTTTTGGGAGGAATATAGTTCCTCTTATTTGTTCTGTTTTTAAGTTTTAAAAATTCAAATACACCTAATAATCTGTTCCACTTTGGGTTGATAGAAGTAATAAGCACCTTTCCGTCTTTTTCTAGCATTTGATTAATAAGATTTAAAAAATAATGAATGTCTTCTGATAGTTCAAATAAATCCGTTACAACAATTAATTTGTATCTTTTTTCAGCATCAATTAATTTTTGAATCTCTGAAAAATTGTTAAAACTCATTTTCACAAGATCTTTTTCAGAATCTAAATTTGGATACCGGGAATCAATATTTACAAGGTGGAGGCTTTTGTCTTGTGAAGCCCTGTATCTATCAATTTCTTGAGCATGGTTCGTATAGAACGTTTTAGAGTTTACTAGCATTTCACAATTATATTCTGATTTATATGATTTCTAATGAGTTATTTAAATTGTTTAATTAGCATTAGATAATGATTAACTATCTATTCTGTCTTGATGAAAATTACAATAATCAATTTCTCACAACCTTAAAGTCAATTAATGATAATTCTAAGATTAAATTTAACGTCTATGTGATTCATGAAAAACCAGAAAAGCTAGAAGTCAACTTTGAAAAATATAAAGATAAATATCTAAATATCGAAAAGATAAAATTTTTTCAATTTAAAGATAAAAACTTGGACTTTCCCAATTTAAAAAATAATCATATTTCAAAGGCAACATATTTTAGATTTTTTATAGAGGACTATATTCCTAAAGACATAGAGACCCTGGTATACCTTGATTGTGACATAGTATGTATAAATAATCCAGAGGGTATTCTAAACTCAATATCTGCAAGAATTCATGATGAAAAATTTACAATCGGAGTTGCAACTGAATATATTAAAAATGAACATACAAAAGAAGTTTTTGATAGATTGGAACTAAAGTCACAAAGCTATTTTAACGCTGGAGTTATGGTAATAAATTATCAACGATGGATCGATCAAAAATTAAAGAACAAACTATTAAATTTAATGGACCAAATATACGACAAGATAGATTTTTGGGATCAAGATGTACTTAACAAAAATTTTGATGGTAATTATTTAGAAATCTCAAATTACTTAAATTTTAGCCTAGTTAGTGAGTTCAAAGATAATTTGGAAGGAATAAACAGAAAAGTAATGTTAATTCATTACTCTGGCAGTTCTAAACCTTGGACAATTAGAGGGGTAAGGTTAAAATCATCGCAGTATTTTCAAGATTTTTACTATAAATTTTCAAACGTACCTTATCTTATTACTACGAATTACAAAAAGGGAGCGATGTATGATTTAATAAAATTTATTTTTACAATGAAATTATTCAGTATTAAAAATCCATGGCAGTTCATATTAATTAGTCTAAAAACAATCTTTACAAATGAAAAATAATTATAAAACATTTGTAATACACTACAAAGCTCTAGTAGAAAGAAAAAATGTTATGGTTAAGGCACTAGAGGTTTCCAACTTAAGTTATGAGTTCATCAGCAATTATGATAGGGGAAACCTTACAAATGAAATCAAAAATAGATTTTCCTCAGAATTACCTTTATATTATGTTGCTAATTTTATGTCACACATTGAATCTTTTCGGCTTATAGCAGAACAAGAGCATCCGTTAGCATTAATTCTTGAAGACGATTCTGTTCCATCTACTAAATTCTTACAAAAAAGTAATAAATATTTAAAAAAACTTCCCGATGACTTTGATTTACTTTACATCAGTCCCGGCAAAGGAAATTTCCATATTCCACTTTATAAACGGCGACCTTTTAAATATATTTACAGAAAAGAGTCATATCAAACAAAATGGGGAGGACATGGAGGATCTAGATACGCAGATGCTTATTTTGTTTCAAATAAGTGTGCAAAATTAATGTATAAAGAATTTGAAGATGCCGATAAAATATCACTCACTATAGATTGGTGGAAAAATAATATAATTAAAAAAAATAATTTAAATGTATACTGGGCAGAACCAACAATAATTGACACAAATATTTATGAAACTTCTTTTTAATTTATAGCTTATGAAAATTCCTGAATATTGTTTTGTCTACTTTAACGGAAGAGCTGAAAAACTTAAAGATAAAAATATTCGACCCCGTGATTTTTTTTATGGGTATCATTATGCAACTAGCATTGGCTACATTACAGAAATACTCGAGTTTGGTAATAAAGAACCTGGATATAAAATATTAAGTAAAATCTTAAAAAAAATTCAACAGCTGATTTTAAAAGCTATTAAATTTCAATATGATTTTGTAGGAATAATAAAACCAAATAATTGGAAATTACTAAAAAATTCAAAAAACATAATATTATCAAACCAAAGAATTGCACATTCGTTATTGCCATTTCTTCTATATGTAAAGCTATTTAAAAAATCAAATAATATAACAGTTATTGCAATGGGCTTATTTAACAGTTCTTCGAAAAATCTTATAATAATTAATATTCATAATTTTTTACATAAAATAATGTTAAAAAATATAAACAGGATGGTTTTCATAGGTCAACCAGAGTACTTACATGCAATACAAGTTTTTAAAAGGTACAGCCAAAAATTTCAATATATACCATTCGGTATCGATAAAGATTTTTGGAAAAAAAAGAATACTCAAAATCCTTCATCAGATGATTACATATTGTTCATAGGCAACGATACAAATAGAGACTTTGATTTTTTGGTTAATTTAGCAAACAAACTTCAGAATAAGAAATTTATTGTTGTTACTGAGAAGCTTCAACAAAGTGATTTTAGCGGGACAAACGTGCAACTTTTAAATGGATCATGGAATAAAGATTTGTTGTCTGATGAGTATTTGAGAAATTTATATGATAATGCAAAAATAACAATAGTTCCCTTAAAAGAGGGTCTTCAGCCTTCAGGCCAAAGTGTAACTCTTCAATCCATGGCAACAGAGACACCCGTTATTATTACTAAAACTAGTGGATTTTGGTCACGAGATGATTTCACACACAAAGAAAATATTTACTTTACTAATAGTAACGACCTAGTGGTTTGGAAGAATGCTATCGATTCACTTTATGAAGACCAAGACATGTACAAATCTATATCAAGTAACTCAAGAAATTTAATTGAAAAAAAATACAATAGTGATTATTTTAATTCTTTATTAATTGGTAAATAAAGAATGAAAATATCAATCATCACAACTATGACTAATCCAGAGGCAAGAAAAGATCCTTGGAAAGAAGCAATGAATTGCTACCAAGAACTTGGAGACGAGGTTATTGTAACAGGCAAGGATTGGCCTGAAGAATTTGAATGGCAACAAATTGGAGAATATTTTCAGGAAGGGTACAACAAAGCATCTTATGATTGGGTACTTCGAATGGATTTAGACTATTTCTTTCACCAAAAAGATTTACCTTCAATAATAAAATTTCTTAAAATGAATGAAAATGTTCCAGTAGTTTCTTTCCCTCAGTATCAAATTTTTACTCCAGATAGATACCAGGTAAAGACGAGGCTTTGTAATGCTTTCAATAAAAAAATGTTTAATAGAATAAAGCTAAATGGTGGTGGAGATCTTTGCCAACCTACATTAGACGGCAAACAGCTTTTGCATAAAGATTTTCCAACTTCAAAAATTCCAATATACCAGTATGATTCAGTATTTAGAACTAAAGAAATTATTTCCCATGATAGAGCTAGATTTGCAAGAGCCTGGGAAAAAAAATTTAAAACGTTTGGTGATAGAGGTGGCCCCGATAAAGAAAGTGCATATGAATCCTGGTTTCAAATGGTCAGTGATAGGTACAAATATCATGTACATAAGTTAAGTATAAATAATCACCCAAGGTACATACAAGATAGATTGGTAGATTTAAATAGTGATCAATTTGGATATAGTGCATTCGGTTTAAAAAATACAATTAGAAGATCTTACAGTGATTATCTCACCGGTTATAAACAAAAATACTTATAATTAAAATTAAAATTTCGAGCTTCATCTAATCAACAGAGTTAAAATATCTAAATGAGTAATTTTTGGACTAATAAAATTTCACCTGGATTTTATGACAAGGCTTTAGATACTGGAATCGAGTCCGGAAATAGTATTCAAGCAATATGGCACCATACTACCTTTTCCTTTGTCTCAAAATATATAAAAAATAATCAATTGATTCTTGACTATGCTTGTGGCCCAGCCACACTAACTGGAAAGTATTTGAACTTTGATTCAAAGCCTATTTGTACTGATATATCAAGTTCTCAGTTAAATTACGCAAGAAAAATATATCCAAATAAAGCCAAATATATTAATTTAGAAGAATTTAAATTCGAAAACTACACAGAAAAATTTGATGTTGTTACATGCCTCGGTTTATTGGAATTTTTAAGTTTCAAGGAAGGAGAATTACTACTAAAGAATTTTTATTCAATTCTAAAACCTGGTGGAAGATTATTAATAACTACGCCTAATTTTAAAATAAGCATGAAGATGATCGAAGCACTTTTAAATTTGATTGGCGATCTAGATTACTCAAAGGAATATAAATCACGGTATAAACTAACTAAGCTTCTGAAGTTAGTTCATAAAAGTAATTTTCAGTTAGTTACTTCAAAAAAATATATGACTGTATGTGTATTTCTAGGTATTTTTTCAAACAAATTAGCAATTAGGTTAAATAGATTAATTGAAAGCTTATCAAAAAACAACTGGGGCTACTTATTATTTTTGGAGCTTAAGAAATGAAAAAAGAATTATCTATAATATTTCCAACTTTAAATGAAGCTGAAAACTTAAAATACTTGATTCCTGAATTTGAAGCTATGCTAAAAAGCTTAAATATTTCAAAATACGAGCTAAAGGTTATTGATGACGGGTCTGATGACGGAACACATCAACTTATCAAACGGCTAAGTGAACAAAACGATAGAATACACTTAACTATTAGATTAGGTGATCCATCATTGCCTATGGCAATATGGGATGGAATCAATACAGCCGTTTATGAAAATGTAATGTGGCTTGATGCAGATGGATCAATGCACACAGATGCAGCCAAGCTTTTAATTGAAAAGTTTTTCACAACAGGTTCTGTAATAATTGGTTCAAGATTTAAGGATGGCGGAGGTTACAAGGGAGTTAAAAATCTGAACGACCAATCAATTATTAAAGCTATAAAAAATGTAAATGACTCGGAAGACTCTGTTATTGGGATGCTAACTTCCATTTTTTTTAATAAATTCCTTACTCTAATTTTTGATTCAAGCATTAAAGATATTACAAGTGGCTTTATTATCGGTGATAAGTCCAATTTTACAAAAAATCTTTTTGAAAAATACGGATATGGAGAATACTTTATCGTTTTGGTTGCACATTTACAAAAAAAAGGAATAAAGGTTGAAGAAGTTGCTTATATTTGCGACACTAGAAAATATGGAAAATCTAAGACCGCACCAACACTATATAAATTAATTTTAAGAGGTGTACCATATATAACAACTGCCATTAAATCTAGAAAGGACTTAAGAAAGTGAAAATATTAGATAGTAATAAAAATTTACTTGCTCAGATAATAAAACCCTTTGACGGTAATTCACCAAAAAACTTTTTTACTGAAAATGATCTAGATTTTCAAGCAGCATCCTTTCAATTAGAAAAAGATGAAAAGATTGAACGTCATATTCACAATAACCAAGAAAGGATTATTCAGACTACCTCAGAAGCTCTCATAGTTACAGAGGGGCTCATAAGTGTAGAAATATATGATATGGACTTGAATTTTATCCAAAATGTTAATGTAACTTCTGGAGAAGTTATCTTACTATTTGCTGGAGGACATTCATTGTCTATGCTTGAACACTCTAAATTTGTTGAAATTAAACAAGGTCCCTACAACGAAAAAAATGACAAAAAAAGGTTTTAATGATTCCTGTATTTAAACCCTGGTTAACCCCTGGTAATATATTTGATACTAATAAAGCCCTTTTTAGAAAACAAATTTCAGGTACCAGTAGTTTTGTTCAAAAATTTGAAACCGAGTTTTCCCGAATGCATGAAAACATTAACAGCACTGCTGTAAGCAACGGGTCGGTAGCATTAGATATTGTCCTGCAGTCGCTCGAATTAAAGAAAGATGATGAGGTTATCATACCTTCCTTAACAATAATATCTTGTTTGGCAGCAGTGACTAGAACTGAAGCTAAGCCAGTGTTTTGTGACATTAATGAATCTTCCTGGAATATGAAACTACACAACATTAAAGACGTCGTAACAGAGAATACTAAAGCCATAATTGCAGTCCACACGTATGGCTTACCATGTGAAATTGCTGAAATTTCTGATTTTTGTAAAAATGAGGGAATCCTGTTAATTGAAGATGCATCTGAAGCACATGGTGTCGAAGTAAATAGTAAATTTTGTGGGACATTTGGAGATTTTTCTACGTTTAGTTTTTATGCAAACAAACACATAACTGCCGGAGAAGGAGGGATGATATTATCTAAAGCTAAAGAAAGTCATCAAAAAATTCAACAAATGAGAAATCTTGATTTTAAAAGTGAGCCAAGATTTAAGCACGATAATTTTTACTGGAATTCGAGGTTAGGTGGACTACAAGCAGCTTTGGGTTATTCTCAAATAAAAAGAAAAACATTTAAAAAAGTCATTAGAAAAAAACAAATTCAAGCAAAGTATTATGATGAACTACTAGATAAATATAATTATTTATTCAGCCTTCCAGTAAGAGAGCTCAGTGGAGTAAAAAATAATTACTGGGTTTATGGTCTAGTTTTAAAACACAGTGACATACGTGATGATTTATTGAAAAGAATGTTGAGTGACGGAATTCAGTGCAGACCATTTTTTTGGCCACTCCATAAACAACCTGCATATTTAAAAAACTATGAATCCTCAGGTACTTTTGAAAATGCTGAGAAAGTAGGCTTTAACGGATTTTATCTTCCACTGGGTTCTCATATAACCAAAAAAAAACAGAGGCTTATTATTCGACGTCTCGTTAGTAATACAGAAGAGCTAATTAATAGTGAATAAATTGAAACAAACATTATTTCCAATAGACAAATATTTTTTTGCTGCAATGTTGTTTTTTATAATACCATTTTTTAACCTATCCTTATTTTCTGTTTATGCCTTTTTTTTATTATTCCTAAACCAGAAAAAATTTTCAAAATATAACATAATTTTTAAAATTACAACTCTTTTATTTTATCTTTTAAGGTACGTATCTTCTTTATCTGTAAATTACAACAAACTGTGGAAGAGCTTATCTTTAAAAAATTATGCTTCCGATGAAAGATTTTGGGATTTACAGTTAAATTTAATTTCAATGAAGTGTATTTTTGGTAATGTTGATACCTATTATATAAAATACTCATTAACAAGTTATAAATCTTGTCCTTATACAGCTGAATATGGACCTCTTTCAACAAAGGTTCCTTTTTTTGGTGACATTTGGATTGGGACTCAGCTCCTAGCACTTGTAGCAATTATTGTTTTATTAATATCTTATTTAGTTTTTACGAAAAAATTTCCAGAGAATACTATCTTCTTTTCATCATTGATGCTGATTTCTCCAACTAACTTTTTAGTAGAAAGAATGAATATTGATTTATTTATAGGTGTAATAATTGTTTTTTCTTTAGTTGGTTATATAAAATATCCTAAAGTCAGTATTTCTTTAATAACACTTTTAGCTCTATATAAGCTTCATCCATTAGGAATTTTATTTGGACTTCTATTGAATTCAGTACTTCAAGATAATAAACAACGTAGAGATCATCTTTATAATGCGTTGTTTATTTTTCTAACAGTCTATCTGTTAGATGTTATTTTTTTTACAAATCAGGTCTTAGATACTGAATGGAGACCAGCTGGACTGCATATAACTTTTGGATTATTATCAGACTCTCTGATAGTTGAAAAACTTACCACAATAAATTATTTGTATGTATATCTTGTTGCTTTAATTTCTATTGGATTCCTAACTGTCTTCACTGACTTTACAACTAAAATTAATTTTCAGAACTTCAGTAGTATCGAAAAAACTTACTACTATTCTTTTACTTTTTTATTTTTATTGAATATGCTTTATGCAAACTATGATTATAGAATTCCACTATTTTTCCCAGTAGTTTACCTAATATTCACACATGCAGATAAAAGAATATGGTTTATCTTTTTATTTATATACCTGATGCCGTTAGATACAAACATTAATGGTTTAGATGCTAATTTTACAATAATAGGTAACGTTTTTTCGATTTTAGGTAGGATCTCTTTATATTCTTTCTTAATTATCAATTTACAATTAATCAAACAAGATTTACTCGGTCATTCAGAATTTAAACTAAGGTTTTTTACTAAAAAATAAAGTATCAAAAAAATAGCAACACTAAAAAAAATAAAATTTTCTACTTGTATTATTTTCACTTTTTCCATTAAAGATATAAAATCTTCATTTTGGACAGGAAGTCTTAGCTTATCAAGCAAGATTAAGAAGTCATTTTGGTTGTAGAAAACAGTGATTAATTTTAGAATGAGAGCCCCAAAGAAACTTCTAGAAATAACGCTTAAATAAGAATCAATATTGGTGAGAGTTTTTAAAACTCCGCTAACATAATTTGGATTTGAGTAGCGTACGTCAACTGTTCCAAATGAATTTACAATTGGCTCAATACTTAGCTGTGTATTAATATCCGCTTCAAAAAAGAGTACGCTAATTACTCCAAAAATTGAAAGAGTGTAAAGACTTATTTTGACTATCTTTATTTCAGTTAATTTATTATTTAGAAATACTAAAACTAGTGAGATGGGTATCAGGCTGAATGCATATCTCATCCCATAGGAAGAAGCTGTCGTTCTCCAGACTAAAATTGTACCTATTACTTGCATATAAGAAAGAAATAGAAATAAATATGTTAACTTATTCTTCGAATAAAAAAAATTTACTACAGTTATAAAGAAACCAAAAGCTATAACAGTTGAAACCCAAAACAAGCCAAATTCTTGTCCAAATATAATTAGCCAAAAATTTAATAAGTTTGTTTGAATAAAGTCAAAACTAAGTCTAAAAAAACCCTCAAGACGATTATCAGAATAGACAAACTGTGGATTAAAAGTAACTTTCCCGTACACTCCCTTTGAAAGTAGTGAAAAAACAGTTATTGAAATAAATATACCAATCCATGCAAACTTATTTTTATAGATTTGATTTTCTTTAATTCGATTTTTCCCTAACAGCCCAATAACAATCCAGGGCAGAAAAAAAAGATAATAATTAGTCCACCGCACAAGAATCCCTAGAATGATACTTAAAGGTATTAGAAATGCTAATAAGTTCTTCTTAGAGTAATCTTCTTCAAAACAATAATTTGTAGTCAGGTAAATAATTAGTGAACTTATAAACACCTCATATACATGTGTCATGCTGAATCTTTCAAAAGCATAATAGGATACACCGGAACCGAAAAAAAGTAGTGTTAATAATATTCTGTCCGGATTCTTGTTAATTTTTAGAATTGTCTTCACAAGAAGCCAGTATGAAATTAACAGATAAAAAATTGAACTTAAAGAGTACATTAAAATTTTAAAGTTAAATATTGATTGTTTATAAAATATTTCATTTAAAAAATTACCAATAAGCAAAAAAGGAGATGCAAAAATACCTGACCCTATGAACCCTTTTGGTGCAATTTTCCCATTATATTTAATGTGGCTTCCCTCATTGAGTTGATTTGAATAATCAAGATCAAAGTCTGTGGCAATAGTTACAGCATGAATAAAATAATCATAATCGTCACCACAACAATTTATACTTGAAACAAATCTGTAGTCAGTTTTGATAAAAAATAAAACTAAAAATATCAATATTAGGAAATGAAAATTGTTTTTATAATTTTTATAATAAAGAAGGAAAGAAGCCATATGTAATGATACAATTTTAAATTAAAATTAAAAAGTTTAAAAGTTATTAACTTTTCAATTAAAATATTCTAGGAATGAACAATAATCTTAAATCATGAGTTACGGAAAAATAACTATTATCCTTCCTACTAAAAATCATGAAAATGAAATTGTTGAAAATATTGCAACACTAAAAAGTTTCCTTAAAGATAAATATTCAGACTTTCAGATTTTAATTATGTCTAACGGCAGTACCCCCCAGAATAAAAAAATGCTCAAAAGACTTAAATACGATGAACGACATACAGAGATTCATTATTTGAATAAAACTGGAAAAGGAAATGCCATAAAAGAGGGAATAGGTTTATCAAAATATAATCATGTTGTAATTTTTGATTCAGACTTTTCGTACAATATTGAATTACTCGATAAATTTTATAAGAATTCTTTACCTAAAGCCTCGTTTATCTATGCCAAAAGAAAAATTTCTCAAGATTTATTTCAAAATACGAAAATCAGCAGATTGGTTGCTGGTTATTTTTTTAACACAATTCTTAGGATATTTCTCAAAATTCATTCTCGAGATACTCAAGCAGGATTTAAATTTATAGATAAATCTATATTTACAAACTGTTCAGATTTCATATCTGAAGATTATATGTATGATGTAGAGCTCTTCATTCTTGCAAGAAAATTGGGGATTACTCCACACCCGGTTGAGGTCATAAATATTAACCCGGTTGAAAATTCTAACATTAAATTAATCAACGACTCCCTAAAAATGTTTGTATCAATATATAAGTTAAGAAAACTTTATTTTGTTCGCGACATCAATAAATGAAATTCACGAAGCCTATTTTTTGAAGTAACGTATTTAAAATGACTATCTTTAAAAGTTTCTTTCTCAGATTCAAGACCGGTTCCAGGATGAAAAGTTAATTCGGTAACTGCTTTTTTACTTTTAAGTTTTGCAATATGCTTGTTTAAATTATTTTCAGTATAAATTCCGGAATACAATAGACCAGCAAAATCTCTTTTTGAGAATTTTTTTAGGTTAATAGTGAGTACTTTCAAAATTAATACAGCAAATAAATTTCGGTAGAAAGTTATATTTATCAAATAAGAAAAACTTAAGAATACAATTTTTTCATTTGGGATTCTAATTGAAGAAATCATAAAGTCTTTATTATTTAGCAAAAAAGTAAAAATCCAAGGAATTATTTGGATATGATGATGACCATCAATGTGTAATTTCACATCAGGAAAAAATCTTTTGTATTTATTTATCTGGTATGAAATTTCCTCCATACATATAGTTTTCTTATTATTTTTAAGAAAAAAAAGCTTAAAAAACGTTAATTGTTTTAAAAATTTTGAATTATCAGTATTTCCAACTGAAGCTAGTGAGGTTAAGTTCAAATGTAAAGAAATATTTTTTAGATTCATATCTTGTATTTTTTGTAAAAGTTTTTCATCGGAGTCAATCATTATCGACATTTCTTGTATAGTTTTGCGTTCTAAACAATCAAGAATATTATGAGAAATATTTGCTGAGTATCCATAATCATCTGCGTGGAATTTAATATTTTGCATATTTTTCAGACTAATAATTTTCTTAAATAAGTTAAACAAATTTGTTTAAAAAAAATATAATTGAATGTTATCGAAAAAATAATAAACATTTGTGGAGCAATACCTAAAGATTTTGTAAAAATTAAACCTACAGGTAATAGTTATATATTCAACAATGATCCAAATTTTTTACCTATAAATCTCAATAATTTTAAGGGAGCAATTGCAACTGTAAATTCATTTCAAGAGTGTTTTTATTATGTCGAATTAGGTTTTGGAGTAAATGTTTTTAATATTTTTGACTTAGTCAAATATGTATTTATTGCAGCATTAATTTGTGTAATTCTTTTTATTTTGAACCTTAAGAAAACTAACTTATTGTCTTTTTTCAAACAATTAGACTATTTGCCATACAAAAAAAGCATTAATTTTATTCTTTTCTTAACATTATTAGCTGTAGAAATATTTATAGTATTGAAATATTCAATTAATAAATCTGCATCTTTGAGACCATTTATTGATGAGTATGTTTCTTTAACTTCAAGTTATTACTTTTTTACAGATTTAGATTTTACCGCAGGAGGATTCTTAGGTGGTGCTCATAGTAAATATTTAACATCGGGTCCAGTATCTTCAGTGGGTGCAGTTTTTGGATGGATTTTTACTCAAAATTTTATTGCCACTAGAATTTCAAATTATTTTTGGATAGTAATTATTAATTTAGTTTTATTGTTGATAATTTCTAAGCATAAAAAAATAAACTATAAATATTCTTTGTTATTCACATTAAGTATGTTCTTTTTAGTTCCTTGGTGGCAGGGGATGCTTTATGGCCTAGGGGAATTTGCTTCCACTATAATTTTTTGTAATGCAATCTTTTTATTTTCAAAATCTAGAAACCTTTCGCTAAGTCTTTTTGGAATATCTATAGCGTTAGGAAAGCTTTTAACCTTGATTCCCTTTGTAGGATTTTACTTTCTTATAATCTTAAATGAAAAATCTCTTAAGAGTGTCTTGAAAGATGCTTCATTCTTTTTGTTGCCTCTTATTCCTTGGTTTTTACTTATAAATTTAAGGTACGCCCAGGGTAACCTACTAGACTTTTTTCAAGACACCTTAAACTTTATTCTGAAAGATAGTGAAGCTTCTGGTTTATCTATCTTTTCTCAGTTTTCTTTGCAGAATATAAAAGCTTCTATCTTAGGATCTGAATATCAATATTGGAATCAATATGAAAAACTAAGACTAAGTATTGTTCCATTAATAACGATTATTCTAATCTTTAGAAATAGAACATCTTTGAATAGAAGTTTTGGCCCAATTGCTTTACCTTTAATTTCTTCAATAGTGTTTCATATTCTGTGGTTCTGGTTACTAAGTCCTTTAAAGTGGATGAGGTATAGTCAGCACTACATGATTGTTGTTGTAGTAACTCTTTTTTACATGGTCCTTTTTAATGTTTACACTAAAAAATTGGACTTTTTAGTGGGATGTTTGACAATTGGGCTACTTTTTGACAATAGTGAAAGTAATTTTATTTTATTATTTTTATTGTTGATTATTTCAGTTTTTCTATACAAAGGACAGCGATGGACAGATATAAGTAAAATAATATTAGTAAGCATTATTATCTATGACCTATCTAGTGCAATAAGCCTAAATGAAAGCAATAACATACCTAAAATGACTATAGAAAGTTGTAATAAGGAATTAATTAGTGACGAGTGTAGAAATGATTATTTAGAATATAAAAGATGAAAAAAAAATATATAGTGATACTTGCTGGATCTCCAAGGGGAGGAGACGAAACTTGGAATTCTCTATATCGGAATGTTCTAGATCCACTACAAGCCGACTTAGCTCTTGCAACAAGTAGAGATTATGTAAATCAAAACATATCACTTTTTCAAAAAGCAGATTTTCAGTGGATATTTGAAGACTATAAAAACTATTTAGGATATTATTCAAATAATTATTCTGAAAAGGCAATTAACTATCTTAATCTTGGCAAAGGTACAGGATTACTAGAGTCCGGTTCCATACATTTTATTTTTAAAGATTTTATTCTTAAAAATTATATTGAAATTTTGAAAAATTATGAGTACATAATTTACACCAGGTTCGATCAATTTTATACCGACATTCATATTGAAGGTAAGCCTGATAAAATACTTATTCCAAAAGGGGAGGATTATTTTGGAGTGTGTGACAGACATGCTGTTGTCCCATGTAAATTCATAACACAATATCTGGGGATATGCGATTATATTGATTCTACAGCAACTTCAAGATATCCTTCGGATTATTTAAACTGTGAAACAGTTTATTTTAATCAGCTTCAGGAAAATGGCTTGAGTGACAATATTGAAAGAATTGATAGATTTCAATTTACTACAAGTTTAAAAAATGATAAAACTAACTGGCGTATATCAAAATATCGCTTGTATGGTTATAAAGATTTATATATTAAATATCCAGATGAATTTGTAGCTTCAATGCAAAACTTGTTAAATAAAAAAAATAATAGTAATAATACTCTTTATATAATGTCTAGATTATCTTACAATTATTATTACATCTGTATAAGAAGATTTCTTGGGGGATTGATAAATAAAAGCTAATTTCCGCTACCTTCGTTAAGGTAAGGAATTACTCATTGCGGATACTTTAAAGCTCCTTAGTCATTGAGCTTAACTTTACAATCAGTTGCGTCATAACTCAACACCGATAATAAGTAAAAATTTATTGTTTTTTGCCAGTTATATTTTTTTGTATAAAAAATTGTGATTACAACAAAAAAATTACTTCATTTCAATTTTAGAAATTTATATATCTGATTACCTTCAAATCTTATATTTATTTACATAAACCATTCTGGTGAAAAGTATATGGCACTGTAGTTACGGCAATAGTGGTCTTCATCGTTATAATAGTTGAATAATGCCTGATTTTAAAAAAAAGTTTTAATTATGAAGAATACAGTTGCAGTTATAGGTGGTGCTGGACATATTGGATTACCTCTGAGCTGCCTCATTTCTAACAAGGGTATACAAACAATTATTATTGATAATAATGATGAAAGTATTAAAAAAATACAAAACAAAATTACTCCATTTCACGAAAAGGGCTTGAAACTTGAGTTAGAAAAAGCAATAAATGGAGGCATGAAGATAACAAATGATATAAGCAAGATATCAAAATGTAATTTTGTAATCATAACCCTAGGCACATCATCTAGGGAATCAGATATAGAAAATTTCAATAATTTAGTACGGGAAGTGGTAACTCTTTCTAGTGATGAAACCATGATTATTTTAAGAAGTACGCTTTCAGCAAGTACGATGGAAAATATTGTTGAAGAATACTCCAAGAATAGGAATCTAAACTTTATTTATGCACCAGAAAGAATTGCAGAAGGAAGAGCTATAAAAGAACTAAAAGAGATTCCACAAATCATAGGATGTCAAAAAGATGACGATTACTTGAGAGTAAAGAAATTTTTCAACTCATTGGGAATTGATACACTAAAAATGACTTTCAAAGAAGCAGAGTTTCTAAAACTATTTCTCAATACTTACAGGTATCTACAGTTTTCAACCTTAAATTTTTTTGAAAACATAGCACACAACAACCATATTGACTTTAAAACTGTTCTTGAATTAGCTTCAAAAGATTATCCCAGGTTGAAAGAAGTTCCAGATAGCGGTTTTGTTGGGGGACCTTGTTTAATTAAAGATTCTAAAACATTTGCAAATTCTTATCCAGAGGCCAAAGAGATAGTTCAAAATTTTCTTGATGTAAACGATAATTATGTTAAAAATATTATTCAAAAATGTAAACATACATTTTCAACGAAAAAAATTATTCAGCTAGGTTTAACCTTTAAGCCGAATTCTGACGATATTCGCGACTCACAGGCGCTAAGACTGTACGAGACACTTTTAGATGAAGGATACAATGTTAAAGCGTTCGACCCTTACGTTCATGATTCTAACAAATGGGAGGAAATTAAAGATTTCTCCGAAAATATTATCATTGCAACAAATCACAAAGAATTCGAGGCAATTAAATTAAATAATAAAAAGGTAATAATAATTGGAAAGAAATAAAACACTAATAATACCTTGCAAAGATGAGGGCTATGAATTTTCTAACATTTTAAATAGATTTCTTGACTACCTTGATGAAAAAACGCTCATTCTAGTTGTTGTTGACAGTGAAGATGATTCTAGTATTAATACAATCAAAGAACTTCCGAGTAATGTCAAGATATTAATTAACACATACGGTCCTGGTCCAGCATTAGCAATAAAGTATGGGATAGATCATGCTGTTGGTTCGTCTATATGCGTGGCAATGGGAGATGGCTCGGATGACCCAAAGCAAGTGGAAGATCTTTTTCTTCTTATAGAAAGAGGTTTATCAGTAGCAGTTGCAAGTAGGTATACAAAAAATGGTAAATACATAGGTAATAAGTCCTTTAAATACTTACTTAGTAAATATTCAGGTATAATATTGAACATAATTTTCAGACTTGGAACAAAAGACCCCACAAATATGTTCAAAGCATACAGTTCCCAATTTTTGAAAAATGTTAAAGTTGAAAGTCAAAATGGATTTACTTTAGGTTTAGAGATGGTAGTAAAAGCAAAACTAAACAATAAGCCAATTGGGGAAGTCCCTACTATATGGATTGACAGGACACATGGAAATTCTAAATTTGATATGAAAAAATATTTACCC
>Ga0075480_10000302_pt1 | contig 28176 bp, 47 predicted proteins | sample DEB08_DNA_7_FD_81590 | JGI IMG/M metagenome (GOLD analysis project Ga0075480, IMG submission 81590) | Aqueous microbial communities from the Delaware River and Bay under freshwater to marine salinity gradient to study organic matter... | ecosystem: Environmental > Aquatic > Marine > Coastal ... | reverse complement strand
TCTACTCCATTTGAAGGGGCTTCTGGCATTACGCATCCTATGATTAGTGAAAGCGTAACCCAGTTCCAAGCACAGGCATACAAGGAACTCTTACCATCGGGCGGACCAGTACGCACCGCGGTCCTTGGACTTAAAGACCGCGCACGAGAAGAGCAAGCCAAGCGTGTAAAAGACTTCATGAACTACCAGATTACGGAGATTATGGAAGAATACGATCCAGATATGGATCAGATGTTGTTCTATTTGCCGCTGTCAGGTTCTACATTTAAGAAAGTTTACTTCGATCCAACGAAACAACGCGCTGTTGCGAAGTTTATTCCTGCACAGGATCTCGTTGTTTCTTACTCTGCTTCTGATTTAGCCACAGCTAGCCGTGTAACCCACGTTCTACGCATGGATTTAAACGAAGTTGTAAAATTACAGTATGCGGGGATGTACCGTGACGTTGATCTGTCTGCTTCGGAAGATGTAGAAGAGGATCAAGTACGCCAGAAGGTAAACGAATTAGAGGGATTATCTAAGAACTACAGCGATGATGTCCTCAATATACTAGAGATGCACGTTGATTTAGACCTCGAAGGGTTCGAGGACATGGATCCAGAGACTCAAGAACCTACTGGAATCAAGTTACCTTACATCGTAACACTGGACGATTCTTCTGGTTCGATCCTATCTATCCGTCGTAATTACGAGATGGAAGATATATTCAAGCGTAAGCGCCAGTACTTTGTTCATTACAAGTTTATGCCTGGTCTTGGGTTCTACGGCTTTGGTTTAATCCACATGATTGGTGGTTTAGGCAGAGCGGCAACGAGCCTCCTACGTCAGCTTATCGATGCAGGAACACTCGCTAACCTCCCAGCAGGTTTTAAAGCCCGTGGAGTGCGTGTACGCAACGCAGATGAGCCGTTACAGCCTGGAGAGTGGAGAGACATTGACGCCCCAGGAGGAAGCATTAGAGACGCTATCGTTCCTTTACCCTACAAAGAACCATCAGGCACACTTGCTCAATTACTAGGTGGCTTGGTAAATGACGGACGTAGGTTCATTGCATTAGCTGATCAACAGATCTCGGACATGGGTCAGGAAACTCCTGTTGGAACTACAGTAGCTATGTTGGAACGCGGGATGAAAGTTATGTCCGCGATTCATAAACGATTGCACTACGCTCAGAAGACGGAATTCCGTTTACTGGCGCGTATCTTCTCTGAAAACCTACCTCCTATGTACCCCTATCAAGTAGCGGGAGCGCAGGCGCAGGTTAAGGTTGAAGACTTTGATGCTCGGGTAGACGTCCTCCCAGTCTCAGACCCCAACATCTTCTCAATGTCGCAACGTGTTACACTCGCGCAAACACAGCTCCAACTGGCGCAGTCTAACCCGCAGATGCATGATTTGCATGCGGCGTATCGAAGAATGTATCAAGCATTAGAGGTGCAAAACATAGACGAGCTTCTGCCACCGGCACCAGAACCTATGCCTCAAGACCCTGCTACGGAGAATGCGGCTATGATTGGTGGTAAAACACCACAAGCGTTCCCTCAACAGGATCACGACGCGCATATTCAGAGTCACTTGGCTATGCTCGAACTTGATATACTACAACAAACACCGGCAGTTCTGGCGGCAATCTTCAGTCATGTGTTCCAACACATCAGTATGAAAGCCAGAGTTATGGTTCAAATGGAGATGCAGCAGATGCAACAAGCGCAGATGCAAGAGCTACAACAACAGATTGCTCAGATTACAAACCTAGTTCAAGCAGGAGCGTTGCTTCCTGAGATGGCGCAGACACAGATTGCTCAACTGCAACAGCAGATGCAACAGTCTCAAATGCCCCCAGATCAAGTGGAGGCTCGAGTTTCACAGGTTGAATCAGAGTTGCTACAAGAGGTTATGCCTCTACTGACATACAAAGGTGAAGGCGGCGCAGAACAAGATCCGCTCGTAACTATCCGTATGCAGGAACTAGCAATCAAAGAGATGGAAGCTTCGCAGAAAGCACAGATGGAGCAAGCTAAACTACAGCTTGACCAGATGAAGCTAGAACAACAAGCTACTACTGATTCCGCTAGGCTAGAACTTCAAGAGCAGATCGCTGATGATCGCAGTGAGGTAAACAGGGAACGCATTGACGTACAACGTCAGGCTATGGAAAGAAGATGACCCGCGGTCTTTTAGCGGCTATACTAATTATGATCGGCGGGGTTGTATCCGCCGACGATACAATCAGAACTGATACAAACAGCACTATAACTTCTGACGGTTCGATGGATACCACCATCAACAGTCCGCCGCCTTCTGCGATTTCTCCGCAGATTAGCGCAAGCAACTCTGACCTATGTACTGTAGGTGTCGCGGGGGCGGTGCAGACACAGATACTTGGTATTTCAGCGGGTAGAACTGTACGAGATATGAACTGTGAGAAGCTCAAGAACGCCAAGACTATGTACGATATGGGCATGAAAGTTGCTGCTGTATCCGTAATGTGTCAGGACGAAAGAGTGTTTGAAGCCATGCTTAACGCGGGGACGCCCTGCCCCAAGGATGGGTTGGTAGGCGATAAAGCTAGACTGGCATGGGAAATGGAAGCGGTCAAAGAAGAAATACAAAGAGATCAGAACAATCCTATGAGAAAGATGTTCAATGAAAACGTTGAAACAAAAACAGGTCTTAGTGTTATTATTAGCACTTTGGCCTTCTTACTCTTCTTGTGATCCCTATAGTTATGGGGCAACAGGGAACGCCGCATCCACAGCACTAAGCTGGGGGATGAGTTCCGTCCTGCCTGATATCCCAGGCATAGATATAAACGGTCTTTTATACAGATACACCACGGTCAAAAACCCAGAAGACGACATGAAAGTCCACGTTGGAAATAAGAACGCTAGCGGAGACGGCTATATCTTTCGAGAAACCGACGACTGGTCGGGAGTTCCCGGCAACACCATCGTTAAATCCTTTCCCCTTTCTAACATTCCGGCTACCAAATGGGGTGACGGTTCAATTGACATTGAAGGGAAAGGTTCGGTCAAAGATGCTGTGGTTATATATAACTATAGGATCGACGAGTGCTTTGAACCGCAGTCCAATCCTAACTGCCCAGGATATGTAAAGCCCATACCTGTTCTTCCTGTGATTGAAGTCTATGATGCACTGGAAGATGACGCTGTTGTAGACGCTATAGACGCCGACACAGACTTTCAGTATGATGAAGACGGAGAGTTGATACTTTCTGAGGAGGAAGAGGAAGAAGAAACTAGGATTGAGATGGGGCTGACGGCATCTGCCAATGCGTTGACCCTATTTAAAACGCAAGGACAAGATCAGATTATTATGGCTATCAATCAACAAACTAATCTTAATATGTATTACAATGCATCTATTAACGGTGGTTCGTATGCTGATGCCCCTGGTCTTGCTGATTCAGAGATACCTGATAACAAGAAAGCCCTTCGCAATAATTTGGCACAACAGATTCTGCATGAAAAGATGGTTGATATGCAGTATAACAAATGAGGTTTAATATGAAGTATCTAATAGCAACACTTTCACTCGTTGCACTACCAGCTTTCGCAACTGTAAATATTACAGGGAGTGTAGAAGCCAAATGTGTTATCCAAACAACTAAAAGCGGTGTATACGGAAACCCGATTGCTAGTAAGTTAAGCACTACTCCTTCTGACGGGGGCGTATTGCCAGTAATTAGATACGATGTATCCATTGCGAATTCCTACACAGCTAACATAACGCATCCAACATCGTTTAGTTCTTCCCCTACATTAACAGACACATTAGCGTGGACAGGTAGTACGACGGTCACACAAACGTCTGTGTCAGGAATGTCCGCTTATAACGATGCTAAAGTAGTCGTAGATAACACTTCGATATTTAATCTTACGCTCGCGGGGTCAACATGGTTCTCTACTGCTTCTAGTGCTGTGTACGGTTCAGCTAAACCGTTTCCCGGAGGCAACTACACTGCGGTTGTGCAGGCCAGTTGTGTCGCTAAGTAAGTTACTCATAATAGGTATGTTAGCTGCTTCTAGTGCGTTCGCGCACGAAATGACGCCTGCTTATCCAGAAGTAAAGATGTCCCACGTCAAAAACGTAGTTAAAGTAGAAATGTCTTTGTTTAACTCTAGGGAAGAAATAAATTACTATCAGGTCGATTTATTTGATTTAAACTGGATGCCTATACCTTTTTCTACGCCGTATAGAATTATGAAGGTTGATTATAAAGAATATAAAGCTTTTGATGTCTACATAAGGAAGAGAGATTTACCCGAAGCAGTCTTTCTATGTACAACCTCAAAGGTCAGGAAAACTAATATATCCAGGACACTTGTTTCTTCTACAATATGCTCAAGGCTAGACGGAGAACCTGCATGAGATTAGCGTTAGCTTTTTGTGTTTTATCAAGTTCTGTTGTGGCCGACAACAGCTCTCTTTCGCTTGCTTTGCCAAGCCCGCCAATGAACTACCAATCGGATTCGTTTTCAACGGGTAGTACACGGTGCAGTAACGCTGTCGGTGGAGGCGTAAACTTAGAGTATGGCGTAACAGGTGTGCTATCAGGTTTAGATACTAGCAGTCGTGGCAAAGACATAGGTGTATACGCAAGGATAGTTATTCCATTAGACAAGCCCAAGGCTCGTATTAACTGTGACGACCTTTATCAAATAGAGCTAGCGCAACGTAGGTTAGAGATACAAAAACTACGCGATGAGCTAGAAGCACTAAAGAACCTACAGAACGCCGGTGGAGAGATGGAGTTTGAAAACTAATGGATACTACCAAGATAGCAAATAACATTGATGGACTTGCAGATCGTGAGTTTAAGACTGGTGGCATGAAGATGTCGTTTGGTTCAATCATGGCTATACTGGCGTTTTTGTCTACGGTCGTAGGTGGCTTGTACGGTGGTTTCGTCATGTACCAAAAGATCGAGGAAGTTGCAGGACTTGACTTAGGGGAATACCAACAAGCAATGGATGTGATGGATGCGAAGGTAACGGGCATATCTGAAAAGGTTGAAGAGTCTGTAGAATACAGCCGGGACATCAAAAATGGATTACGTTCTGACATTCTTAGCATTGAAAAGCAAACGGATCGTGTAGAAGATATGGTACGTGAATCAGAGGACAAGGTTCGTACTATGATAGATAACGCAGAAGTTCGCTTTGAAAATCAACGTGAACGTGTTAGGGTTTCACAAAGTGGCGCTATGAAAGAGCTCGAGGAAAAACTAATGGATAAGATCCAGAGGGCTTTAGACAACCCTCTCGCAGACTAGGAGAAGCACATGACAGAGTTTGAAAAAGCAGATGTAGATGGTAATGGATCAATAGATCAATCCGAGTGGGATAGACTGGCCTTAGAAGATAGAAGGCTGAAGATGGCAGATGACGATGCTCAAAGAGATGCACAACGCAAGATGGCATGGTTTGCATTATTCGGCATGTTGCTGTACCCTTTCGCAATAATTATTTGTAATGTGGCTAATCTTGATGAGGCCATGAAGTCGCTAGCTTCTATTGCTGGTGTGTATTTTGTTTCTGTTGCGGCTATTGTTGCTGCCTTCTACGGCAAGGAAGCCTACACAAAAGGAAAGGAAAATAACTAATGATGGGACTAGGATTACTAGGTAAGGTCGCTGACTTAGCCGGTACAATGATCGAGGGCAAGACTGCGGTTAAGCAGGCTGAAGCTCAAACAAAAATGAAGATTGCCACTGGAGAACTTGATTGGGACCTGGCCGCAATGAAAGCCACAGAGAATAGTTGGAAAGACGAATGGATCACACTTTTGTTCAGTATTCCCCTTATTTTGGCGTTCTGTGGGGACTGGGGTAATCAAATAGTACAAGCAGGATTCGCTGCATTAGCGGATATGCCTGGTTGGTATCAGTATTCTCTAGGTGGAATAGTGTCTGCGAGTATTGGTATGCGTGGTGTTAGTAAGTATTTTGGGAATAAAAAATGAAAGAGAACTTCAATAAGTGTTTAGATATGCTACTTGCCCACGAAGGAGGATTTGTAAATCATCCCGAGGATCCAGGGGGTATGACTAATCTCGGTGTCACCAAACGTGTGTACGATGAATGGATTGGACGAGAGTCTACTGAACAGGAAATGCGCGACTTAACGCCCGAAGATGTAGCTCCGATATACAAGAAGAACTACTGGGATCGAGTAAAAGGAGATTCACTTCCTTCTGGTTTAGACTGGGCCTGTCTGGACTGGGCCGTGAATTCCGGATCGGGTAGACCTGCAAAAGCTGTGCAACGCGCAGTTGGGGCTACGCAAGACGGAGCCATAGGACCAAAGACGCTAGGTCTTATTATGGAGAAAGATCCCGCTGAAATAATAAATTATGTTTACGGCGTCCGTCAGGACTTCTATAAGAGCTTAAAGACGTTTGAAACGTTTGGGCGTGGATGGACAAGACGTAACAAAGAAACATTACACCAAGCCTTAGAAATGATATAGGAGAGTAAAATGCCCGTACCAAAGAAATCACCAAAGCCTAAGTTACGTCCTAAGTACTTAGGGTTAGATCAAGAGTCTATTGATGAAATAGAAAACATGGACGCTGAAGACAAGATGATCATTATCGATGATGATACGGGTGAAACTCAAAAGTTCAGCTATGGTGGCGATGTTCGTTTCAATGCTAACCGTGGGAAAACATACTGATGCCTACGATCATGATCAGCATCATGCCGGATGGTATTCCGGTAGATAAGATGGACGGGGACAATGATGGTCCTAGCTGCCCATCGGCTACTCAAGATGGCGAGATCAACGATGAGAACCGTATGTCCGCAGAGGAACAAGCATCTTATCGTGATCCATCGGCAGACGGGGGCTTTAAATTAACAGAAGTTTGCGGCAATTGTGGCGCATACAATCAGACAGAAGACATGCTAGCTTGCATTGGAGATGACTCTGGTGACCTAGGATACTGTCAAATATATAAGTTTATGTGTCAATCAAGCAACACTTGTGACGATTGGGTGAAGGGCGGTCCGATAAAATCGGTTGCAGAGAACTCAGAAAGAGATATTCTTTAATGGATGTTGTTGATTTTGCAAAACATATGTATAAGGTACTACAAGAGCGCGAACAAGATATTGCAAGTGCTCTTGCTAGTGATGCTTGCAAAGACTGGGAGCATTACAAACTCATGGTAGGTGAGGTACGGGGCCTTACTTACGCTCGTGAGGAATTCAAAGCCCTGCTGGAAAGAACCGTAGACGATGACGAAGACTTTATTAGTACCTGACCACGTCGCGCAGAAAATGAACAAGGAACGGGAGGAGGCTAAAGCCGACTCATCCGCTGTGAATAGCGCATACGTTAGTGCAACCGAGAAGGTATTAGACCCTTCTCTATTAGATAAACCCCTTTTGGAAAGATTACCGCAGCCTACTGGATGGCGTGTATTAGTGATGCCTTATCAAGGTGCCGTTAAAACACAGGGTGGTCTACATATTCCGGACGAAATTAGAGCTCGTGAGGCCGTAGCTACGGTTGTTGCGTATGTTCTAAAGGTCGGACCATTAGCATACAAAGACCCAAATAAATTTGGCAAAGGCTCAGATGCCTGGTGCAAAGAAGGTCAATGGGTATGTATTGGACGATATTCTGGATCACGATTTAAGATTGACGGTGGAGAAGTTCGTATCATTAATGATGACGAAGTGATTGCTACAATTCTTGAACCTGATGATATTAAACAAGTTTAGGGGAGTGCCATGAACGAAGAAGCACAAGAAATTATCGAAGAAGAAGAAGGCGTTGAGATTGAACTAGACGCTGAACCTTCTGAGGAAAAAGAGGAAGAGACGAAAGTCGAAGCTTCTAAAGAAGAACCGGCTGAAGAAAAGCCTGATGAACTGGAGAGTTATAGTAACAACGTTCAGAAGCGAATCAAGAAACTTACCGAGAAATATCGGAAAGAAGAAAGAGATCGTGAAGAAGCTGTTCGCATGGCTCAACAATTATTGAGTGAAAACAATAAGTTAAAGTCTCAAGTTAAGAACTTAGACAAAGGCTACGTTAACTCAGAAGAGTCACGCTTAGAAGCTCACACGGATGCGGTCAAACGTAAATACCGTGAAGCTTATGAGGCAGGAGATTCGGATGCGATGTTTGAAGCACAAGAACAACTGTCTAAGATGGCTGTTCAGCAAGACCGTGTTCGTACAGCGAAACAACGATTGGAGCGAGAGGTTGAAGAACCAGAACAGACGGCCGCTCCTATCACACCAACAGCCCCACCTGCGGCTAAACCAGATGCACGAGCCGAAGATTGGGCGAGTAAAAATGAATGGTTTGGTTCAGATGAGGTCATGACTTATGCCGCGTTTGGTTTACATAAACGACTTGTAGAGGAAGAAGGGTTTGACCCGGCGACCGAAGAGTACTACAATGAAGTAGACAAGCGTATTCGGGTAGAATTTCCACAGAAGTTTCCGAAGGCTAAGAAATCGGGCGGAGCACAGGTCGCACCTGCTGGCGCTTCAGCTACCCGCAACACTGCAAAACAGGCGCGTAGGTCGGTGAAACTCTCACCCTCCCAAATTGCGATGGCGAAGCGACTAAACGTTCCGCTTGAAGAATATGCAAAGTTTGTGAAGGAGTAAGACAAATGACTGACAGAAAACCACGCGAAAGCGTAACACGCGAAAAAGAAACGCGCCGTAAACCATGGGCACCGCCCAGTCGCCTTGCTGCACCAGAAGCCCCTGCGGGTTTTGTGCATCGTTGGATTCGAACCGCAATGCGCGGTGAAGACGATAAGATGAACGTCAACACTAAGCTACGCGAAGGATGGGAACCCGTTCGTAAGGACGAGTATCCAGACTATGAAGCTCCCACTATCGACGAAGGTCGGTTTGAGGGCATCATCGGACAAGGTGGATTGATGCTGTGTCGCATACCTGTAGAAACCGCCCAAGAACGATCCGAGTATTACGGGAACCGGACCCGCGAACAAATGGTAGCAGTTGATCAGGATTTAATGAAGGACCAACATCCTTCAATGCCGATAACTAATAATCGGCAGAGTCGTGTATCCTTCGGAGGCTCACGAAGAGACTCCGAGTAACTTTTATTGAGGTGCTATTATGGCAAATTCTAACGGATCCTTTGGGCTACGACCCATTGGGAAAATTGGCCAACAAGCCAATTCTACCGGGGCAACGGAATATCGCATAGCTCCAGGTAACACAAACAAACTATACCAAGGTCAGCCGGTAATACCGACTGCGGCTGGTGTAATTGACGATCTACAAGCTGCGGCTGGTGGTACTGTCTCTATTGTTGGTGTGTTCTGGGGATGTGAATACGTTTCTTCTACAACAGGCGCAACTATCTGGTCTAACACATGGCCAGGTTCTGGTGCTGATACCAACTACCCTGTCAAGGCTTTCGTCTATGACGATCCTATGCAGACGTTCACAATCGCTACATCTAACGTAGTGGCTGCGGCAAACACTGAAGCGGAAGTACGCGCAGCAGTATTTGCTAACATCGCGTTTGCAGGTGGCAATAGCGGTAGTGATACTACAGGTATCTCTTCAGCAACTGCTGACCTAAACACAATCGCTACCACGGCGGCGTTATCTATGCGTATTATGGGCGTCCAAGACGATCCAGAAAATGCTGATTTCACTGTAGCTGGTATTCCATTAATTGTTCGCTTAAACAACCATTTCAATGCTCCAAACGGAAGTATTGTACAGGGTACTGTTTCTGTGACTGGCGTATAAGGGGGCTAACAGATGGCTATATCACGCGCACAACTAGCGAAAGAGCTAGAACCCGGTCTCAACGCCTTGTTTGGCATGGAGTACAATCGGTACGAAAACCAACATTCAGAAATCTTCACTACTGAATCTTCAGACCGTGCGTTTGAAGAAGAAGTAATGTTGGCTGGATTTGGTGCGGCACCTACTAAGTCAGAAGGTTCTGCAATTAACTTCGACGACGCTAACGAAGCATTCACTGCTCGTTACAACCACGAAACTGTTGCACTTGCATTCTCAATCACTGAGGAAGCAATTGAGGACAACTTGTACGACCGTTTAGGCAGTCGTTACACACGCGCCCTCGCAAGATCAATGGCTCACTCTAAGCAGGTTAAAGCTGCCGCTGTATTGAACAATGCGTTCACAGGTGGTGCTTCTGCTGGTGGTGACGGTGTTGCTCTTTGTGCAACTAACCACCCGTTAACAAACGGTGGAACACTAGCTAACACTCCTGCTGTAGCTGCTGATTTGAACGAAACTTCTTTAGAAGACGCTCTAATCAACATCGCAGGGTTTGTTGACGAACGTGGTCTAAAGGTTGCTTTACGTGGAACTAAGTTAATGATCCCACGTCAATTGCAATTCGTTGCAGAACGTTTGATGGTATCTAACCTACGTGTAGGTACTGCCGACAATGACACAAACGCTCTACGTTCAATGGGGATGTTACCAGAAGGTTATGCAGTCAACGACTTCCTAACTGACCCTGATGCATTCTTCATCAAAACAGACGCGCCTCGCGGCTTTGTTCACTTTGAAAGAACTCCGCTATCCACTAACATGGAAGCAGACTTTGACACAGGTAACATGCGCTTTAAGGCTCGTGAGCGTTACAGCTTTGGATTCTCAGATCCACGTTGTGTATTTGGTTCACCAGGTGCATAAGCTGTAAATTACAGTTTTTGTGAGGGGCTGCTTCGGTAGCCCCTTTCTTTTTGGTTTAATGTGTTGTATTGTTTTTGTAATGGGCATCATATTAGCTTTGTAGACAGGTATCCGCCCGCCTGACGTTGCATAGACTACAAGGCAAATCCTTATGCAAAGGGTACTAAAATGGCATCGACTACATTTTCAGGTCCAGTGACTTCAACTGCTGGCTTTATTGGCGACATCGTCGTCCCAACTTACACCGTAGCAAACGCACCTTCAGCATCAGCCGCTGGCGCAGGTACTGTTGTATTTGTTTCAAACGGCGCAGCAGGTTCTGCAATATTGGCTTTCTCTGACGGAACAAACTGGAAGCGTTCTGACACTGGTGGCACAATAGCGGCATCATAAGGGGTGAGTCATGAGTAGATTCGCACCCCCAACCGAAGAAGAACTAGCGGCTCGAGGAATTGGAACCGCTAAAGTTCGCGCACGAAATGAGAACGGTACGCTCAAAGCGGATGATCCTTCTACACCTAATGTCAATGAGGCATGGGAAGAGAAGCCTGCAAAGAAACGTGGACGTCCTCCGAAAAAAAAGGATTAACATATGTCAGGTCCAGTAACCGCATATAATTGGGTTCAAGGCACAACCGCCGCAATTGTCGGTCCAAGTCGTTCCCGTTTGCGTCAGATAGTTATTTTTGCCGCTGCCGCTGGGGAGTTTACTCTCAAGGACGGAAGCGCAAGCGGAGACGTTTTGTTGACACAGAAGTTCCCTACGGGGCATCATGTAATGAATATCCCTGATAATGGGATTATATTTAAAGATGGTGTTTTTGTAGCGGCATTTACCGGTTCGACTAACCAACTAACAATCTTCTTGTCTTAGGGGAGTAGTATGGCTGGTAATGAGGTAACATCGTTTTACTCTCAAACCTCGGCAGCGTTGGTTTCTCGACGCTGTCGTCTGCAAGCTCTTGTTTTAACATATGAATCTGGAGCTACAGGTCACGTTGTACTTTATGATAACGAGTCCGAAGCTTCTGGGAAAGTATTGCTTAGAGTTGATGAGACATCTCAAGGGATGGATGAGGTGTATATCCCTGGAGACGGCATCTTAGCTAAAAAAGGTGTTTATGCGTCTATACCAGATAACACAACAATTTCAGTATTTGTGGAGTAAACATGGCAAAGATTGATAAATCCAAGATGAAATGCAACAAGCCTAGGCGTCAGGTTTCTGGGGGTAAGAAGTTTGTTGTAAAGGCTTGCGATAAAGGCAAGGAGAAGGTTATCAGGTTTGGTGACGCCAATATGAAGATTAAAAAATCTAACCCCAAGCGTCGTAAGTCATTCCGTGCAAGACACGGATGTGACACGAAAAGACTAGATAAACTAACGGCCAGGTATTGGTCGTGTAAGATGTGGTGATGCGTATGGATCAAAAAGTTATTGGAAGTGTCGTGGTAGCGGCAATAATTGGATCTATTGGTTTCGTATCAAAAGAGTGGACAAGTTGGACGTCTAGCACGTTGATTGACTTGAACACTAGAACTGCTGTGATGGAAGCAGAAATCCGTAACACTAATGCTATGGTGTCTTTGAACAATGATATGTTGAAGTACCTGGTGAGCAATTCACGAAAGGCCAATTTAAATGATAAGCCGTGGTCAGATGTCGTTTCAAATCTCACGATCGCCGGAGAGGAGGGCTAATGTCAAAAAAAACAAAGACAAAAAAAGACGCTTGTTATCGCAAAGTCAAAGCCCGATACAAGGTATGGCCAAGCGCCTACGCAAGCGGAGCACTCTCGAAGTGTCGCAAGGTAGGGGCGGCCAACTGGGGAAACTCTACTAAGAAAGCGGCAACAGGTGGACTAATGACTTCAGTGGATAATCCTAAACGCCCTGCAAGGAACAGATACCGTGGTGGAGGCATCATAGCTTCTGGTTGTGGTTGCGTTGAAGAAACAAGACGTAAGAGTACGAGGACTTATTGATGGCAAAAGAAAATTCTTTACGCAAATGGTTTTCTCAAAACGACGGAAAGGGTTGGGTTGACTGTAAGACAGGCAAACCTTGTGGCCGTCAAAAGGGAGAGAAGCGTAAGGGGTATCCTGCATGTAGGCCGACGATGGCTCAGTGTACATCTGCTGCTAAGAAGAAGAAGTCTTCTAAACGAATTAAATGGAAAGCTAGCCGTGGTGGTCTAGCAAGAGTATTTTGATAACCGAAAGGATTATGCTATGAAAGATTTAAGTGGCGACGGTAAAATCACTAAGAAAGACGTTCTTATTGGCCGTGGTGTAATAAAAAAGAAAAATGGCGGCATGGTCAAGAAGGGCTACATGAGCGGCGGTAAAGTTAAAAAAGGCTATATGGGCGGAGGCTGTGTAATGGCCGGGCGCGGTGGCAAATATAAAGGAGCGATGTAATGCCTGATAGAAAACGAGAAGGTCAAAACTTCAAGTCTCGTACACTTTTAAAAAGAATACAAAAAGAATTAAAAGGTACAGTAGGCTTTGATCCTAGTCCAAAGTTAGAAACGTTTTTGGGCAGTAAAATAGATCAAAACACAGCAAGCCCTGTAGGTATGTTAACAAGTGGAGTTCGAGCCGGATTTAATGCAGCTAAAAGAAAAGCTACAGGTCAAGAGAGTCGCAAGTCTTTATTGTTAAAAGAAAAAAAACTAAAGCATATGATTGATGACTTAAAAGCTATTGATAGCAAGGTATATATGACTGAAGACGGTGAAAAAGATAGCAGAGGTAGACCGGTTAAGGAAGGGTCTAGAAAATATGATACAAGAACAAATGCTTCTCCGCAAACAATTAAGAATTCTAGACGTAAAGAGCGCGAAAGATTTATGAACGGCGGCTGTGTAATGGCAGGACGTGGCGTAAAAAACACAAAGATGGGTTAATTAAATGGCAACATCAGGAACCAGAGACTTCAATCTCGATATCGCAGAGATAATCGAGGAAGCATACGAGAGGTGTGGACTAGAAGTTCGCACTGGCTACGATGCCAAAACAGCACGTCGTTCTCTGAACTTGATGTTTGCTGAATGGGCTAACCGTGGTTTAAACCTGTGGACAGTGAAATCTAACACAATAACGCTAACTCAAGGGCAGGCAACAGAATCTTTAAACAGTGATGTCGTTGATTTGTTAGACGTAGTATTACGACGTAACGGCACAGACTATGAAGTCGAACGTATCAGTCGTGGTGATTACGTTACGCTGCCGAATAAAACAACGCAGGGTAGACCTAGTCAGTATTGGTTGAACAGACAGATTACACCTGTAATTAATATATGGGCGGTGCCAGAGAACTCTACCGATCAATTGATCTACTATTACGTGCGTAGAATTGAAGACGCGGGCGCTTTGATTAATGATTCGGACTTACCGTTTAGGTTCTTCCCTTGTATGGCCGCAGGATTAGCGTACTATATTGCTATGAAACGTGCGCCAGAGCGTATTCAGATCCTAAAGTCTGTATATGAGGAAGAGTTCCAACGCGCTGCGGATGAAGATGAAGACAGAGTATCGTTGAAACTGCAACCAGGTAGTGGTTATTTGAGGGTTTAATGGCATACGCTAGTGGTAAAAAAGCATGGGGAATATCAGATCGGTCAGGCCGTCGATACCGCTTGCATGAGATGAAGGTGGAATGGACGGGAGCTAAAGTGGGGCCTGACGAATATGATCCAAAGCAACCTCAACTCAACCCACCAAAAGTAGGACCAGACCCCCAGGCTCTTAGAGATCCTCGTCCTGAGTCTGATTTGGAAGCACAAAGAAACATACAATGGGGCTGGAGCCCTGTTGGATTTAACGGTGATGAAGCCCTAACGCCCAACGCTCTTCGTGGTAACGGAGATGTAGGCACTGTAACGGTGATTATAACATGAGTTTTACATACGATCAGCTAAAGCAAGCTATTCAAGACTATACTGAAAACTCCGAAACGAGTTTCGTAACAAACCTTCCTTTGTTTATACGAGCGGCAGAAGAGCGTATACTAAAAAACGTACAGCTAGATTTGTTCCGTCGTAATCAAACGGCTGCACTTACACAAGCAAACCCATATCTAAATTGCCCAAGTGACTTCTTGGCACCGTTTTCCTTGAGCTATACATTGAATAACGAAAAAACATTTGTAGAGTTTAAGGACGTATCTTTTGTACAGACGTATTCCCCGAACGCTACAACCCAGGGATTACCTAAGTATTACGCACAGTTTGACGTGGATAACTTCATTGTCGGTCCGACACCCAACGCAAACCTTGATGTTGAGCTACACTACCTGTATCGTCCAACTAGCATAACAGCGGGCGCAGGCGGAGGAACTACTTGGATTAGTACCAACGGTGAGCTAGCATTGTTATACGGTTCGCTTGTAGAAGCGTACATATTTATGAAGGGTGAGGCTGACGTCATGCAACAGTACAATCAACGCTTTGGAGAAGCTATGATTGGTCTGAAGATGTTAGGTGAAGCTAAAGAAACCACTCAAGAATACAGAGTTGGTAAAGTTATAAGGCCGAAAACGTAATGTTTAAACTAGATTTCAATATGCCGGATCAACCGATGGTGTCTGTACAGACTACCGAGAACCGTGGGTTTTCACCGGAAGAAGTAGCGGAGCGTTGTGTGTCTAAACTAATCAGCGTTTCAGATGGTGCACATCCTGCTATCAGAGATCAGGCACTGGCCTACAAAGAGCACATGGAAAAGGTTGTTTCATTTTATATGAGAGAAGCTATTCGCAGCGACCGTACAACTGTGTATAATGCCCTAAAAGATTCGGGAAACCCCGAACTAGCTGACGCGATAAGGAGACTATAATATGGCGATAACTCAAGCAATGTGTACGTCCTTCAAGCAGGAACTCCTGCAAGGCCAACACAATTTTACCAATGGTGGTAGTACTTTTAAATTAGCTCTGTTTACAAGCAGTGCAAGTTTAGGCGCTACAACAACAGCCTATTCAACCTCGAACGAAGCTTCGGGTTCTGGATATACTGCGGGCGGAGCGGCGTTGACAAACGTTACACCGACAACAAGCGGAACAACAGCATTCTGTGACTTCAACGATCTGACATTTAGCTCTGCATCCATCACTGCTAACGGTGCGATGATCTACAACACCACAACTGCTGGTGGATCGAACACTACGGACTCTTGTATTATCCTAGCATTTGGTGCGGACAAGACGGCGACTAACGGTGATTTTACTATTCAGTTCCCAACAGCGGATGCTTCAAACGCGATCATTCGCATCGCGTAAGGAGTAGCCTCCGATGGTAGACATCACAGGCTGGGGCAGAGGTACATGGTCTGAAGGACCCTGGGATTCCCCTATTCCTGTGACAGTCACGGGGGTAGCCGGAACTGGTGCCGTTGGCTCAGTTGGCATCGTTGCGGAAGCTAATATCCCAGTAACGGGGAACGTCGCCACAGGTGGTGTCGGATCAGTTACAGTATCTGCGGATGCGAATGTAGGGGTAACAGGCTTACAAGCGGCGGGAAGCGTCGGTACAGTTAGCGTCACTGCTGATGCTGTTGTCCTACCATCAGGTCTTGCCGCCACAGGCGGCGTCGGATCGGTGGTTGTTATTGCCGAGGCACTTGTTCTACCTACAGGGGTAGAAGGTACAGGTGCATTAGGAACTGTAGTAGTCGCCGCAAACGCGGATGTTGATGTTACAGGTTCCGTCGGAACTGGAGAAACAGGGACTGTAGTAGTCGCTGCTGAAGCAAATGTCCCTGTATCGGGACTGGTAGGAACGAGCGGAGTTGGATCTGTAGAGGTCTTAGCGGATAGTGTCGTTGAAATACCTACTGGTGTAGCAGGAACAGGAGCAGTTGGATCGGTTGTAGTAGCCGCAGATTCCATTGTTTTACCCACTGGAGTAGCAGGAACAGGCGAGATTGGCGACGTAGAAGTCGGTATTCGTGTAGATGTTCCAGTTACAGGGTTGGAAAGTACGGGAAATGTTGGTACTGTAACCGTAGTCGCGGAAGCAAATGTCTCAATTACAGGCGTTTCTGCAACTGGTGGTACCGGAACTGTGTTTGTTTGGAGCCAAATAGACCCGAACCAGACACCAGGATGGAATGGAATAACACCGTCGCAAACACCCGGTTGGGACGAAATCACACCGTCGCAGTCCCCTGGTTGGACAGAAGTAGCGGCATAGGAGAAACAGATGGCGAGTACATACACTAGCGCAAACGGCATTGAGTTGATCGCCACAGGTGAACAATCGGGTGCATGGGGCGACACAACAAACGTTAACCTTCAGATTATCGACAGGATCCTTACTGGGGTTGGAACGATTACTTTGTCTGGTACGACGCACACTCTTACAACTACAGATGGTACATTATCAGATGGTATGTATAAGGTCCTGGTTCTAGGCGGATCCCCTTCTGGTACGAACACCATAACGATTGCACCAAACAATGCACAAAAGACATATATGGTGTATAACAACTCTGGCCAATCGGCTGTGTTTTCACAGGGATCAGGAGCCAATGTCACTGTAGCCAACGGAGACACAAAACTAATTTACACAGATGGTGCGGGTTCCGGAGCCGCAGTATTTGATTTCACTGCTAATTTAGCAATGTCGTCAGTAAACATTACAGGCGGCGTAATTTCTGGTATAACTGATTTAGCAGTTGCAGATGGAGGCACTGGTGCTTCTACCGTTGCGGCCGCACAAACAAATTTAGAAGTAGACCCTGCTGGTACAGCGGTGGCCCTAGCGATCGCACTTGGATAGGATAGACAATGGCAAATACGTTTAAAAATAAACTTTCAAGAACTATAGGCACTTCGCTTACCTCGGTAGGCAGTTACACGGTTCCTTCATCAACAGCTACAACGGTTATCGGATTGACGGTATCGAACGTTACGGCCTCCCAGGTTTTGATTACAGCGGTGGTAAACGACGGATCAAACGACACACATTTAATTAAAGATGCCCCAGTTCCAAGTGGCGGTTCTATAGTTATTGTTGGCGGAGATCAAAAAGTAGTGTTAGAAACGGCAGATAGTGTTAAGGTAAAGTCGAACACTGCAAGTTCTGTTGACGTAGTAATGAGTATACTGGAGATCACCTAATGGCCACACTTGGTAATGTACCTGCGGAAGCATATACAAATACGGTAAAGGATAGCTTTAGTGGCAACGGTTCAGCGACCGCCTTTACAATGTCATTGCCGACCGTAACAAACGACGTCAGGGTCGTAGTAGAGAACGTTATACAAGACCCGACGGTCGCGTACTCTGTATCGGGAACCACGCTTACATTTACGTCAGCGCCTCCAACGGGGACGAATAACATTTACGTTGTTCACCTAGGACCGGCGGCCATGACGGCTGTACCACCGGCTGAGATAGCGGATGCCACGACGTTTGCTTCGAGCCTCACGGTTCAAGGTGCGTTCACCTCTAAAGGGATTGACGATAACGCAGACGCAGTGGCACTCACGATTGATAGTTCAGAAAATGTGTTAATCGGCAAGACTACTACATCGTTTGGTACACAAGGTGTAGCACTGCGGAATAACCGCATTCAGTCTACCAACGATGGTGGCAGTCCATTAGAACTAAATCGCCTTACTTCTGATGGTGACATTGCATTGTTCCAAAAAGACGGCACAACTGTAGGTACTATTGGGACAAACGGATCAACTTTATATATTGGGTCTACAGAAGGTGCTGATGCATACATTGGATTTGGAAACCAGATTATCCGTCCTGTAACATCAAGTGGTGCATCTCGAGATAATGCTATTGACCTTGGGTATAATGGTATGCGTTTTCGTGACCTCTACCTATCAGACGGAATTTACCTCGGCGGTGTAGGGTCGGCCAATAAGTTGGAGGATTATGAAGAGGGGACTCACTCAGCTACATTTGCTATGAATGGTAGTGGTTCGATTAGTATGCTGAGACAAAATCTTGCTTACATTAAGGTTGGTAGATTGGTAACTGTAACTGGTGAGGTATCGGTAAGTTCAGTAAGTAGTCCAGTGGGTTCTATGACTATGACTTTACCTTTTACTATTTCTGCTACTGGTACTGCAAGAGATACGTTTATAGGTTCAAAACCAGTTGCATACCGTGTACCTCATAATCAAGATAATACACCAGTTATAATCGGAAATACTGTGAACGCTCAAGTAACATTTTTGTATGAACAAGATAATGCTCCATTTGCGGATTACACACCTGCGGCAAATGCCACCTTTAATATCAGTTTTTCTTATTTAACAACATCATAACCCACTCAGAGATTGGGTTGGACAGGTGGCAATAAAGCCACGATAAAACATAGGAGGCCAATATGGCACTTACAGAAACACAAGTTGAAGATAAGATTGAAGTCGTAGGAGATCACAAGCATGTGCAAGTTCGTACAGCTACAGTGATAGCACGAGATGGCACAGAGATCAGCAGATCATTCCATCGGCACGTCTTATCTTGCTCAACTAAATCAGGTGATACATGGGCAGACACTGACATCTCAGGTGAAAGCACAGAAGTACAAGCAATATGCAATGCTGTTTGGACAGACGCAGTGAAGACTGCATACCAGACAGCTATGGATGCAGCAGAAATATAAGGGATAGTAGCCAATGACTAAATCAAGAGATACAGCCAATATAATTAAACAGCCATTTACACAAACTCTTGGTACGTCAAACTATAGAGCAGGTGTTAACGCAGGTAACTCAATAGCATCTGGCGGTAACTACAACGTGGTTGTGGGTGACGAAGCAGGTACTGCTATTACGACGGGGGATGACAATGTAGCTATTGGCTTTGAGGCACTTAAAGCAGAAGATACTACAAAAGGCGCAACTGCTGTAGGGTATCGTGCTTTACTACAACAAAACTTAGGTTCAGACGGCTACAATGTAGCAGTAGGACACAGCGCAGGTATTTCTAACACTACAGGTGTTTCTAACACTTTTATTGGTGGTTTTTCAGCAGGTAGCGCAACAGTAACAGGGGCAAGCAATACAGCAGTTGGTAGAAACTCTTTATATGCTCTAACTTCGGGTACTCAAAATGTGGCGATAGGTGCTTTAGCTGGCGATGCAATTACGACAGGTTCTTACAATGTAGCATTAGGTAAGTCAGCATTAGAAAACAACACCACCGCAAGTAACAACACTGCTGTTGGGCATCAAGCTGGGTATGCTAATACTACAGGTGCTGACAACGTAGCAGTAGGATACCTATCTTTATCAACGGAAACTGGTGGGCAAAATAACGTTGCCGTTGGTCGCAGTGCTTTAGAAAATCAAGTCAATTCTTCGGGCAATATTTACAACACAGCAGTTGGAGCAAAGGCAGGTAGACAGATTACAACAGGCATAGAGAATGTCTTGATTGGTGGACTAGCAGGTGATGCTTTAACCGATGCAGACTTTAATATTGCGATTGGTGTTGAATCTTTAGGTAGTGACACAAGAGGTAGTAAATCAGTAGCGATAGGTGGTGGAGCATTAAACGCACAAAACTTTACATCAGCTACGGATACTCACAATATTGCTATTGGGTTTCATGCAGGTAATGACATCACAACTGGGGTTAAAAATACCATTGTTGGTGGCATTGCAGGTGATAATATAACTACTGGGATTGAAAACGTAGTTGTTGGTTACAATTCTATGAATGCAACAACTGGTGATTCAAACATTATTGTTGGTTCAAACTCAAGCAATTCTTCTACAACTGTTAATACAGAATATGTAATTGGAAGAGCGGCATCAGGAAGCGGCACTAATACTTTTACAATTGGTCGTGGTGACACTGATGTTCAAATAAATCTTGATGGCTCTGACACTAGTTGGAGTGCTACATCCGATGAAAGATTAAAACATAATATTAATCCACTATCTGTAGGATTAGATTTCATAGATGAGCTAAGACCAGTTACTTATGAGTGGAAAGAAAAAAAAGATATAGACCCAAGTTTGGGCAGATATTATGAAGAAAACTCTACTGAACCTTGCAGGGGCGATGGCGGTATTCATTATGGTCTTATTGCTCAAGAAGTAAAAACAGTAATAGATAAATATTCTTTAACTGGAAGACATAATATCTGGAAAGAAGGTGTAGGTGGGTTTCAAGTTGTGGGTTTAGGTAACGTCATGCCCATGCTTATCAAAGCCGTACAAGAATTATCAGCAAAGAACGATGCACTAGAATCAAAGAACGATGCACTAGAAGCACGTATTACAGCACTGGAGGCTTAAAGAATGGCATATCAAGGACGACAACCGGGAGTAGGTGTACGAAACCGCTTCATCTATTCTGCCACAAATGGTCAGACGTCCTTTAGCGGCGCTGACAGTAACGGGCTAACACTCGCCTACGCAGACGCAACATATGTCGATGTATTTTTAAACGGGGTACTTCTCGTTCCCGTATCAGATTACGCGGCCACAACTAAAACGTCCGTGGTCCTTGGATCGGGAGCCGCGGCTTCTGACATTGTGGAGATTGTAGCGTATGAGATTAGTTCTATAGCTAACGCGGTTCCGACATCGGGCGGTACGTTTACAGGCGCGGTTACTGTTCAAGGTAACTTCTCCGCGGACGGCGGCACGATCAAGCTAGACGGAAACTATCCCAATGGTACAAACAACGTGGCATTGGGTGATACTGCGTTGGATAGCCTAACGTCTGGTACTTACAATACGGCTATAGGTGCAAATGCTGGTACTGCAATAACCACAGGCACTCGAAATACCCTTATCGGTGGCATTGCAGGAGATGCTCTTACTACTGGTGGTGACAATACTGTACTTGGATACAACGCATTAACCTCTGATACTTTAGGAAGTAAATCTGTTGCAATCGGACGATCAGTTTTATCTAGTCAAAACTTTACATCAGCTACAGACACTTACAACACAGCAGTGGGTTATGGCGCAGGTGGGCAAGTCACAACAGGCGTAAGAAACACCCTCATTGGTGGACTAGCTGGTGATGCACTTACTGATGCTGATTATAATGTAGCACTAGGTTATGACTCTTTAGCCGTTGATACATTAGGTAGCAGAGCAGTTGCTCTTGGATACGGGGCTTTAAGTACACAAAACTTCACCACAGCTACTGACAACTATAACGTAGCAGTAGGTTTTTCCGCAGGTAATGCAGTAACAACAGGCACACACAATACCTTTGTTGGTGGACTATCGGGTTATAGTAATACGACTGGTCATTCAAATACATCCGTTGGTAAGGGTGCTTTTTATACTAATACTACAGGTAATGAGAATAACGCTTTTGGCTTTCAAGCCTTATACTCCAATACAACTGGTAGTACCAATACTGCACTAGGAAGAAACACCTTATATACTAATACTACTGGTCAAGAAAACGTAGCGGTTGGTAATAATTCTTTATACTATAACACAACAGGTGCATATAACACAGCGTTAGGCAGACAAGCACTGCAATCAAACACCACCGCAGACTACAACACGGCTACTGGTTATCGGGCTGGATATAGTAATACTACTGGTAATAGAAATGTGTCTGTGGGAGCAAACGCTATTTATACTAATAGTACAGGTGATGATAATACTGCTGTAGGTTATGCGGCTTTATACAGTAATACCACAGCTTCAGACAATAGTGCTTTTGGACATGGGGCATTGTTTGCAAATACTACAGGGGCTAATAACTCAGGTTTTGGCTATAAGGCTCTTAACTCCAACACCACCGCAAGTAACAACACTGCTGTGGGTTATCAGTCGCTTTATAGTAATACTACAGGTGGAAGTAATACTGCTGTGGGAAGGTTGGCATTATATAACAATACTACTGGGGAAAGTAACTCAGCTTTTGGTCTTGGTGCTTTGCAATCCAACACCACAGGCGTTAATAATGCTTCGTTTGGTATTGAAGCAGGATATTCATGCGCAACTGCGGCCTCAAATACTTTTATTGGTAATGTTTCTGGATATAATACGACATCAGACAAAAATACTTTTGTTGGTCGTTCCGCAGGGTATAATGTCACATCAGGTGCTAAAAACACAATAATTGGACGCTACAACGGCAACCAAGGCGGCCTAGACATCCGCACCTCAAGCAACCACATCGTGCTGTCTGATGGGGATGGTAATCCTAGAGTAAATATTTACAACGGAAGAATAGGGTTTGCTAATGGCAACCTTACTGCTCATGGTAATTTTATAGGAGAAGTCGGTAGTTCAAACAGAGCATTAGCCTTTGAACATACTACTAATGGAGGAGTTGTTGGAACAGTAACAACAGGTAGTTCATCTGTTTCTTATAACACCTCCTCAGATCACCGCCTAAAAGAAAACGTAAGTTACACATGGGATGCTACAACTAGGTTAAAGCAACTCAAGCCAGCAAGGTTTAACTTTATTGCTGATCCAGATACTACAGTCGATGGTTTCTTAGCCCACGAAGCACAGGCAGTTGTACCAGAAGCAGTACATGGAACACACAACGAAGTCGATGCAGATGGCGTTGCCGTAATGCAAGGCATAGATCAGTCTAAACTTGTACCACTATTAGTAAAAACAATCCAAGAGCTAGAGGCTCGTATTACAGCTTTAGAAGGAGCATAACCAATGGATGACTTAACAGCAGAACAAATCGCACAGAACTACTCAGCAATGGGTGACTCAGTTGCACTTATCAATGACGTGATAGCAGGTAATGCTATGGCAGATGATGATGCGGCAGACAGACAAGACTGTGTGGATCGTAACGTAGCACACCTAGAGCTAATGGTTGCTAAAGATTACTGGACAGACGAAAGTATGACAGCGGTAAACGCCGCTATCACAGCAGGAAACGGATACACCGCTTCTTAATTTAAACACTAACGGGAGATTACAATGGGTAAAAATGAAAAGAACCTCATTACAATCAATGAAAAAGAATACAACGTGGATGAGTTCACGCAAGAACAACAGATTGCATTAAATCATATTAATGATTTGAGCAGGAAGCTAGACAACGCACGGTTTAACGTGGATCAATTAAATGTAGGTCGCGAAGCGTTTGTAAATATGTTAGCATCCTCATTAGAGGGTCAAAAAGAGGAATAAATAAATGGCGATTTCAACAATTGACAACAACGGCGCGAACCTCGGTCAACTGGGGAATCGTAATCTTATAATCAATGGTGCTATGGAAGTGGCACAACGTGGGACAAGTGCTACGACATTTTCATATGGAACTGTGGATAGGTTCAAACCATCAGAAGGTAGCACAAGTAGTTTGGCTATAACTCAAACTCAAGATACAAACGCACCTTCGGGTTTTAGCAACTCTCTTAAAATTACAGTTACTACTGCTGAAACAATGTCAGGATCAAAACAGTTAGCAGTTTTTCATGCTATAGAAGCACAAAACCTACAACAACTAGGATACGGAACATCTGATGCACAATCTGTAACTGTTTCGTTTTGGGTCAAATCAAGTGTAACAGGTGCTTACTGTTTATCACTATACGAAAATGATGATAACAGGAATATTGGTGCTACTTACACAATTAACTCAGCTAACACATGGGAATACAAGACTATAACTTTCCCACCAGATACAGTCGGTGTAATAGACAATAACAATGGCGGAGGTTTGGAAACTTACTTCTTTCTTTCTGTTGGCCCTGACAGAAAAACAACAAACAATACTTCATGGGCAACATGGTCTGCTGCAAGGTTTGGCTATGGGCAAGTAGCTGACGTAGCAGGTACAACTAACGCCACATGGCAAATCACAGGTGTCCAACTAGAAGTCGGCGACACAGCCACCCCATTCGAGCATAGGACATACGGAGAAGAACTGGCGAAGTGTCAGAGGTATTATTCTAGGCTTAGTTCTGATGGAACAACATACGCAGAGTTTGGGCTTATAGCCGCTTATGATAGTACACAAGGTATTGCGTATATTCAATACCCTACGACTATGAGAGCATCACCCACTGCAACGCAAGTAGGTAATTTTATTGCTAGTGCGGACACAAATATTGCTATTTCAAGTTTTACTTTTCAAAATGCAACAAAAAATAGTATCCGTGATCATGTAAGTGTAGCTAGTGGGTTTGGTGCAAAACAAGTATTTAGACTAAGAAACAATAATGATAATGATGCCTATATTGAGTTTGATGCAGAGTTATAAGGAAGAGATGAAATGAACATTACAACAGCACAATATACACAAAGTGATGGCAACAACTCAAGCATCCAAGCAACAATAGACGGACAAGTAATGTCAGTCCCACTAGACCCAGCCAATCGTCACTACGCAGAGATACTCAAGCAAGTCGAAGCTGGAACCTTAACAATCGCAGATGCGGAGTAATGACATATGCCTTTAACAAAGCTAGTATTCCGAGCTGGTCTTAACCGAGAAGGAACCAATTACTCAAACGAAGGTGGTTGGTATGACGGAGACAAAATACGTTTCCGCTCTGGCTTTGTCGAGCGCATAGGTGGTTGGGTCAAGGTAGGGGCGTCCGCGTTTATTGGAACATGCCGCTGCATGCATGACTTTGTAACTCTAGCCTCAGAGAACCTGTTGTTCCTGGGCACAGAGAAGAAAGCATACTTAGAAGACTCAGGCGCGCTCTATGATATAACGCCTATTCGTCGAACCGTGACCCTTGGAGCTAACCCATTTAACACAACAGGTGGTGCAGGATCAGGTGTTATCACAGTTACAGACACTGGGCATGGCGTAACTCTTGGTTCATACGTTACGTTCTCTGGTGCTACAGCCTTTGACGGGCTGACCACGGCAAACCTAAACAAAGAACAGGTAGTTACAGAGGTAGTTAATGCTAACTCCTACAGAGTAAACACAGGTGGATCAGCCTCTTCTGGTAGTACAGCGGGCGGTGGATCATCAGTCGAAGCAGCATATCAAATTAACATCGGTCTAAACACCACGATCCTTGGTCCAGGGTGGGGCGCAGGAACCTGGGGTCGTTTTACCTGGGGCTCTGGTGCAGGTTCTTTAGCCGGTAATACGTTACGTCTTTGGTTTGCAGATGACTTTGGCGAAGACCTCATTATGAATATTGCAGACGGGCAGATATTCTATTGGGACGCTACAGGCACAACAAACACAAGAGCCGTGGCTCTAAGTTCGTTAACCGGTGCTTCCAATGTCCCTACTGTAGCGCGTAAGGTACTGGTATCAGAAACAGATCGCCACGTTATCTGCTTTGGTGCAAACCCATTGGGTGAAACACAGCAAGATCCGTTGTTGATCCGTTGGTCTAGCCAAGAGAGCCTAACTGATTGGACACCTACAGCCACCAATACGGCAGGGGATTTACGTCTATCACAAGGCTCAGAGATTGTAACCGCAGTTAGAACTAGCCGTCAGATCCTAATTTGGACAGACCATACGCTGCACAGCCTACAGTTCTTGGGACCACCATACACATTTGGTACAGCTATGTTGGGTGACAACATTAGAATTGCCGGACCTAACACTGCAATCAGTGTCAACGACATCGTTTACTGGATGGGTCAAGAGAACTTCTACATGTACGATGGTCGTATTCAGCCGATCCCATGTACTGTACGCCAGTATGTGTTCGATGATCTCAACAGAAACCAATCGTTTAAATTTCACGCAGGGAGCTTGGCTAGCCAAAGTGAGGTTTGGTGGTACTATTGCTCTGCTTCTAGCAATGAGATCGATAGTTATGTTGTATACAACTACCTCGAGCAGACTTGGGTATACGGTAAATTAGCTCGTACTGCATGGAATGACAGAGCGGCAGGGCAACGTTCGTTCCCACAAGCGGCAGGGGTAGATAGCTATTTGTATAATCAGGAGAATGGTTTGGATGATGGAAGCACAACTCCCGCGTCTGCTATAGACGCATACGTCCAGTCATCAGACTTTGACATAGGTGACGGCGATCACTTCATGTTGATCAACAAGGTTATACCTGATTTAAACTTTAGCCAGTCAACAGCTGCGGCACCAGAAGTAGAGTTTACTATGGCTGCACGTAACTACAACGGCAGTGCGACAGGCCAGGGCTCAGATAGCGGCGATGTTATTAGAACATCCGTTGTATCTGGCACGGATAATTACACCAAACAATTGTTTATGAGACTACGTGGAAGGCAGATGAGCTTGAAAGTATCTAGTGATACAACAGGGGTTAAGTGGAGATTAGGCGCACCAAGACTGGATATGCGTCCTGATGGTCGTAGATGACCAGAAAGATCGTCCGACAAATAATTCCTATTGCTCCCTTGGAGTATAGCGCGGCATATGTTAACCAATTAGCACGGACCTTGGACAACTTCATTGACGAACAGCGTAGTCCTATAGTAAATTTACAAGGAATACCTAGCGATGGCGCGGCAAATACGCTAGACTTAGGGGATGTATTCGAGGCAAATGGCTTTTTGAAAATCATTCGACAGGGTGATACCTACTCAGGAAGCGTTTCGGCAGCTAGTTCAGTAGGAACAGTAACGGTGGTGATAACATGAGTGATCAAATAATTCAAATGCCTAACGGTACACAGTGGAAACCTTCTACAAGTTCTGATATAGTGCATTGTGTAAGCTGCGAAAACGCAGTCGATACGCCAGAAGAGATTGCATCCTACCCAAGTGGTAACTGCCCTGACTGCGGTGAACCATGGACAGGATCCGAGCGGCGCAGTACAACGATCGTGGTTACAATGCCCGAGCAGATAGTAGGTGAGGCGTAATGGGTTTAGGTAATTTAATTGGTGGATTTATAGGTAACGCGATAGCGCCTGGTCTTGGGAGTTTATTAGGAGCCGCAGGAGTTACAGGAATTGGAGCTCTCGTTGGCAAGTTGTTTGACGATGACGATGATGGCGGCGCAGCTAACGAAGCACGGATGGCTAAGTGGAACAAGGGTCCTAGCCAAGAAGATGGTTGGGATCAAAACCTGTTTAAATCTAGATACACGGGTCCTGACGGCAGAGCGCCTGCGTTTACCACAGAAGAAGAACGAGATATTCACGACAAGATGGTAGAGGCTAAAGAAGCCCAAGCGGCTTTAATAACTCCAAAGCAAACGTTAGCCGGTGGAGGCATAGCGCAGTTTGCAGGTGGAGGCTTGATCCAAGGTCCAGGGACTGTGACGAGTGATTCAATACCAGGAGTTATTACACAGAACGGTCGCCCTGTTGAGGAAATCGCTGTAGGTAACGGCGAAGTTATTTTGTCAGGTAAAGATCTGGCTAACATGGATCCAGATGGAAACATGAAACGAGCAGGAATGCGCCTTGGTGGCGCGGCAAACGGAACACGCGGAGCGGAAGCAGCTAGAATGTTTGCTGAAGTTAGAAAGATGAAGGGTAACCAACATGGTTGAAAACTACACTAGCACTTCGGTAACCGACTTACCAGAGTGGCAGAAAAAGTACATGAAGGAGATCCTTGATAGGGGTCAAGCTCTTGG
>Ga0075480_10000301_pt1 | contig 28220 bp, 22 predicted proteins | sample DEB08_DNA_7_FD_81590 | JGI IMG/M metagenome (GOLD analysis project Ga0075480, IMG submission 81590) | Aqueous microbial communities from the Delaware River and Bay under freshwater to marine salinity gradient to study organic matter... | ecosystem: Environmental > Aquatic > Marine > Coastal ... | reverse complement strand
TTATTGTTTCATATTGTTTTAAATTTTACTTTTTTTTCAATTACCGATTGCTTTTTTCCTTTTTTCTTTTTTTTTTGTTTTTATCCTATGGTTTCTTTTTTTTTTGCTTTTATTTTAATCCTTATTCTACCCAGACATAAACTACTAATCACAACTAATACAACTTAACAGTAATTGCTGTCAGACTATTATCTGCTCTTATTTTGTATGCTATCAGTGCTACAGGTTAATGCATTCATTAATTAAACCGATGAAACTGAAACTAGGTAATAAGGCTTAGTATTGCGTATAGCCCTCTATTGACTCTATTTTCATACATTTATGTAATTTTGTCGCTTAAACTACTCTTTTTCTTGCCAATTTAAGTACTATAAATCACTAATCTATAGTTAACATTAGTTAACTGTACTATAAAAATTCCAACCCTTTCAGAACCTTAAAATTACAATATTAACATATTTTTTAATTATTTTAATTAAATTGGAAACATTTTATATGCGAAACTTAATTACACTATACTATAGTTAAGTATTCTAAAATTAAGTAAATTATTATTTTTTTAGTTTTTTGTTTAATCTTTATACAAATTGGTATATCATATGAGTATGAATGAATTGTTTGAAAAACAGATTGGTAAGTTACAAGGTGCTCATTTCTTAGTACTTTATTGGACTACAGTCGCTGAAGACAAAAAGTTAAAATACAACATAACTAATGTCTTTGATGATTTAAAGAGTCTTAAAGTAACAAGAACTAAACAGAGCGCAGTTGCTTATGTCGAAACTTTGAAAGCTCTATGTTTAATAGAAGTTAGAGAAGAGAGTAATAGAAAGAATCTTTATCTAACAAACTATGGAGCTCAGGCTTTAGAAAAACTGATAATTTCAAAGAAGTATAAACCTGAGAAATCATACTACTTAGAGGGTTGATTATGGCTATAGGAATAGGAGGAGCAGGCGGTAAGCTAGCTTCATTAATGAGTCCAAACAGCGTTGCTGTTAATGTTTCTGAAACTGAACTTCAGAAGACAAATGCAGCACAAAAAGTATTGGCATTTGCACATACAGAAAAAGGACAATTGAAAGGTTCTAAAAAAGACCCTTCTATTGGCAAGTCTGCATTTAATTCTATTAGAGCTCAATTGCTTGAATTAATACAAGGTAATATGGTTATTTCATCTAGTGGTGGAGGTACTGGAAATGGTATCACTTCACAACTTTTAGATGTCTTAGCTACATACGATAATATACCAGACATTCGCAAGACTGAATTTTCAGTTATTTTACCATATGCTCCAAGAGAAGCACAAGAGTTTGTAGTAAATACATTAGAGTTCCTTAAAGGTCCTCTATCTAATGCTCTAGACTCAACAAATACTGGTAACTTATTTTTGTTCTCAAATAAGATGAAATTTGAGCAAAGAATTAGTGAAGAAAAATACAATCAAATGATTATTGAGTCACTCAAAAAGTTTGAAAGTATACCTTCAAAAGGAGATCAATATGAACTTCTTGAAGGACACATAGATTTAGAAGACTTTTCAGCATATAGATCTAAGTCATTCTTCAATTACTTCTGTTATTTCGATTATGATCCAGAGACATATTTTGGTGAACAATTAGAACATAATGAGAATCCATTATTATTGAAGCCTGATACACCAATTGAAGCTATGTTCTTGTTGGAAGTGCCAAATGATATGGATCACACTATTTTCTACAATATTTTGGATCACTTTGCATCTATTAAAGTAGCTCCAATGTACAGTGTTGTCAGAAACCCTAACATTGATAAACCTTTCGTTACAGTTTCACAATTATATTCAAGAAAGCCTATGGATCTGGTTAATGATTTCAATAGAATTTCTGAAGAAAGTACAAAAGCTAAAATAGAAAAATCTCTTGAACAATATGTTCAATTTGAGACTATGGAAGTTAACTTCAAAGAAGAAGCACAAAAAGTCGCTGACGAAAAAGGTCAGAACCAAGATGAGATATTATCTGTCTTAAAAAGACTTGGAAAATTGAAATAATTTCCATCCAGAACTGATTTTACCGGTCACAGGTGTATTATTACCGTGACCGGTTTTTTTATGTTTACAGGATTAAGATGTTTTTCAAAAAAAGTTTTATTGCTTCTATATTGATAATGTTTGTTGGGTTTAGTATCTACGCCCAGAATAATCAAACGCCTTCAGCAGGCCTGTATAAACAAGCAGAAAAATTAGTAAATCAAAGAGATTTTGAAAAAGCTAAATTAACTCTAAAGCTTTACCAAAAATACGAAGAAAAAAACATATTAAATTGGCTAAAAGCTCAGAATTTAATCATTAAAAGTGAGATTGAGCTAAATAACTTTAATATTGCAGAAAACTTAATCAAAGCTGCAAAAAGTAAGCTAAATCAACTACCTCAGGCAAATAAAACCCTTTCTAAAAAAATTCTCCTACATGAAGCCGAATTATTCGAAATAAAGAATGAATTCCTTAAAGCAGAAGCAATATACAGAAAAGTCATTAAAACTGAAATAAATCCAGATGCTCAAATACGCTTAGCACACAACCTGATTGATAGAGTACTAAGTTCTCGCACAAAACAAGCTCAGAAAGATTATGAAGAGCTTAGAGCAATTGTCTCAAATTATGAGAAAAACCCAAAGAGAAACCCCTTAGAGTTAATTCGCATTAAACAGAAGCTAAATTCATATCAGATGGTCAATAAAGAAACTTTAGCAAATTTACAAAAGCTTGAGACATATTGGCTGAAGAAAGATGAGTTTACTGTTTTCAAAATTTACCTAAATAATGTTCTGCGAAATTATGAAGAGTCCTACAAAATTTGGAATGAAAACAAAAATATTATCAGTCTTAAATCTCATCCTCTATCCGTTCCCGTCTTAGTAAGCCTCTCAAAGCATTTTCTAAACAAAAAGCCAAAACGATCCAAAGATATCCTAAAGTCTCTCCCCTTGCTAGTAAGAGACAAAACTGAAAAGAACCTTGTTGAATTACTCACCATTGAGCAACTCTTAATAGAGAAAAAAATAGCTGAGGCAATGGAGGTATATCAAAGCTCTATCAAAAGCAATCCTAAAGGTTCTAAGCGCAGTGAAATGGAAATTAAGCTAGCTGAAGCTTATTTGGGAATGAAAGAGTTTAAAACCTGTCGAGCACTACTCAAAGAACTCAATGCAAAGAAAATCATAGATTCTGAACTTAAAAGCAGAAAATTATTCATAGACGCGTCTTTACTCCAAGCCGATGGAAAGGCTAAAGAGGCAGCCGCTCTCTTCCTTCGAGTCGGGCAAACTGCCACAAACGCACAAACAGCCCTTAAATCGCTTTTTATGGCTGGTAAGTCATTTTATACAGCTAATCAGTGTAATCGCGCTATAATCGCCTTTAAAATCCTTTTAGAGAAGAAAAGAAATCAATTTACCGATGAAGCTTTATACTATCTCTCATTATCTCATGCTCAATGTAAAGACTTCCCAAAAGCGCTCTCAACGATAGACCAATTAATCTTAACTGGCAAAAACCCAGATTTGAAGAAAAAGGCTCTATTCGAGAAAGGAGACTACTGGGTAATGGCTGGCAATAGCGCTAAGGCTATTGAAGCGTATAATGACTTCACGGTTGTTTACACCAACGATTCTCGAAATGCAGCGATCTGGTATAAGATCTACAAAATCCATCTCAAGCAAAAAGAACTTCCTAAAAGTGAAAAAATCTTGGAAAGGATAATCGCGAAAAGTAGCAGTAATGCACCTCAAGTTTACTCCCAAGCTTTACATCAAAAAGCATTAATTCACCAACTTAAAGGCGAGAATAGAGAAAGTATTTCCCTATGGCAAAAGTACCTAGAGTTTAACCAAGAGGTTAATACTAAGTCAAAAGATGAAATTAAACTCATGCTTGCTGCAGCTCACCAGAATTCTGAATCTCTTAACCTTGCTGCTGCAATCGGAATCTACGAAGAAATTATCGACAAATCGAAAGATGAGAAAATTAAAGCAATTGCTCTTCAAAACTTACTTAGAATCACGGCAAAAGATCCACAAAGCTATTTAACAAGCTTAAAAAAGCTTTTGGTTTCTAAAAAGAAATTTACGTCAGAAATCATTATTCTTCTGTGTGAACAATCTGTTAAGGTTAAAGGTCTGAGCAAAGAATGTGAAAGTTTTATTAGTGCAATTAAAGATAAAGATCTAAGGCAATTTTTAGCTGCAAAACTCCTATTCATGGCTAAGACAAAAGAAAGTTCATCAAAAGCTTTAGAGCTCTTGAAGTCTATAAAAGGTGAAAGTTATTCACTTAAAAAATTAATCCTGAAAAGAGATCTATATCTAATTTTGGAAAACAAAGAATTAGCACTCAACACAAATTTAGAAATCATCTATTTCCTGAGTGCGAAAAAAGCATGGAATCAGTCTAGAGAATGGACAGAAATTAACGATTCAGGACTGATGGCTGTTCAGCAGCTCATTGAATTCAATAGAATTGATCAGGCCAATAAAGTCTATAAACGCTTATCATCAACAAAATTCCCTGTATCGAAAGAAGTTCTGAAGAGAATTGAAGAGCTGTTAAAGGTGAAGAAGTGAAACGAATTCTTATAAGTTCTCTCACTTTATTTTTTGCCTTCAACCTTAAGGCTGATATATCTGAACTTGAGAATTCAGGGAATCAGCTATATGAAGATGGTTTTTCTCTTATCTCTTGGCAAAAGTTTGATGAAGCTTATTCTCAAGCCACTAAAGAGGAAGACAAGCTAAGATTACTTGATAAGATGTCTAAAACCGCTTTAGATTCCAGCAAAGCTCCAGAAACCTTAAAATACCTGACTGAGTACCTTAAGAAAACTACTAAAATTTCAGTAGAAGCTAGATCAACACTTTTACTCAATAAAGCTCTTCTATTACTGAATTCATCAAATTATAAAGAAGCTGTAGTTATCAGTGAACAAATACTGAAAAATCTCACAACGCTACCCAAAGATATTCAAAGTAAAGTGCTTGATACGGCTCTATATTCTTTTATCAAAAATGCTGAGCTTAAAAGAGCATCACAGCTTATTGAAGCAAACTTTAAGCTCTTTCCTAACCAAGACAAAGTTGAACTGCAGAATGCCCGCATAAAAATTCTTCTTAACGAAATTGTAAGTGCACAGGCTATCCTGGATAAATATTCTGACAGTAAAGAAATCTTGCCTCATTTTCTAGCAATGTGGGCCTATTTGAAATTAGGTGATTTTAATAAATCTTTCGAGATATATACAAAATATTTTAAAACCGTTACTTCTGCTCCTGATCCGGCTTTTACTACTGTCATGATTAAACTGGCAGAAAGTACCTACAAAGAGAAGCTCAAGGAGTCAATGGCTGTTCTAGATATGACTTTAGCCTTAGAAAAAGACCAAAATATTCAGGCTTATATTTATCTCAAGAAAGCGGAATTATTGGTACTGGCAGGAAGTAGCATAGAAGCAATTCAAGCCTTAGAACGCTTTTTAAGTGTTTACCCAAAATCAAATAAGGTTCTCAGGGCTAGTTTACAGCTTGCTGATTTGTATTTTGGAACTGAAAACCAGGATTTAGTAAAAGCTGCTGCATTACTCAATAAAGTCATTGATTCAAACCCTAAAGATAAACGAATGATGTACGATGCACTCATTTTGAGATCAAAAGTAAAACTGGCAGCAGGAACTCTTAAGGATGCCGCTGGAGACCTCTCAACTGCAGCAGAACTCGCACAGACACAAAAATATACTGCAGATTTAATAACACATCCTTTATACAGTGCCGGCTTAGCAAAGTATACAGAAGCAGAAAAGTCTGGTGTTAAAGAAGCCTTCAATGACGCTTCTAACAGTTTTTTCTCTGCAGCATCCATTAAATCAACATATAGACTCAAAGCTGCTCTTATGCAGATTCAAGCATTACGCAGAGCAGAAAGTTACACAATGGCTGTTCAAAACCTAAAAAAGTGGATAAAAATATTTCCCTCTAGTTCAGACTTAAATTATCTCTTGGGAATATCTTTACTCGAAGATAGAAAAACGGTCGAAGGCCTGAAAGCTCTTAAGAAATTTTCATTAAAGTTCCCAGAAGACCAAAGGGTGCCGATGACTTACGTTCATGCTCTAAGAGCCTCGATATATGGGCCTGATGCTCATAAAATGAAAAAGCGAAGTGAAGGCCTAATTAGTGAATTTGAACAAAAGCTAAGTTCGAAAGGACCTCTTGTAAAAAACTACACTGAAGTTGCACCACATGTATTACACCTCAAAGCCATATTCAGTTGGAAGCACAATTATAAGACAGAAGCAGTCAATTACTGGAATGAGTTTTTAAAGAAATATGAATCTCATCCACTGGTAGCCGAAGTCTACATTTGGCTAGCTTATAAGTCTAAAAGCTCGGAAAACCCAGATTATGCAGTTGCTATAAAAAACTATACTTCTGCCATGAGTTTACTTTCTGAAAATCCACTTAAGGCTTATGGCCTAACTCAACTTGGAAAAACCCTCAAAGATGATCAACGCTTTGAAGAAGCTGTAGAATCTCTAGAAAAGGCAATTAAAGTTTACAAGTCAATGAAACTAGATGATGCTATAAGCTCTGATCTATCCACCCTCCTCTTCTTTGCCGGCGATATGTATTCAAGGATGGGCTTATACGAAAATAAAGCAATTATAGCATTTAAAGAAGCTTTGGAACTAACTCCTGACTTAAATGTAAAACTTGCTCTAAAGGGCCGTATTGCTGACTGTATCTTTTCTCATTCCACTAGCATTTCAGGTCAAGATGGGCAGGAAAAAGAATATTTACTGAAACTCCAAGAAGCCCTCACAATCTACAAGGAAATTGTCGACGACAAAAATGCATCTCCAGCAATCAAAGAACAAGCTTTGTATAAATTGGCCAAGTGTTATGAAACTCTAGGCCACCTTAAAGAGAAGAACCATATAAACAAAGAATTGGCCCTAGCAGTTGACTCATACAAAGAGTTATTTTTCTCTTTCCAGAATGATATGAAGAACGGCAAACGCAGAGATCACTACTATTTTTGCCGAGCAGGTTATGACCTAGCAAGGCTTCATTTAAATTTCGAAGAGCCAGCCCTTATTCCAGCTATCAATACCTATAAAATTCTCGCCAAAAGCGGTTTCCCTGGTACTGCCCACGCTAGAGAAATGCTCAAATTTTTAAAAGATGCTCAAAAAAAGATCGACAATGAATAAAGTCACTGATATAGGAATCGTTGTTGTCGCTGCTGGGAGTAGCAGCCGTTTTGGCGAACAAGATAAGCTCACATTAGACTTGAATTCAAAGCCTCTCTTTACTCACTGCATTGAAACATTTTCTAAAATTGTACCGATAGAAAATATCATTGTTGTCGCTTCCGAGGAAAGAATTGATGAACTTAAAGGCATTATCAAAGAAACTCTGGACTTAGAGATCAATGTTACTGCTGGTGGGAATCAAAGAAGTGATTCTTCACTTAATGGCCTGAAGGCTTTACCCAATAAGCTGAAATACGCTGCAGTTCACGATGCCGCCAGACCCTTTCTAAGCGCCAAATCATTTAAAATCTGTTACGATAGCCTAGTAAAGCACGGAAGCGCTGTTCTAGCCCATCCAGTGACAGATACCATAAAAGTGGTCTCAGATGGCCTTAAGGTCCAAAATACCCCCGCTAGAGACACTTTATTTGCTGCAGAGACACCTCAAATGTTCATCCGCAAAGAATTGATTGATGCATACACTAATAAACCTGCCGATATCAATGTAACAGATGAAGCAATGGCAATGGAGATTTCCGGTCATGAAGTTTACCTGGCAATTCACGAAGAAGACAACAGAAAAATCACCTACATCAAAGATATTGAGAAATAAACGAATATTTTGTTGTTAAGCCCTTTAATTTTCCAGGAAAAGCCAATAAAATTGATTCGTATTCGGCATTTTTAATAAAAAATCTTTAAAAGACTGGTTTACGGGCTATCAGTATGCAAGAGATACCCGTCAGGGCAGCGATTAATTTTAGAGTTAAATCCATAACCTAAGTAGCATATGTTCTTTAAGAAGTTCAGATCGTTTTTTACCAATGACATAGGAATCGACCTCGGTACAGCAAATAGTTTAGTTTTTGTTCGCGATGTCGGTATTGTTCTAAATGAACCTTCAGTTGTAGCTGTTCACGCTGAATCCAACAAGGCTCAGGCTGTTGGTATGGAAGCAAAACGAATGCTCGGTAGAACTCCAGGACATATCAAAGCTGTTCGCCCAATGAAAGACGGTGTTATTGCAGATTTTGAAATCACCGAAATCATGCTTCGCTATTTCATCAATAAAGTTCACTCAAGAGCTAAACTTCGTCCTCCTCGCGTATTAATTGCAGTTCCATCAGGAATTACTGAGGTAGAATCTCGTGCAGTTAAAGAAAGTGCTTTAAGAGCTGGAGCGAGTGAAGTTCATACAATCCCTGAACCAATGGCTGCTGCTATTGGTGTTGGTCTTCCTGTCGCAGAACCAACGGGTAATATGATCGTTGACGTCGGTGGCGGTACTACTGAAGTCGCCGTTATTTCTCTTGCAGGTATTGTTGAATCTCGCAGCTTAAAAGTTGGTGGTGATGAGATGGACCAGGCTATTATTCAGCACATGAAAAGAGCTTACAGCTTGATGATTGGTGATAGAACGGCTGAAGAAATTAAGATCAAAATTGGTAGCGCTTATCCACTTGGAGAAGGTGAACTTGTGATGGAAGTTAAAGGTAGAGACCAACTAGGTGGCTTACCAAAAACTATCAGCATTACCAGTACTGAAATTCGTGAAGCGCTACAAGAACCTGTAGCTGCTATCGTCGAAGCAGTCAGAGCTACTCTCGACCACTGTCCTCCAGAACTTTCTGCAGACTTAATTGATCACGGTATTGCTCTTGCAGGTGGTGGTTCTCTACTCAGAGGACTGGATAAACTAATTTCAGAAGAAACAGGCCTACCGGTGGCCATTGCTGAAGAACCATTAATAGCAGTTGCTAAAGGAACTGGTATTGCTCTTCAGGAAATGGACCTACTGGCAAGAACAGCAAGTTCATCTGCCAAACGACCATCGAAGAGATTCTTCCACTAGAGGCCCAAATGACCCTTCCAATTCTTATCGGCATTACGATAGCCGGCTGTTATTTATGCGGTAGTATTCCTTTTGGCCTGATCATTGGTAAATTCAATAAAATCGATATCCGTGAGCATGGAAGCGGAAATATCGGTGCAACAAATGTCCTTAGGACTCTAGGAAAAAAATGGGGTTACACCTGCTTTGTATGTGACCTTCTAAAAGGACTCCTCCCAGTTCTAGGCTGCCAAATCCTGGCTGATAAAAGCGGTTTTAGCTCTGCTGAATACATTCCAGCCATTGCTGTAGTCAGCACAGTTTTAGGCCATATTTTCAGTTTATTCCTCAAATTCAAAGGTGGAAAAGGCATTGCCACATCAGCTGGTGCAATTCTAGCAATCGCTCCTTACAGCCTCCTGATAGCCTTGGTTATCTGGTTCATCATTTTTAAAGCAAGTGGCTATGTATCTCTAGCTAGTATACTCGCAGCAATATCCATCCCATTCTTAAGTTTATTAGAAAATTATTTAAAACTTCACTCAGTACCAATTTCCGTATATTCTCAAGGAATTCTTTTTGCGATTGCTATTTTGGTCACTGTAAAGCATAAATCGAACATTCAACGCCTAAAAGAGGGTACTGAATCAAGCTTCAAAAAGAAGAAGGAAGAGGCTTCATGAAGACATGCGTAATCAGTAACGGCAGCTTTGGAACATGCCTGGCAAGTATCTTATGTGAAAACGGACATGATGTAATTTTATGGGGCCGGGAAGTTGATTACGTAGAAGAAATGAAAGTCATACGTAAAAATCCTCGCTACCTTAAAGGTTTTGATCTTCCAGAAAAGCTAGCTCTTACCAGCGATATCGAAGAAGCTGTGGAAGGTGCCGAATTAATCGTTTTAGCAACACCTACACAGTTTATGAGAGATTCTCTCGAACAACTCTCAAAGCTAGGACTTAAAAATCCTCTTTTTGCCAATGTTGCTAAAGGAATCGAAGTCTCATCACTTAAGCGTATTAGTGAAATCGTTGAAGAATTCTTCCCAGGCAATCACCGCTTTGTTGCACTTGCAGGACCAAGTCATGCAGAAGAAGCTATGGCGAAAATTCCAACCGCTTTAGTTGCTGCGTCGGATGACAAAGCTAACGCTAAAATCGTTCAAGAAGCCTTCATGAATGAATATGTGAGAGTTTATACCTCTAACGATGTTACCGGTGTTGAACTCGGTGGAGCCCTCAAAAATATCTTTGCCATTGCAGCAGGAATTCTCGACGGTATGGAGTTAGGCGATAACACTAAAGCAGCTCTCATGACTCGAGGTATAGTCGAAATGGCTCGACTTGGGGTTGCTTTAGGAGGTCAAGCAGATACTTTTAATGGCCTTAGTGGTATAGGCGACTTGATCGTAACATGCACCAGTCAGCATAGCCGAAACCGCTTTGTTGGACAAGAGCTTGGAAAAGGCCGAAACATGAGCGATATTCAAAAAGATATGGGTCATGCCGTTGCTGAGGGAGTTAAAACCACAGAAAGTGCCTGGAACTTAGCCAGAAAGCTCGAAGTCGTAACTCCTATAATCGATGAAGCATATGCTATTCTTTATAAAGATGCTGACCCAAAGAAAGCTTTGTATAGATTAATGACAAGAGATGCAAAAGAGGAGTACTACTGATGAAAAAAAGACTTTTATCCATTTCAATTGTACTCGTTATTACAGCTCTTGCAGCTTACGCTTTTGGACCACGCCAGGAGCCGCCACCAAAAACTTCTGACATTCAACCTCCTGAAGATAAACCATACAAACTTAAAAATGGCGACATTAAACTTGGTGAAATAACTCTACACACTAAAACCAAAGAAATATCGTTTCCTGGTTTTATTAATCCTCCAGATCTTGGGACATTAGAAATTTTAGTTGTATCTCCTCCTCCATATGGCCGATCTCATGAAGGCCTGGTTGTTACAGACGCCTCCCCTTTTCAACTTGAAGCAATGCTCTATATGATGGGCGCTAAAAACGATAAAAAGAGAGATGTCAAAGGTAAAAGAGGCGATCTTGTTAACATTGACCTAGAGTGGAAAGATGGCAATGGCCAAATCCACAGAGAACCTATAGAGAATTGGGTTTTGGATGAAAGAACAGGCCAATCAATGGTGCGCAAAGGCTTTTATTTTGTCGGATCAAGTTTCCACAACGACATATACCAAGCAGAGGGTAATGGCAATTTAGTACTTCTTTACAGCAATACTCCAGCAACGGTTTTAGACGCAGCCGATAAAGATAGTGACCGAGATATTCTTTACGTTACAAACCCTGCAAAGCTTCAACCTGGTGGCTACAAGCAAGTGAGAGTCATTCTTTCCATTCGTAAGGAGCGTTAAAAGAATGTCAGTTCTGCAAGTTGAGGGCGGTACTCCACTTAGCGGCTCAGTCCAAATCTCTGGTAATAAAAATGCCATTCTCCCCATGATTGCGGCCTGCTTCTTGACTGATGAAGCTGTAACTCTCACAAATGTTCCTAATATCCTCGATGTTCGCATCATGCTTGAAATTGCCCGTTCTCTTGGGGCTACTGTTGAACACGAAGGAAATTCAGTCCAAATCCAAGCAGGCAATGTATGCAATGGCACTTTAAGTAGAGAACACTGCTCTAAAGTTCGCACTAGCGTTTTATTTGTTGCTCCCCTACTCCACAGATGCAAAAAAGTGAGTATTTGGCCTCCAGGTGGTGATGTAATTGGCCGTAGAAGGCTCGATACGCACTTTTACGGGCTTGAGAAGCTCGGAACCAAAGTGGAAGTCGGTAGAACCTTTGATTTTGCCTTAGAGGCCGGTTTTAAGGGCTCAGACCTTTTCTTCGATGAAGCTTCTGTAACTGCAACAGAGCACATAATGATGGCTGCCGTAGTAGCGGAGGGCCAAACAATTATCCGCAATGCTGCCAGTGAACCTCATGTCCAGGATCTTGCTAAACTACTAAACGAGATGGGTGCAAATATCACAGGAATTGGCACAAACCAGCTCACAATTGAAGGTGTAAGTTCTCTCAATGGAACAGAGTTTCGCGTTTGCAGCGATCATATCGAAGCCGCAAGTTTCTTAGCAATAGCCGCTGCTACTGGTGGAAGCATTACTGTCGAAGGCACAGAAAAGTCTCATTACTGGATGGCTCGCCGAGTTTTTGAAACAATGGGAGTCAATATCGACCTACAGTCAGACCACATTTTTCTTCCACAGGAACAAAAATTAGAGATTCAAACAGATATTGGTGGGGCTATTCCAACTGTAGATGATGGCCCATGGCCGCAGTTCCCTTCAGATATGATGAGCTGTATGGTCGTTTTAGCCACTCAAGCGAAGGGAAGCATTCTATTTTTCGAAAAGATGTTCGAAAGTAGACTCTACTTTGTCGATAAACTCATTGCAATGGGTGCTAACGCCGTCGTATGCGATCCACATAGAGTTGTTGTCATTGGCCCCTCTAAATTGCGCCCTATGACGCTTATAAGCCCTGATATACGTGCTGGTATGGCTCTTGTAGGAGCTGCTCTTTGTGCAAAAGGCACAAGTGACGTCCAAAATATCCAGATGATTGATCGCGGCTACGAAAAGATCGAAGATAAGCTTTTACAGCTTGGAGCTAAAGTCAAAAGAATCGACTAGTCATGGAAGAACCACAAATCAATTGGTCTGTTCCCCTATCATTTTCTGCTAGAAAAGGCATAAAACTGGCCTATCGCTATTTTCAGGGAACTGAACTTACTGTTGTTTATCTTGGCGGTTTTCATTCCAATATGAATGGAGAAAAAGCTAGTAAAGTATTTAAGCATGCTAGCAAAAAATATGGCTTTTCCGCGCTTTGCCTAGATTACAGTGGGCATGGCTCCTCGGACGGAGTTTTCCATGAAGGAAACATTTCAACCTGGTTAGATGATGCCATACATGTAATCAATGAAGTGACAGAAGGCCCACTCATCATTTGTGGTTCAAGTATGGGAGCTTGGATTACGTTTTTGGCATCACTTAGACTGAAAAATAGAGTCAAAGGAATTCTCACAATAGCTGCGGCTACTGATATGACTGAAAAGTTTATCTGGGAAAAATGCACTGATCAGCACAAGACTCAGCTTCAAAACCAAGGTTATTTTGATCATAATAGTCAGTATGATGAAGAACCTTACCGCATTACAATGCAGCTCATTCAAGATGGCAAACAGCATTTAATTTTGAATGATAAAATTGAACTTTCATGCCCAGTAAGAATGCTCCATGGCACTGCAGATGAAGATATTGACTGGCAAAACTCTCTCAACACTATGAATATGCTCAAGTCCAAAGACGTTCATTTGAATTTGATCAAAGACGCTGGGCATAGATTATCTGATCCAGAACATATCCAAGAGATAATTCAGTCTTTGGATGAATTGGTAATTCTAGCTAAAACTTAGAATTTCCCAATTCTGTTGTTCTGCTGCGCTCCGCAACTTATCGCCTGGATTTACAGCGAACTGGTGACCAACTGCATCTAAAATAACAATGTCGTTACTGCTATCACCGTAGTAAACTGCGTCCTCTATAGAACCTCCATGCTGTGTAAGAAAAGCTTTTAAGTGATCTATTTTACCTTCAGCACAGCAATAGATTCCTTCATGACTTCCTGAGAACTTTCCATTTACAATCTCGAGCTCTGTAGCTAGGATATGATCTATTCCAAGTAAAGCTGCAACAGGCTCAGCAATAAATCGATTTGTAGCAGTTAGCAAACACACCAACTCTCCATTTGCGATCTGTTGAGAAATCATCTCTTTCGCTTGTGAATAAACCTTTTCCTGTACGAACTTTTCACAGTGTTCTAGGCAAAGAGCTCGCATGTGCTCAATAGAATTGCCTTTAAATTCCTCTAGCTGAAACCTCAAAAATTCATCAATATCCAAGCATTCATTTTTGTATTGTTCATAAAAGAAGTCTGCTTTTTCCCTGGCTTCCTCTCCACAAAGCCCTTTGGAAATCATGAATTCTTTCCATGATACATCACAGTCATTATTGATGATTGTGTGGTCCATATCCCAAAAGTGAATTAATGCCATACACCCATATTCCGAAATTGAAGTTCAAAAGCTCACTATTTACGAGACATTCGTAGAATAGTTGAGATTAACAGTTAGTTTAGAAAAGCCCGCAATTTACTGAAATCAATCTCAGCCCAGTGCTGCGAGACAAGACAAATATTGTGGGGCATTTAGGATTTTACAAAAACAGAGAATTTATTTTTGTGTAATACGGGATACTCAATGAAAAAAGCAATCATTCTCCTTTTCTTCCTCATTCTACCAGCATTTGCCAATGATGACATCATAGCTATTAGATCAGAAAAAAATCCGACAATCAAAATTTCGGCTTCAGGATTATCACAAGAAGTTTTAAGAGGAGTTACCTCAAATATCAAAACTTGTGGTTGGTTCACTTTGAGTAATGCCCAAACGACAAACTACACACTCAAGCTACAGGCAAATGGTCCTAAAATTACAGTCAATATCCTCGATATTTCCGGAAATCTTATTCCTAAAGGAAGCTACACTCATGATATTTCAACACTCAAAGGAAGTTGGGTTCAGCACAGGCTTGTTGATGAAGTTATTGGCAGAGTTTATACACCAAAATCAAAAATTTGTTCTTCTAGAATCGCCTTTTGTGGTTCTCGCCGAGGAGTAAAAGAGATTTACACAATTGACTTTGATGGTCGTAATCTAAACCAGGAAACTAACTACAGAACTATCACTGTTGAGCCAGCTTGGTCTCCAGATAATAGATTCATCTCATACACTGTTTACGGCAGACAAAACGCCAACCTTATCCAGAAAGACCTTTACACTCGCAAGCATAGATTGATTTCAAACTACAAAGGTCTTAACTCAGGAGCTGCATTTCACCCGAGTGGAAATAAATTTGTATTGACTTTGAGTAAAGACAACAATGTAGATCTCTTCCTTATGGGAGTTGGAAACCCTCGTCAATCTTTGGCTTTGACAAGAGACAGCAACATTGAGTCATCTCCTTCTTGGTCTGCTGATGGCAACAAAATTTGCTACGTTTCTGCAAGTATTCGCAATGGTAAGGTTTCCAGTCCAAAACTTTACGTAATGGATTTACAAAGAAAGAAAGCATTTCCACTATTTAGAGATGGCGTCGAAAGAGTATCTCCAGACTGGTCTAGATCTTCAAACTTGGTTGTTTACTGCAAAAGAATGGGCCGCCAATATGTAGTTGCAGTATGTGACCCAAGTAAACCTGGTAGTGAAAAGATACTTACCAAAACTGCAGGTGACTGGGAAGCCCCATCATGGGCTCCTGATGGCAGACATATCGTTTGTTCTAGAAATCTAGGTGGAAGAACTGATATCTATGTGATTGACTCAGTTTTAGGATTCCAAAGAAAAATAAGCCTAGTCCAAAATGGCAGACCTTACTTTGATAAGATGACTCTTCCATCTTGGTCGAACTTATACTAAAATGACCGACCTGGTCCAAGGTTTTAAAGCATCCCTACTCCTTGAAAAAGGCCTCGCTGAAGCAAGCATCGAGGCCTATCTGAATGACATTCTTGATTTTATCAGATACCTTGATAAATCTTCAGTAATAATTGAGCCTAAAGATGTTACAAGATTTGAAATCATGGATTATCTGGAGTATTGCCAGGAATCAGAACTTGCAGTGAGTACTATTTCCCGTCGCTTAATATCGATTAAGCTATTCTTCCGTTATCTACTCGCAGAAAACATTATCTCAGAGAATATAACTGAAGTAATGGACTCTCCACGGCTTTTAAAGCTTATACCCGACTTCCTATCCGAAAATGAGGTTGAAACGCTTCTAAAGGCCTCTGAAGGCCCTGAGAATCTACAAAAAAGGAACCGTTTGATTCTTGAACTGCTATATTCTTGTGGTTTGCGGGTCTCAGAGTTATGTAACCTCAAGATGGATGCGCCTGATTTTCAACGTTCGATCATGCGAGTTAAAGGTAAAGGTAGCAAGGAAAGATTGGTTCCATTCGGCAGAACTGCAGAAAAATTCATTGTCGAATATCTTCGAAAAGTGAGGCCTCAACTCGACAAAACAGGGAAAGTCTCAGAGCTTATTCTCTCGAAAAACGGTAAAAAAATCACTCGTGCTATGATTTGGCAACTCATCAAAAAACTTGCCTTGGAAGCAGGCATACATAAAAATATTTTCCCTCACACTCTAAGGCATTCTTTTGCGTCTCACCTACTGAAAAACGGCGCAGATTTGAGAGTTATTCAAGAAATGCTGGGGCATTCTGATATAGCAACGACTCAGATTTACACCCATGTTGAGCATAGTCGTCTCGCTCAAGTTCATAAGCAATTTCACCCAAGAGCTTAGTTATCCATCACTGAAATCAATACAAAAACAAGAAATTAATTATTCGCTTAATCATATCTTCCTACTGTAAATTTATGTTCAGGAAAGAGGTAGATATGAAAGCAAAAGCAATTAAAACAGTCGTGCTTTACAATCGTGGGCACATGGGGAGCATAATAGTCCTCAATAAAATTCTCAAAATGAAGTCTTACGATGTAACAGCCATTGTCCGAGTAAAAAACGTAAACTTTACTTCATCCGGCTATAAAAAACTCAAAAAGAACATCGATAAAACAGGCGTCATTTTCGCTTTTATGCTCTTCCTTCAAGCCTTGGTTCAGGGTCTTGCTTTCCTTGTTTCTTACCTTTTGCCATTCCTAAAAAAGCGCCAATTAACATCTAGTGAAATAGCTCACAAGTACGGCATCAAAATACACGATTCTGCAAATATCAATTCTCAAGAAACAATTGACTTCCTGAAAGAACAAAACCCTGAGTTGATGATTTCAGCGTATTTCCCTCAAATACTCAAAGACCAAGCCCTGGCTATCCCAAGAAAAGGAGTTTTGAACATACACCCTGGTCACATACCTCAATACAAAGGAGCAATGGCTTATTTTTGGGCCGTAAAGAACAATTCTCCCAAAGCTGGAGTCAGCGTTCATTGGATGGATCAAGGAATCGATACCGGCCCCCTACTTGCTCGAAAGTCCTTTAAAATCAAAGCCAAAACCAGCCAAGATAAAGTTCTCATCAAGACTGCGATTGTCGGCTCCTCCCTGCTAAAGCGAATCGGCCAAAAGCTTGTAAAAGGTAAAAAACTCGAAACGATAGACATCAAACTAGAACAAAAAGCATATTACAAAATGCCTGGTAAAAAGGCTTTCCTGGAATACTACAAAAGCCACCACTTTTTCAGTTACGGAGCAATTTTTAGAGCCATCCTTGGGAAATACTAAAAAAGTTCATCCTGCCAAAATTGGGGAGAGTCAGTTGCTTTGATGAGCTCGGGAGAATTATTGCGTACTGAGTTAACTGCAGTACTTACTTCATGCATCTTCAGGGAAGACTGGCTTAAATCCATCAGTTCTTCGACTTTTAAAGCGTTCTGAGCCCATTTCTGGGCATTTTGCAGGTCAAGGATCACTGGCATGCGGTGATGGACATCAGAGATACTTTCTGTAGCCTCTCTTGTGATAATAGTAAATGATGTCACTGTTTCACCAGACCTGTTAATCCATTGATCCCACAAGCCAGCTAAAAGAAGCATAGAATCATTCGTACTTTGGAAATAATAGGGAATCTTTGTTTCCCCTTTTTGTTGCCATTCATAGTAGCCATCAATTGGAACTATGCATTGATTCTTTCCAACTAGATTTTTGAATGCCGGTTTTTCTTTAAGAGTTTCAATTCGGGCGTTAATCATTCCTGCTCGGCGAGAATCATCTTTAGCCCAATTGGGAATTAATCCCCAGGACCAGGAATGCAGCTTGTCTTGCGAAAGAACGGGAGTGAAAGCCGTCGGGTAAGTATTCCACGAAGGAATGCCCAGGATGTCATCTTCCCAAAGTGCCTGAACTTCGTCAGCTATTTCCTCCGGCTTTTTATCGACAGCAAACCTACCGCACATTCTCTAATTCCTGCATTTTGATTTTATACTCTACGACCACTATATTCATGGTCAAGGAGGGCATTATGAAACTACATTGGGCGATCCCCATTAAAAAGAAAACCAAAATTTATATCAGCATCATTGCTGTGACGTTTTTGGTATTAAAAGCTCCAGATATTTATTGGCACTACAAAGCAGAAAAGGAGATAGAAAAATTTGGGGGAGAGTTGATAGATTGGGATGTTCATAATTCCAAAGCGACAACAGAATTTAAGATATTTTTCGATCAAGGAAAAGTTAAAAGTGTATTTTTCTCAAATCAAAAACTTAAAGATCATATGGGACTACTCAACCTTCCATTCCTAAAGCACATTAATGATTTAAAAGTAGTTTATATCTATGGAAATAGTTTTACCTTTGTTAATTTCAATCAATTCAATATTAGCAATTTAAAGTCTTTAGAACTTTATAACGTTAAAGAAGTAGAAAATGGCTCAACTTTTAAAATCACTAACAAGAATCTTAAAATACTGACAATCGCAGACTCCAAACTAGAAAACTTAATCTTTAATGGCGATTTAAACATTGAGTATTTACACCTGAGAAATTCAAAAATAAAAAAATTAGTTGGCATAGAAAATCTAAGTAAACTCAAGGAATTGAATCTTGCTTATGTAGGAGTAACAGATATTTCACCTTTGGAAAAATGCCTAGATTTAAAAGTTTTGGATATTCATGGTTTTAATGTTTTTGAAACTTCACCACTCAAGAAATTAAAAAAGCTCAAAGAGTTATCTATTTCCACAAATGGTGATTTAAGCTTTTTAAAAGAACTAACTTCACTTGAAGAGCTCAATATTTGGTATCACTCACCAACAATAAATATTCAAAATGCATACGAAGAATATGAAAAGGTTGAACGCTTAGAAAAAGAGCTAAAAGAAATAAAAAAGGCTCTACCAAACTGTAAGGTTTACAGCAATTTTGATGAAGATATGTGGGGTCACCTTTTTAAATGAAACTTTACTTAAACATCCCCATAAAAAAGAAAAGTAAGATCTATATCAGCATTATTGCGGTGACTTTTTTGGTATTGAAAACTTTCAACTATTATTCAAACTACCAAACAGTTAAGAAGATCTCTAAATCCGGTGGCATGTTCAATTATTTAGATAAGGCAATTTGGTTTAAGGATAACCAAACAATTTTCCAGGACAAAATGGTCCAAACTCTTGTATTTAAATTAAACCATTTAGAGTCCTATAATAATCAACCATTGAGCCTAAAAGACGTTAATAAACTGATACGTCTGGACGCTCTTATAGTCAATGGAAATGGAACTATAATCAACTTTCAGAAAGCAGTTTCCAAGAAAAACCTTCTCTACTCTTCAATTAAGAATTGTCAGCAGAATGAACCAAATTCTACACTTTGTATTTCAAATCCATATCTAAAGTTTTTGTCTCTTCAATACTGTGATATAGACAACATTACATTTTGTCGTGATTTAAACTTAGAAGTTTTAACTTTATTTGATTTAAGAATTAAAAGCCTAAAAGGGCTCGAATTTCTAATTAAACTTAAAAAGCTGAAATTAGGAGAGATAGGTCTAATAGATTTATCTCCACTGGAAAACTGTACAGAATTAGAAGAACTAAACCTCCAAGGTTGCGATGTAAAAGATTTTTCGCCGTTAACTAAGCTTAGAAAGCTTAAGAAATTGACTGTAAGCCTTTATGAGGATTTTGAGTTCCTAAGAGAGATGAAGAATTTAAAAGAGCTGAACATTAAGATTTGTTCTCCAATAGTAGATCAAAAAGAATATCTACTTACAACAAATAGAGTTATTGCTTCTACTGAAAAGATTAAAGAAATCAGAGAGTGGCTTCCTAACTGTAAAGTGAATTATATTCCTTTTACTTTCAGCTGGTGATTAAATTATCTCTTCAAATACTGAAAAGCGAGGATACAGACGAGAGAGATAAAGGAGACAAGTAAGAGTTTTAACCTGTCTGACATTTTATGTTTTTTGTTTTCCAATTCGTGTATAGACCGACCTGATTACCAAGCTCTTAATTATAAATTAATAAGTTTTAATTTTCAAGCTCTAAAAATACTCTTAAGTCCCTGTTAACTAGACAGTACTGTATAAAAAAAAGACTCTGAGGGGGTGGTCTCAGAGCCTTTCTTGCTTTTTGGAGTGTAGATTTTATAAAAGAGCTGTAATTGGCTTACCTTTATGAGCGACCTGGAAAGGACGACCTGTAGGCGAGAAGAGGATCTTCTCAACGGGAAGGCCAAGGGCTCTTGCTATAGTTGCATTGAAGTCTTGAACTTTAACTTTGTTCTCGATGACATTCATGCCACCAGCGTCGGTTTTACCGTATACCTGACCGCCTTTGATACCTCCTCCAGCTAAAAGAGCTGAGAAAGCCTTTGGATAGTGATCACGGCCTTTATTTTGATTAATCTTAGGTGTTCTACCAAATTCAGTGGCAAGAACGACGAGAGTTCTGTCTAAGAGGCCTCTGGACTTAAGATCTCCTAAAAGAGCTGCTAAAGCAGTATCTAAAGTTTTAGAATTCTCGCCAAATCGTCCGTAGATGTCATTATGGTTATCCCATCCACCTAGGTTAACTTCGACGAACCTGACGCCTTTTTCGACTAATCTACGAGCTAGTAGAACTCCCTGGCCAAATCTATTTTCGCCATAACGAGCTGTATTCTTTGGATCTTCCTTGGAAATATCGAATGCCTGAAGATCTTCGGAAGTCATCAGTTTGACTGCATCTTTGTACATCGCATCATAGGCATTTACCTGCTTCTGCTTGTACTTAGACTGGAATTCACCATTCATTTGTTTCAGCATCGCCAGACGGTCATTAAAGACCTCTTCAGTCACATTTCTGTGGCGTTTGCTGTATTGCAGCCCTGCATTCGGGTCTCCCACTGGAAGTGCGGCATATTTGGGTTCAAAAAACCCTCCCCCGAGGCTACGACCTCCACCTCCAACCTTAACGAAAGGAGGAAGTGTCTCTGAAATTCTACCACTAAGTTTGGTTACCCAAGCACCCATATCTGGATGACGAATAGTGCCTCTTTTGGCATATGAAGTATGCATGATATAACGGCCTTCTTCATGAGCTCCTTGGGTCGTTGTCAAAGAATTGACTACAGCTACCTTTTCCATATGCTTGGCAGTCTCTGGAAAAAACTTACTGACGCGAATGCCGCTGACATTTGTTTTGATAGCTCCTGCATCACCTCGAACTTCGCTGTTTTCAGGTTTAATATCAAAACTGTCCAGGTGACTCATTCCGCCGCCCATGTAAAGGTAGATCACTGATTTAGCTGTACCTTTTGGGTAAGAGACTGGAGTCGCCTTCTCTTCTGCAAATCCAAACTGCGATATATAATTTACACCAAGCATTGCACTGGCTGCACCACCAACAAATCTGCGTCTTGTAACTTCGTCTGCTTTATTAAAAATATTCATATTCCCCACCTCTTACTTATTGAACATAAATTCATTTGAATTGACCAACACCCAGACCATGTCTTTCTGAGCTTGAACAGCATCTTTAGCGAAGCGCTGTTTGAGCATTGAGCTTTCTTGAGGACTTGGCTTGCGAGTTAGAATACTCATGTAAGCGATTTCAATTTTCTTTGAAACATCCTCTGTATCTCTCAAGTTACGGGCTATGAAACTGTACTTATTGTTGATTAAGTAGTCTTCAACTTTGCCATTCAATAGGGTAAGTGCCTGTGGAATTGAAGCTTCTTTAGAACCACCATCAATAATGTCTCTTTCAGACTGACCAAAGCGTCTTAAAAAATGTGATGGTTGAGCAGGAGATGAAATCTCCGAAGCTCTTACAAACTCACGACGAGTTTTATTTTTCTTAGTGCTAAGATTATTTTGCATAGAGTTCATTTGAGTTCTTAGCTCATTAAGCTGTGCATAAATATCTTTAGCCTTTTCTTTTTGACCTTTGTTTCTAGCTTTTTTAGCTTGATTCGAAAGTGTTTTGTAAGTCTTCTTCAAGTTATCTAACTTTCTTGAATCCGCTTTCATTGAGTTCATATCCATGCCCATACTGGCCATTTCCATTTGCATATTCATATCGCGAGCTTCAGTACTTAGAGACTTTCTAAAACCTCTGTAATCTTTTGCTGCTGTACGGATAGTCTTTGCTAATTCATCCGGCTTCATATCCGAATACTTTTGATACACCAATGTATTCGTATCAAGTGGAGCTTTGGTTGGAAGTTTATCGTCTGGATTTTCAATGGCGACTGAAATCATTGAGTCCCAAAGCTGTTCTGCAGAAAGCCTTCTAAGCATAGGGCCAGCAAAGTAATTTTTTGCTTTTGGGTCAACATCTTCAGTATTAGTTTCTCTCTGATAAGCTTTAGATTTCAGTATAATTCTAGCGAAATCTTTAAGATCGAAGTTTACTGCCTGCATCTGTTTAACTAGAGCTTCTGTTAGCTCTTTGTTAGCTCCCATTCCTTTTGTACTGAGACTTAGTAATGGACCTACTAGTGGAGCTCCCATATATCTATCCCACATTCTATTGACGATCGTCTTTGTGAACATTGGGTTTTCTCTGGAAGTCACCCACTCAGCAAAAGTTGCTCTGGAGTTAATGTCTTCTCCAGGAGCTGGCATATTTTTGCGCGGCTTTTGTTTCTTCTTATTTTTCTTAGATTTTTTCTCTACTTTTGGTTCCGCATATTTGATAGCAACGTCTTTACCATAAGGTACGCCGGCTTTAATGATATCATGTGGCTTAGCATCATCGTAATCATAGTCATGTGGAAGGCGAATCATTCCTGTTCCTGTGTGTTCGATACTTGAGAAAAGAACATCTGTGAATTGTCTAGCCGTATTGCTTAGATCTCTGTCCTCTCTTGCATCCATTCTTAGATCAAAAAGAGGCTTCATAGCAGGATCTTTTTTGCTAAACCCGTAGTTTTTGTTAGCCTTAGTACCGGCTGTAAAAGCTGCTAGTTTATAGAAGTCCATTTGCGTCCATCTGTCAAAAGGGTGGTCATGGCACTGTGCACACACCATGCTTGTTCCAAGGAATACCTGCATGGTATTCGACATATTGTCGAGAGGCATGTTTTGATCTCTAAAATAGTATCCTGTAGCTCCATTCCCTTCTTCGTATGCTGCACCATTAGAGTTAAGTAGCTCAGACACGAATTTATCGTAAGGCTTATTTTCACGGATTGAGGTTTTTATGAAGTGGATATATGGAAGACCACTAACATTTCTCATTCTATTTGTAGCTCTTAGTGTGTCTGCCCAATAATTAAAATTGTGACTGACGTGACCTGGAGAATCTAGTAATCTATCGATAAGCTTGTTGCGCTTTTGCTTATCTTTGGAAGACAAAAACTCTTTAGCTTCGTTTAAAGTTGGAATACGACCAACGACATCGAGGTATACTCTTCGCAAGAAAACTTCGTCGCTGATTCCTTTGTTAGGTGAAATATTGTTTTCTGCCAGTTTTTTATCGATTAGCTGCCGGATCTCTTCTGAATACTTCTTTTGTGTCGACTCTTTTATCTCTGCCGATAGTAGTCCAACACAACACGCTGTTATTAAACAGAAGAGAAATTTGACCTTCAGACCTCTCATACCATTTATCCTTACTCTTAACACATCTTACATCGAATTATACACATTGGTTTTTATGCAAACCTTTGATACTACACGCTTAGCAAACTCTCTCTTACAGTTATATAAGATTTTTTTTCTAAATCCAAAAATCCTTTAAAGACTTTAAGGCTGGTAAAAGGGCAAATGCAAATTTTATTGAGGCTAATTCAAACTTGAAGGATTGAAATGCAGGAAAACAAGGGCCCAACAACAGCTTTACCGATCGATTTCGAAGTAGAGCCACAGCTAAGTTCCTTTCAGGCTTACATTTTCTGTGGAATTTCTGCCCTACTCCTGATTTTGTCTTATGAACCTATTAATCTTTATTTTTTAGCCTGGATTGCTTTTGTTCCTTTTCTATTTGGCATTCGAGCTCGAAAAGAGAAAAGTGTTTTTTTCCTGGGCTGGACTTTTGGCTTTCTGTTTTTACTTGGTTCCTTATTCTGGTTGAGAACGATTCATTTCTCTGTGCCATTTTTATTGGCTCTTCTTTGGTCTCCACTCTGGGGTTTATGGGCTTGGATTACAAAAAAGATGTGGTTTTACCTCTGCTTTCCTGATGTCGAAACAAGCCTCGCCTCAGCTCGAAAAAGCGAATTTTGCCTGAATTTTAAAAAGTATCTGATACTTATTTTTGCCTCATCCTGTATTTGGGTTTTATTTGAATGGCTACGTTTCTGGATCTTCTCAGGATTCCCTTGGAATTTACTCGGAATTTCTCAAGCGTATTTCACTCCCCTCTTACCCGTGGCCTCAATTTTCGGAGTCCTTGGAATCAGTTTTTTGATTATTTTTGTAAATCTATCAATAGCTTTTTTGATAGAGTCTTTTACACTCAGCAAAAAGTTCAATTGGCAACTGTTGATTCTACCAACTACTTTTATCCTGCTTAGTCTGCTAATCGGAAACATACCCAAAGAACCGATGTCAGCAGCCAATTCTTTAAAAGCTGTTCTAGTCCAAGGTCACTTCTACCCAGTTAGGGACAAAGAGCCAAGTCAAGAAGAGTATTTGGAACAAATTCAAACTTATAGAAACCTCTCCTTCAAACATGCCGCAGATAAGCCTGACCTCATAATTTGGCCAGAAACGCCAATTATTAGTTCTTATTCTGACGACCCACTTTTTCAAAAAGCAATCAAGGATGTGAGCCGTATATGCAAGAGCAAAACCCTATTTGGGTCAATTCATAAAGAGAACGTACGTAAAACAAATTCTGCTTTTTTTGTGGATAAATCTGGCCAGTTATTGAACCGGTACGATAAGATTCATTTAGTTCCATATGGTGAATACACACCAATGAAAGATATTCTCCCCACCTCTATCTGGAATTGGCTGAACAAGATTGTCAACATGGGGAATCTTGATGCAGGAACAAGCTACGATGTCATTCAGATTTCAAAGCATTTCAGAGCTGGAGTCAACATTTGCTTTGAAGATGTTTTCCCTAAAAATTCCAGAGAATATGTTCGAAGTGGAGCGAACCTCCTAATCACATTAACCAACGATTCATGGTATGAAAAATCTGCTGGAGGAGCACAACACACAGCACATTCTATTTTCCGAGCTGTCGAAAATGGCTTACCTCTTTTGCGCTGTGGGACAACTTCAGAATCTTGTTACATAAGTCCGGACGGGAAAGTTCAGAATTTGATAAATGATGAAGACGGGAGCCGATTTACCAGAGGAACTACCGTAGTCAATTTATCGACCAGTACTAAATTCCAAACGACCTTCTATTATCGCAATCCAAATTTATTCGTGACAATAACTTCAGGAATTGCTTTTCTTGCATTTTTATCAACTGCCCTTCACTTTTTAAAAAGAAAGAGTAGATTGCGCGAAATTATCTCCGGAAGAGACTGATTTTCAGCAAATAACGGACGGTATTAAGCAAATATCTTATAGGTGGGAACTTAAAAAGTGAAGTACGATGTAATAGTCATTGGCGGTGGACACGCCGGTATAGAAGCCAGTCTGGCAGCAGCTAGAATGGGCGCTAACACATTGCTGCTTACTCAAAACGTTGACCACATTGGCCAAATGTCTTGTAACCCTGCGATTGGCGGTATTGCCAAAGGTCATGTTGCTCGTGAAATTGACGCCTTAGGTGGCGAAATGGGCCAAAATACTGATGCCACAGCAATTCAGTTTAGAATGCTTAACCTTAGCCGCGGTCCAGCTGTATGGTCTCCTAGAGCTCAGTGCGATAAAGTGCTTTACCAACGCCGCATGAAACAGCAGGTTGAGAAACAAGAAAACCTCAGTATTCAACAAGCTGAAGGTCTTCATTTTATAACTGGCAAGGATAAAATCGAAGCTGTTGAAACGCAGTTTGGAGATCGCTACGAAGCAGAGAGCTATGTTCTTTGTGCCGGTACTTTCATGCGCGGCTTAATGCATTTTGGCGATAAACAATTTCCAGGCGGTCGAACTGGCGACTCTGCTGCAGAAGCCATTTCAAAATCACTTGAAGAAGATCTTGGTCTTGAACTTATGAGACTCAAAACTGGAACTCCACCAAGAGTTCTTGCTAAAACAATCGACTTTTCAGTTATGGAACCTCATGGCAGTGAAGGAGACGGAAAATTCTCATTTTGGCCAGCAGAAAAAGATTACCTAACAATTGATCGTGGCATTGTTCCAGAACTTCCATGCTACACGATTCACACAACTGCAGAAACTAAAAAAGTCATCGAAGAGAATCTTCATAGATCGCCGATGTACAATGGAGCGATTAAAGGCATAGGAACTCGTTATTGTCCTTCAATTGAAGACAAAATTAGTCGTTTCGCAGACAAGATGTCGCATCAAATTTACTTGGAGCCAGAAGGCGCTTACACTGACGAATATTACCTGAATGGAATTTCAACAAGTTTGCCTGTTGATGTACAGGTTCTAATGATTCGCAGTCTGCCAGGTATGGCAAAAGCAGAGTTAGCTAGATACGCTTATGCTGTCGAATATGACGTTATAGCTCCTCATCAAACAACTGTTTCTCTAGCACTTAAGAAATGGCCAAATCTCTTTGTTGGTGGCCAGATAAACGGAACATCAGGTTATGAAGAAGCTGGAGGTCAAGGACTAGTTGCTGGTTGCAATGCTGCACGTTTAGCTGCAGGTAAATCACCCATGATTCTTGGTCGTGACCAAGCCTACATTGGCGTGATGATTGATGATCTTTGTACGAAGGACATCACTGAACCATATAGACTTTTCACTAGTCGTGCAGAATACAGACTTCTTCTTCGTCAGGATAACGCAGACAGACGTCTCAGCAAAATTGCTTATGAGCATGGCATTCTTCCATACGAGAAATACAAACTCGTCGAAGAGAAAGAGCGTCAGGTTAAAGAAGAGACTGAAAGACTTCAGTCCATTCGTCACCACGGCAAAACTCTTTGGGAACATCTGAGAAATCACAAGAATTCATACGAACAGCTTGTCGAAGATAGACCTGAAGGTTTAAGCGATGAAGCTTTGCAACAGGTGGAAATCGATGCCAAATATGAGGCTTACATACGCCGCGAAATGCAACAGGTTAGCCAGACAAGAAAACTTGATGGCTGGAAGATTCCTGGAACTTTCGATTATGATTCAATCACTGGCTTAAGAAACGAAGCTCGTCTGAAACTCATAAGATTCAAACCAGAGACTCTTGGACAAGCTTCAAGAATTGATGGAGTTACTCCAGCCGAAATTGGTCTTATCCAAGTAATGCTGAAAAGACAGGCTGCTGAATAATTTAATTCCTATTCGAGCCTTCTTGATTTAGTCCTCACTTTTCTGTTATCAAACAAGCTTTATTTAACCATCAAATGCATTCTAAGGGCCTCTGGCTGCATTTTAAGCATTTTCATGAAATCATCCATGTAAATTTCAATAAATACTCTTAAAACGCAAATATGGCTTTTTTATACTGGGATTTAAGTTAATTATGTTCTCAAAATCCACAAAATTTACAGAAAATTATCATTACTAAGACCAAGCTTTTTAAGAATCACTTATGGTAAATTATCAGCATGACACTTACTGCATATTCTTGACCATTAATCATTGAACTAGAGCTCAGAAGAAAATTTTCCGAAAAGCTTAATGTCTGTAATTTTTTAAAAACTTCATTTAAGAAATCCAAAATGCTTTTCTAGAAAAAGCATAGAGGTCGCTTGGAAAGCCAGCTATCAAGATAATAATTTTCAAATGAAAGCCTGAATATTTATTGCTGTCAAATGATGTATCCATTTTGTCGCTCAAATCCAAAGCTAATTGAAAGTTATGCAGATGAACTTTTGCTGAAAGGAAAATATCCAGAGATTCTCATTTCGAAAAACACCAGAAGAAATAAAGTTCATAAATTCTGTTTTTCAGTAATTCCCAGTACACAAAATTTTAGAAACAATTAACGCCCAATTTTGATTAATTTGTAAATTAATTTT
>Ga0075480_10000299_pt1 | contig 28247 bp, 19 predicted proteins | sample DEB08_DNA_7_FD_81590 | JGI IMG/M metagenome (GOLD analysis project Ga0075480, IMG submission 81590) | Aqueous microbial communities from the Delaware River and Bay under freshwater to marine salinity gradient to study organic matter... | ecosystem: Environmental > Aquatic > Marine > Coastal ... | reverse complement strand
CGTTACTGGTAGCGTAGGCAACCTTGCTGAGGTTATTGCGGCGGATGCAGCTACTAACTACCCAGCCCACTTCGTACTTGACGAAGATCTTGCTGACGAAGGCGAGGGTAAGGGTATTGCGCTAGGGTTCATCAACAACGTAGACGTTCCTGATGCCTCCATCTACACGGAAGGTCAGACGGTATACCTTGGGGCTTCTGGAGGCTGGACAACAACCAAGCCTACTGGTACAAACGCTATTCAGAACCTTGGGATTATCATCAAGGTAAACACAGGTGGGAACAAGATCTCTGGCGTCATCATGGGTGCTGGAAGGGCTAACGACGTACCCAACATCCCCGACGGTCAGGCATGGATTGGTAATGCAAGTGGTGTAGCCACACCAACTACCCTTGCTGATGTAGCCACTAGCGGGGCTTACTCTGACTTGAGCGGAACCCCATCCATCCCAGTGTCAGGCGTTGACTTTGACCCCGTGGGAACTGACAACAGTACTGACGTAACGCTTGGTGGTGCTTACGACTACATCACGATTGCTGGTCAGACGATAACCAGAAATCAGGTTGACTACAACACTGATATTGCGAACACGCCATCAATCCCCACATCTGGTGTTGACTTCGACCCAGTAGGCACAGATAACTCTACGGATGTAACTCTGGCTGGAGCCTACAACTACCTAACCCTTTTGGGTCAGCAAATTACGTTGGGCCAAGTAGACTACACTACGGATGTATCTAACACCCCGACTATCCCAGTATCTGGCGTTGATTTCGATCCCGTGGGCACGGACAACTCTACTGATGTAACTCTGGCTGGAGCTTACAACTATTTGACTCTTGCTGGTCAGCAAATTACTCTCGGACAGGTAGACTACACGACAGACATATCTAACACCCCTACAATCCCAACCTCAGGGGTTGATTTCGATCCTGTAGGTACGGACAACAGTACGGACGTTTCAATCAACGCTAATGCTTCTGACGTATTGAGGATGGCTGCTGGCCAAGTTCTTGGCGCCGAAGATGCGGCTGCCGACAAGCTCGTCTTCTGGGATGACTCTGAGGGAAAGCTTACTTACGCCACGATTGGCACTAACCTTACTATGACGGCTGACACTCTCAGTGCGTCAGGAGGAGGGGGTAGCGCGAACATGTCTCAGTCCTTCACGGCACCAACAAACATAGGTGAGTTCCAAGACGGAGCCAGACTAATCACTAACGCTTACGGCACAGCGCCTGCTGCTACAGCTGGTACGCTGGTGAGCTTTGGTGCTACAAACGTCACGGCTACAGGTGCTCAGTCTAACGCCGCTGCCGCTACAGGCATGCTCACGGTGGTGACGGACGCAGCTAGTGGTGACGAACTTCTGGTGGAGGGGGTGATTAAGTTGTCTACGGCAACTACGACTACCCTGCTCCCAACAACCGCTAAGAAAGGGTCTCCTGTGTACATGAGTACAACTGATGGCGCTGTAACAAACACAGCCCCTAGCACAGCAGGTGACTTTGTTAGAGTCGTAGGCCACGTCGTGGATGCGACAAACAGAACCATCTACTTCAAACCTGACAACACTTGGCTTGAGCTATGAGTAAGATTATTGGAGTTGATACAGCAATCATTGATGGTATCTCAGGTATTGGTACTGGGTCTGAGGCTCACGTACTAACCTATCCGTCAACTGGGACAATCGCTTACGGAGGACTTTCGCTTACTAGCTTTCCATTTGATTGGGCTACGTTTTTTAGCGACATTCCCGCCTATGCTTACGAACTCTCAACAACTCAGTTCACTAAGATAACTCAGAATAACGGTCACATCCTTGCGTTAGATTCTAGCGGTAATCTATACCACAAGACTAGTGACAACTACACTAGCACCAGGTGGGGTAATACCGTTTACAACGAGTTCGAAGTTGTCTTGACAAGTGTATCTAGGTTTGTCCTTGGTAATACTGGTAGCACAGGCAGCTGGGCCCTTGCTATCAAAACGGATGGAACGCTCTGGGGCGTGGGGTACAACTTTTACGGTGTACTCGGTCTTGGAAACCAGACCAACCAAAATAGCTGGGTTCAAGTAGGAAGCGATACAGACTGGAAGGATATCACGGCTGCTGACTATAACTCTTATGCTCTCAAGGGGGGAGCCACGGATACATACCTGTATGCGGCTGGGAGAAACAACTCAGGGGCTACTGGACAGGGCACAACGTCTGGGTACACCACATCTTTTACTAGAGTGAAGTCTGGCGCCGCCACTGATTGGAGCGAGAACCTAAACTACAGCGCTGGCTCGTTCAAGTTTGGTGGCAATCAATACGGCTGCATGGTAATCAACACCAGCGGAGAGCTATTTATGTTTGGTAAAGCAAATAGCCAGTTTCCCGCAGCTCTAGAGGCCTCTATCTCTAATGGTAGTAACCAGACGTATGTCGTTCAGATAGGGACTGACACAAACTGGCAGCAGGTTATCACGGGAGACTACGATACCGTTTTTAGAAAAAACAGCGGCCTCTACACTTGTGGCAACACGTTTGGTTTTTATGGAGCCTCTAGTTCGAACTACGACATTACACAGTACGGAACAGATACTGATTGGAATGATTTCGACGACTCTATCCAGCACGGATACGGAACCAGTCAAACATCTGCTAGATGCTTTGAGAAGAACGGAGTAATAAGCATATGGGGTCAACCCTCTTCTGGTGCTTGGAACTCACCTACTACAAACGTGGAGGGTATTAACGCAAACACCCTCTACAACTTTCCATCTGGGGCAACGGTTGACAGCCTTTCTGTCAACGTAGCTGGCAGCACCAATACCACGCTAATTCTAAGTGTAAGCTGATGAAGTACTCAGTAACGATACAGTCAGAGGACGACTTGCTTCAGACATGGACAGACTCCAACTGCCCTAACATGGCGTGGGGCTTTAACGAGCAGACTCTTGAAGAGTGTCTGCAAGAGGATGGGACATACGTCGCCACATACGAAACGCTAGAGATACCAGAGGGTGAGACCATGTGTTTCACGTACCTGACTGGATCTGGAGAAACGACTTATCACCTTCAGGCTGGAGAATACGGGGTCAAGCCAGAGTAACTAACTTTGCATCATGGCAACAGACGGAAGACTAAAAGGATTGCTCAAAAGGGCTGGGGTTAGCGGAGTCAACAAGGCCAAGCGCACGCCTAACCACCCAGAGAAGTCGCACGTGGTTGTGGCCAAGAAGGGTGACAAGTTTAGGCTCATCAGGTTTGGAGAGCAGGGAGCTAAGACAAATCAATCTGATAAGCAGCGCAGAGCCTTCAAGAGCCGTCACGCAAAGAACATTGCTAGAGGAATCTTTAGCGCAGCATACTGGGCGAACAAGGTTAAGTGGTAATGAACGCAGTCAAGAAGAACAAGGGAGGAGCCCTTAACATTTCACAGAAAGCTGTCGAGGTAGATCCACCAGCTGGTTATCACTGGATGGAAGAGCGTGGTAGGTACTTCCTCATGAAGGGTGAGTACGAGCCTCATGCTGGAGCTGTAGCTAAAGCTAAGTTCAAGCAGGTGAGCCACAGCTAACTCCCAGAGAATTCTTCCTATATTTGCAGCAAACATCTCAACAAAACAAACGATGGCAACTACTACTGCATCTGTAACGATCTCTAGCGGAGACTTGACGGCTGATGCTCTGTCCCTCTCAAGAACAGCTACTCTCAACAAGGCTGGTCAGGTTACGGGATTGGATCAGACGACTGGCGTTGCGCGTAAGATCTACAAGTCTGCGTCTATTCAGACGTTGTTCGACTCTGCTGACTACGGTCAGGGAGATAAGGCACACAAGATTTACTTGGCAAACCCAAGCACTGTCTCTTCTGAGTACTTCACGCTTAGCGTTGGAGACCTGAGCGCTACGCCTCAGGTTATCGGAAGACTCTACGCTGGTGACTGGTGCCTCCTCCCATGGACCCCAGCCACGTCAAACACGCCAGTGGCCGAGATCGGAATCACTCCATCTGTGGCAACGGCAATGACCCTTGAGTATCTCCTGATCTTCGAAGAGTAATGGGTAGTGTAAGAGCAAACGTAACGCTCTCCACTAACAACGTCCTGGCCACCCCAGTGAACATCACTGCGGCCAAGACATTCACAGCGGACGCGGGGAGCGTCACACGAGTAAAGGTTGCCTCAGTCGCTTCGGCTGCAGGTAACCCAACTGTCTACAAGGCTAGCGACAAGCTTGATCGTGCTTACCTGTACATCAAGAACTTGGCCACTGATCTTGAGAAGTTCGTTTACGTATGGGCAGTGACTGCAACTGACAACCCAGAGATCGCTAAGATCGGTGGCGGAGAGTTTGCGTTCATCCCAGTCCCTAACGACCAGACCTTCAAGGTGTACGGTACGGACGTGGATCAGTTGATCGAGTACGCTGTATTTGGTCTCGACGATTCATCAACAATCTTAAGCTAATGGCACATCCATCAAACGCATTCCCGAAGGGGTTCTATCTGTGCGACTCGGCCAACGCTGCTACTGGAAACTTCTATGCTGTGCAGTGCATCACTGCAGGAAGCGTATCTGTCAAGGGCGGTGGGATGTTCGAGTTCGTCACAAGTGCATACGTAGAGACTGCAGCAACCTCAGCCGTAACGATCGAGCTCCCAGCTGGAGCTACTATCTACGGACAATTCACTGAGGTACTCCCAGTAGGCTCTGCGAAGTTCATCGCGTATAACAAGTAATCCATAATGGAAAATCAAATTCAATCTACCGAAGCTCCACAGGTAGAACAACAGGTGGAGCAACCTCAAGTCGAAACACAACCAGAGGTCCAGGAATCGTCTCCTGGACTTCAGTTCTTTGACAACCCTGAAGATCTGGCAGCCAGCTTTGATCAACAGCCTCAGCAAGAAGCTGTCGACCAGCAGCAAGAGCAACAGCCAGAGCAGCAGGTGTTTCAGGAGTCTGACTATGTAGACCCTGAAGCAGCGCCTGCACCGCAACAAGAAAACTTCTCTGACGAGGAGGTGGATCGTATGATGCTTGAGTACATGAGCGAGAAGCTCGGTAGACAGCTCACCTCATTCGACGAACTATCCTCTTCAGTAGGAACACAACAACAACTTGACGAGCGCGTAGAGGCTATTGCTCGCTTCGTTCAGGAGACTGGCAGATCCCCAGAGGACTGGTTTGCATACCAGCGGTTGAACCCATCCGAGATGGATGATTACAACGCAGTTCGTGTGCACATGGCCACTGAGTACAACAGCCTATCGCCTGAGGAGGTGAACACTCTCATGCAAGGAAAGTACAAGCTGAATCCTGACATCTATAGTGAGGACGAGGTTAAGATGGCACAGCTTCAGTTGAAGATCGATGCTCAGAATGCCAAGGCAGCTATCGAAAGAATGAGAGATTCTTACAAGCTCCCAGCGCAAAAGCAGACATCAGCACCTGATGACGACCCCATCATCACGGATGAGTGGATCTCAAACATGAGCAAAGAGGTTGACTCGCTTACTGGATTGGAATTCGATCTTGGTAACGGGAAGACTTGGACGTTCGGTTTGAATGATCAGTACAAGTCCACACTCAAGGAGAAGAACGCAAAGCTTGACGAGTTCTTTGATCCTTACGTACGAAACGACGGAAGCTGGGACTACGACACGCTGTCCTCACACAGAGCCGTTCTGGATAACATCGATCACATCGTCTCCTCTGTTTACAGGCAGGGGCTGAGTGATGGCCAGAGAGGTGTGGTGAAGACCGCTGCCAACATCTCGTCTACGTCACCAGTACAAAGTCAAGCACCAACTTCTAATCCGCTTACCGAACAACTAAGAAACATCATCGGTAACGGAAACAAAATGACTTTTAACATCTAAGACTAAGAAAACATGGCTACAGTAGGAAGCCCAGGTACAGGCTCTCAGCCTACCTTTACTACGGACCCAAGGAAGTACACCACGGTGGATGCTCTCTTGACCGCAAACAAAGAAGACAACAGAGATCTGTTGGTTAAGACGTACGGTGATCAGGGTATCACTGGATTTTTGCAGTTGACTGGCGCAACCAAGTCTGCTGGTACGAACGACTTCGTTCAGTACTGGGAGGAGCAGCGTCGCCACGCTAAGATTACGGTTGCTGGAGCTCCTTCGGGCACTTCAGGCATCATTACTGGCTTTACGGCTATCGCTGGACTTCAGCTCCAGGACGTTGTTATGAACGCACGCACTGGTCAGGTGTTTATCGCTACAAGGTACGCATCATCCACGACTAACGTTGATCAGTTCAAGAGACTCGACGGATCTACTTCTAACACTGCGTGGGCGGCGTCGGATGAACTCATCGTGTTGGGTAACATGTACGATCAAGGTTCAGATGCCCCAACCAAGTTCTTGGACACTGTCCCAACGAGACGCTCTAACAGCTTCATGATCGTTAAGGACTTGTACAAGGTTAACGGTTCACAGGCAACGAACATCGGATGGGTGAACGTTGGTGGTGACTACAGATGGTACATCCACGGTGAGCAGGAGGCTCGTCAGCGCTTCTTGGATAGACGCGAAATGATGATGCTCTTCGGAGAGCAGTCTGATGCAAACGACACGATCTCTGGCGAGCCAGGTGGCGTGGCTGGTTCTGAAGGTTACTTCCAGGCTATCAACAAGAGAGGTATTGAGGTTACCAACGGTAGCGCTAACCCTCTCGATTCTTTCGCTGAATTCGACAACATCATCATCGAGCTCGACAAGCAAGGCGCTCCTTCTGAGTACGCTATGTACGTGAACAGAACGCAAGACTTGGCTATCGACGACATGCTCGCTTCAGGCATCGCTTCTGGTGTAACGGCTGGTCTCCCAGGTCAGTTCGGTGCATTCCAGAACTCTCCTGACATGGCTGTCCAGCTCGGATTCAAGAGCTTCACTCGCGGCGGATACACGTTCCACAAGCACGACTGGAAGCTGTTGAATGATCCTACGCTCCTCGGTGCTTCTACGAAGTACATGGGTGCTATGATTCCTTTGACTCAAGTTGCTGACGCTCGTACGGGTGTTAAGGCTCCTGCATTGGAATTGAACTACAAGGAAGCAAACGGTTACAGCCGTGAGTTGGAGCACTGGGTGCGCGGTGGTGGTGTGTTCGGACACAATGAGTTGTCTGAAGACGTCGCTGAAATGCACTACCGCTCTGAGATCGCTTTGATCACTCGAGCTGCTAACCAGCACGTTGCTTTGTTGGGCTAATCAGAAAAACCACAAGAAAGCATGAAAAGATTTTTGTACTTCGCAAACTCAACATCAGATAACGTCTGCATGCCCGCAGACAACTTGTTGGGTATTGACGCCTCATCTGCAACGAACTTGATCGTTCAGTTTGTGGCTATTGACGGAACGGCAGACTCTACTGACTGCAACATCACGATCACCTCTGGTAAGGCCAAGGAGGTTGTGACTGCAATCATCGAGGCTGTCAACTCAAGCGTTGATCCAGTAATCGTGGTGGCAGACGACGTTAACTCTCTGTACCTCGACGCTGATATCTCAGCTTGTTCTACGATCACGCTGACGTAATCATCACTTGCAATAGGGGAGGGGAACTGCTCCTCCCCATTTGCTTCTTAACTATCGGACATGAAGTTTGCATATTTCAACCACAACGCTACCGCTGACGGTAGTATCATGAACGCTGAAGAACTGGCCATTCCTGTGGACAACTTCTTAGGCGTGGAGGCTGAGTCTGATTCTATCGTAGCCCTGTACTTCAAGAACCTCGACAACGATCCCGCAGCAGCTTTGCCAGCAGAGATCGTGTACTTTGAAGTCCAATCTGGAAAGACAAAGGAAGCTTGTACAGACATTGCAACCTTCTTGTCCAAATCAAAGCGCAGGGTTCTTGAACTGGGTGACGGTTCAAACATCAATCAGATCTCACCTTACATTGTAGGTAACGCACCAGCTCCGTTCACTGTGACTGCAGTAAACAGTGGTGGTACAACCATCACCACAATCGCAAAGACACAGCCATTCAGGTTTGACATCAAGTCTACCAACACAAACCTTGACTCAAGCGCTGAGGTTGGTAGTACGTGTGAGTTTACTCTGACCTTGGTTGATGGCGGTGGCGGTGGCGGAACAGGAGATCCTGTCACGTTCGTAAGATCAGCTGCCATCACTGGAAACGAAGCTGACGGCACCACTCTTATCTCCACGGCCTCTGGCAACGTGACGAATCAGGCAACCTTGGCTGACGCTGGGTTCGATCCAGACGACGCAGGGGCGGATGAAATTACGTGCGAGGTAAAGCTCACAGCTCCAGGAGGAGGTTCAAGAACCGTCTCCACAACGATCGGTTTTACTGACGCATAATCGTGAAGCGTAAGTACTTTCTCTTTAGGAAGGAAGACCTAAGTCTGCTAAGCTCCTCCTCGTCTGACACGGGGAAGGGGCTTAGCGTCTTTGGAGTAAGTGCAGATCTCATGTCGTACATCACCGCAATTAAGGGTGGTGTCGTCCTGTACTTCAACAACGCCACGCCATACGAAGAGAACAGCCTCACTAGCGGGGAGTCTTTTGAGAAGACGACTGTGACTGTGAACTGCGACGAAGGGAAGGAGGTGGATCTTATTGAGTCCATCATGAACTTCCTCGGCAGCGATAACTCACCTAACATCATGAGGTTTGATTCTGTTGAGCAGCGATCGAACATGAAGGAGGTGAAGACGTCTTTGTCCCTCGGAGCGTCTGTAAAATCCCACCCAATCAATAGGGTTACAAAGAAGGTCAGCCTCCAGGTTGACGGTGGCTTAACTGTGGATACAAGTAACGTCGTCAACGACATCGACTTCTATTCAGCGTCAAGCAAGCCCATACTCGATCTTGAGGGGGAGAATGCAACATACAGCGCATCGTCACCCTTTGAGATGACAGCATGGGCCAACAGTGGAACAGGTGGAGCTACGTATGATGTAGATGCAGCTTCAGCTGTCGGAAACATCTTTAACGCTGTAGCTGGATCAACGAGTGGGTTGTCTAAAAACTCTCCGACGTTTTCTCAAAGCACATACACTGTACTCTCAAACACGCTGTCTGTAAAGGATGACTACACACTGTATGTCGTTTACTCTCCAGCTATTGGGTCAGCCGAGGCCCACGGAACTATCTACGGAAGCACATCTGGAGAATGCGCTGGACTCAACATTGTTAGTGATTACACGACTAAGGCGCCTGAGACGAGTTCGAGCACGCTTGGGGTTAGGCACGAAGGAAGGACATCTTCACCAGCAATAGCAAGAACAGACTCAGATGATGTTGGTACGGTTAGCTACAAGTATCCTATCTTGGATAGAGAGAGTCCAGATTACCAGCGGTGCTACGTGTTTGTTATCAGACGCGACAAGCTCAACAACCTGTACATGTACAATCACAGGGGGGACGTGGTGGCTACCATCGATAAAAAATCCGACCCAAAGCTTTCAGATCTAGGTACTGTGGTTGGTGACACAACAGGGTTGCTGACCATCGATCAGATCGGTAGCGCTGGAGGCAACACCGCATCCTCTTTTAAGGGGTGGATTGCTCGCCTCGGTGTTATTGAGTCAGATATCGGTGACGATAGATGTCGTAACTTAGCAACACAACTATTCAATTTATATAAATTCTAATGGAACAAAAAACCAAGCGCCGAGCTACGAGCACGGCAACGGCTGCTCCTGCAGCCACTGAAGCCCCTGTTAAGCAGGAGGTTAAGAAGTCAACCCCCATCAAAAGAAACGTGCAGGCCCAGTCCTCTAGAGTCTATCAGACTGTAGATGGCGGAGGCATCGTACACATGATTCAATCGAAGGGGATCACAATCTTCGATGAAGAGATCGGACAGATTCGTGAAATGCGCTACTGTCCTAACGAACCATCCATCTGGAGGGATGAGCAGAGTGACAACGCAAGGAAGGAGGCTGTTGTATTTAGGAACGGAAACTTGATCGTGCCTAAAACAAAGCCAAACCTGATGGAGTACCTAGACAGACACCCTGGTAATCAATCAAATGGAGGCTCTATCTTTAAGCTTGTAGACAACACTCGTGACGCAGAAATTAACCTAGACAAGGAGTTCTCTATTAGTGAGGCCATCATTGCGGTTCGAGATAAGTCCATCGATGATCTTCTCCCAGTAGCCATCTACTTCGGCATGGACATCGACAGAAGCGTATCTGAGATCAGATTTGATCTGCTTCAAAGGGCTAAGAAGGATCCATCCGCATTCCTAAGCGCATTCGATTCACCTATCGTGAAGGTTCGAGCGTTGGTTAAGCAGTGTCAGTCTTACCAGATCGTAAACCTCCGACAGGACGGTGCTTACTGGTTCGACTCAAACAAGATGATCGTAGCCAACCCAGCGGGTCACGATTGCGATGATACGCTGTCTAGATTCCTCATGACAGAGAAGGGGGCAACGACCCTCGCATCCCTCGAAGAGAGGTTAGAGAAGCTCGCCTAAGAGCTGGAGGGGGTCCGAAAGGCCCCCTCTTTCTTTTTGTATATTTGCTTCATGATTAGTGTAGTCAAGGTGTTCAACACAATCCGCGATCTCTGCAACGAAGACCAGAGAGGATTTGTTACGCCTGAGGTGTTTAACTCATTTGCCGAGGTAGCTCAAGAGTCTGTCTTCGAGAAGATGAAGATGGAGCACCTCAACACAGCAAGACTGAAGAGATCTAACATGGATCTCGGAGGTGTGGACTCTGAAGCCAGAGCCACGAAGGATATGATGTCAGACTACCTGGAAGAGACTTTAATTCTTTCAAGAGAACAGAGTCTCTTTGAGCGGTCAATGTTTGACAAGCCGTCAGACTTGGATAAGATCGTTTCTATTGAGACGTACGACGGTGACTCAGACGACATCAACGGAGGTTACTCGTGTGACCTTGTGTACGATGTGGAGAAGATCTCTATGCTTAAGCGCAGCGATCTGTCTGCGCCTACTCAGCAGTACCCAGTGGCCATGGTGTTCGATAAGATCGAGGTGATCCCTGACACTACGTCAACGATCAAGCTTACGTACTACAGAAGACCATCATCTAGGTTCTCCGTTACTGTCGGTAACGCTGTCGCTGGAAACGTGGACAGAGGCACGCCACCTAGATATGCTGTTAGCGCTGCTACTGGAAGGACTGGACTCGTTCTTCTCAACTCCAAGGAGTGCAGAAACTTTGACTTGCCTCAGGACTACTACCCTGATCTGGTTAACGAGATCGCATCCATGATGGGTGTTCGTCTGCGCGACCCACTTATCGCTGGGTACGCAGCTCAGCAACAAGCACAAGCATAACAGATGGCAAGGAACTACGTGACACTGAGGCAGGTCCTCGATGACTACAAGATCACCATGGACGGTGACGATTTCGTGAGCACGGCTTCCGACGCTGCGCTTCGCAACATCGCTATGCGAGGTATCAGAGAGATTGGGTTTGACGCAGGGAAAAAGGTTAAGTCCATCAAGCTGCCAGTTACCGCGTCTAACGACACAGTCGCTCTTCCTGCTGACTTCGTGGATCTGATTAAGGTTGGTGGTGTTGGGGACGATGGGCTTATCTATGTCTACGGTCACAACAAGAACATCAACTACTCTCAAGCTGATCCACCTGGGGTTGCCACATACACTGACTCTAAGGACGATCCTCTTTACAGAACCGATGCCCCAGTAAATGAGCTTCCTGACGTAGAGGACTCAAAGACTCCGACATCTGGGGTGATCAGCGAAATCTCTGGCAACTACGACTCTCACCTCTTTAGAAACTACCTGTATGGGACGGAGGTCACAGCGTTGTATGGGGTGGGTGGTGGACAGTACTCTGGCGAGTACAGACTAAACCTCGACCAGAACAGGATTGAGCTTAAGGCTAATTCAAATGTGACTGAGGTTGTGATGGAGTACATCGCTGATGAAGCTAGATCGACGAACCCTATGGTTCACGTGTACTGCGAGGAGGCGCTGAGATGCTACATCTACTACAAGCTGTGCGAGCGCAAGACCACCGTCAACGCTGGCGAAAAGGCCAGAGCAAGAACAGAGTACTACAACGAGCTTCGCAAGGCCAAGGCGCGTATGAATAACTTCACGAAGGAAGAGGCACTCAAGACTATTCGCAAGAACTACAAGCAAGCTCCTAAGTACTAATGATCAGTAAGGTTACTCCAAGGACAAGAAACTCAGAAACAGATTCCAGATTCGTAGCTCCAGATCAGTACACTGATGCTGTAAACATTCGAGTCGGTCACTCTTTCTCTGAGTCAGGTACTGGCGATGCAACACCAAGCTCTAACGTAGGCGTTGTCAAGCCAGTAAAGGGGACCACTGAGTTCTCTACCACGTTCACATCCACAGTTGTAGGTAAGATTGTTGACAGTGAGAGTGGTGACGTATATGTGGCAGCGATCAATCCTGACGCTACCCAGAACGGGGTATACAGGCTAACGAAAAACGGTGAGTTCACGCCAGTCGTGAAGTCATCTTACTTCGCTTGGAGTGACGCTTCTCGGGTTGACATGACCATCACGTACAAGTCGTCACCCAGCGGAACATCACCAATCATCTACCTCACTGACAACGCATCTGACCCATACAAGGTTGACGTTCAGTTCCATGAGAACAACACGGAGCTGGAAGGGAGGAGGATGTTTGACGCGATTACGGTCTGCACCCCCACTCCTCAGGATGTTGTTCAGACTGTTTTCGGTTACCAGCAGGGAGGGAGTCTTTCTCGCACATCAAACTTCAGGAACATTCCTGGCATGCAGTTCGCATACCAGAACATCCATGAGACTGGAGAGGTATCCCCGCTGTCTGCGTACTCCTCATTGGCCGTGCCTCCTGGGTATCTAACTCAGGGTGCGTCGAATGTGGAGAGCGTTGACAACTACAACTCATTGCAAATTCTCGTACCATCTCAAGAGACTTCTGTTGAGAAGGTGAGGCTGTTGGTTAGGTTTGGCGAGGAGGGCTCTTGGTTTGTTATGGGGGAGTACGACAACGATCCTAGCGGTGTTGAAGTATACTTCCAGAACGACGAGATCTTGCCAGTACTTCCTTCGCAGCAAGCAGAGAGGCAGTTTGAAAATGTACCTCAGCTCGCCGCGACGAACGAAATTGTAGAGGACAGACTCTTCTACGGGAACTACGTAGAGGGTTACGACAATCACCCTGTTCAAGCCTCACTAGCTGTATCCTACCAAGAGAGACCAGATGACTTTGTTTCTCTTGACATCGAGGTGGATAGCTACATGATGGGCCTTAAGAGGGATGGCAACACGGCTGGAGCGGACAACAGAGTTGCAGGTATCAAGCTTAAGCTAACCAACCCAGATGGAATAAACATCCCAGCTGACTCTACCGTTAGCTTTGACATCTCGTTCGCACCAGACAAGAACTTCCACATCTACGAGGCGCAGAACTCGTTCCACCCTAACAACGAGTTGTTCGAATACAACGACGCTACAGACTACTCAGGGAACTTTGCAGACCGATTTAAGCCTAGCACAACCGCCTCCGAAGATGCATGGGAGAGAGGGGTGTATGGGTACGGCCCTATGACGGTTGCCGTTGGCAACGCCGCGGGTCAGCGTGTAGGGGTGTCTGACGACATCATCACGGGCAACTCAGCTAAATGGAGAGTTAAGGCTGGACCTAACGAAGGAGAGGAGCTTGAGGTCGTGTACGGCTCATCGCCAGCAAATCCGCTTATCTTCAAGGGAGGAGACATAAGCTTCTCTTGCAAGTTTAGAACGACTACCGACCTGAGTCAGGAGAATATCCTCACACTGATCAGGCAGGTGATGGACAACGACCCAACCCCCATGATCATTAACACTGGGGTGGATAATGTTACTTACGTCGTCCCAGTTGCGGAACTCATCTCATCGCAGGCTACATCGTCGTACTCGTACAATCTTGGGATCAACAACAGACAGGTTATCCCTAGAACGAGTAACCTCACTGACCTTATCTGTCACGTAGGTAGAAAGGACATTATCAGCAGCAACAACCCACCCTCGATAGCCCCATCTGGACTCAACCCTGTGGGGTACTTTGTTGTTGACTCCGCTACTCTTGACTTCAAGCTTAGAGATATAACTAGTGTAGAACTTGTTGGTGCTGCAGCACAATCCAATGAAGTATTCTTCGCACTAGACATCAAGAGAGTAGCAGACTACAGCCTCAAGACTTGCGTACCTGTATTCAAGGTGGCTGGAAGCACGGCAATCAACGCACCTCTTGGTGGGGGTTCTTTCACTCTTGACGAGGGGGGTAACTTCCAAGACGATGATACTGGCACAAGAGTTGCCACTCTTGATACAGATCTATTCCCCCTTTCTAAGCACGCAACAATTCAGAAGTGGGTAGCCTTTGAACCGCAGAGCGTTGGGCAGTCATTGACTGAGGCTGTAGCTGCTGACCTGTTTAGCACACTCGATGGGTATTCTTCTGGGAGCGCCTATAGGCAGATTACGAACTTTGATTTCCTTCCTGACGATCAGGCATCTGATATCACGAACTACATTATGAAGTACAACGGGGGCAACAGAACAGCTGCATGGAACAACATGTGCTGGTTTGGAGAGCTTCTGCCAGCCAACACCACTGTAGAGACTGTTATTTCAGCAATCGGCGAGGACTTCCTCGGGGGTGGAGCCACTACCACTGAGGTTCTTGGAGATATCTACATCCCTTACGACGTAGCGCTTGAAAGAGCTGACCTAGCCATCAACATCTACACTGGTCAACTTAGAGACCCAGTTCTCTACAGCAATTACGCTGCATCTATGATTGACGGTGAGGGTGGTATTGGTGGATGGAAGGGAAGCCTTGTCGACACAGCCCTTCTGTGGGCCGACTACGTGTGGGAGAAGAACAACGACTCTGAATGGCAGGCCCTCACACAGAGTCCGTTTACAGAGACGGATATCCGAAGAGCCATGGGTGGGTACGGGGGTAAGATCTCTGGCAGTGTGCCAGCATCAATCATCCTGTACGGAAGACTCATGACTGAGGTTAGAGTCCTTGGTGACGACAGGGGTGGTGACTCGACAAGTAACTCTGGTAAGTATCCAGAGGGTGTGCCAGCGTATGGGCCAGCCCTACTTGGTTTCAGCTTCCCGTTCCAGTACCTCCATCTAGGTGGTGCGGATACAGCTGACGGAGTAGAAATTGTCTTCAACAGGTATCTCGGTACAACCAACACTACCCTTGACACTTTGGACGAACAGGTTGTGGCCTCGTTCTCTCAGTATCGAGACGACATCTACGATACGGGATACATGACGCCTGTGGCTGGGTATCTAAGGATCAACCCTGACATAGACGAGTACGACGAGCAGCCTTCATCGCTTGAGATCTTGTCAGACAACACATTTATCCTGTCAGCTCAAAGCGATGTAGAAGGATTTAAGAGCTTCAAGAGAAACAGCACCCACGACTTCGGTGTTGTTTACTACGATAAGTTCGGGAGGTCTGGCAACGTTAACCCAATCCCATCTATTTACGTGGCTGGGTATTCCCCTTCAGAAGCGGCATCTTCCTCTTACGGGGCTGGTAACGTGAAGATCGGTGTAAACCTTACATCAGATCCTCCAGCATGGGCGCATGGGTACAGATTCGTGTATGGTGGCAACAGCTCTATCAACGACTTTATTCAGTACACGGCTGGGGGTGCATTCGTCCCAGTAAACGACGAAGTTGAGCAGGGGGATGAGGGGAACATCTACGTGTCCTTGAACTACCTTCAAGAGAACTCAGACGTCTCCTACTCAAAAGCCTTTGGTGCTGTGTCAACCATCGGGGACAAGCAGATGTACAAGTACAAGGAGGGGGATAAGCTTCGCATCCTCTCTTACTTTACGTCTGACACGCTGGACTCTAGAGTCTTCCCATACAACTACGTGTTTGACGTAGTGGATGTTGTAACGCTGACTAGCGACGCAAGCAATCCGCTTCACGATGTGTCTCAGGGCGACGTGCCTAGGTACAAGACTGGACAGTTCGTCGTGCTTAGAAACAACACTAATGCTGCAAACTTCTCGTACGGTGCAGTAAGAGGTGGTGACAACTTGGCTACCACCACAAGCCACTACTGGAACAACAGAGCTGTGTTCGAGATCTACAGCCCAACGTCAAAGAAGGATGCAGAGGAGAGGGTGTACAGGGAGATTGGTAAGTACTACAAGTGCGTAGAAGTTTCTGGAACCCTAAAGCATGAGAATGCAGTCCACATTCTCTCGGACGGAGATGTGTGGTTCAGACGGGTAGCCATGAACATGCCGAAGTTCAAGAACAACAGATTCCTGAATATCATCAAGGGGGAGAATGCTTCGACGCCTAGGTTCTTTGACTACTATGTAGAGTCAACTAGATTCTCAGATGCGTTTGCTGGAACAGATGTGATTGGAAGCGGCAAGGCTAAGCTGTATCTACCTGAGTCTAAAAGGGTTAGACGTAACTCGTCGGTTACGTTCTCTGATGTAAACAATCCTAACTCTCAGTACAACAAGTTCTCTACGTTTGACGCAACGACAGCGAACTTCAAGAACATACCTAACGAGCACGGACCCATCGAGCTGATCAAAAGAGATGGGGACTCTATGACCGTGTTCCAGAACAACAAGATTAGCTTCTTGCCCATCAACAGGAGTGTTATCTCTGACGCATCTAACTCTTCGTCACTGATTGCATCATCTAAGGTTGTTGGTACGCAGGTGTTTGTCCCAGGCAGGTACGGATCAGGGGGCAACCCCGAGGCTGTTCTCTACGTGGACGGTATGTTCTACTTCGCAAACAGACACAGAAGAGAGGTGTACAGATACATCCCTGGAAGGGGTATCGAGGTTATCTCAGATCTGGGGATGAAGGAGTACTTCAACAATCTGTTCAAGAACACCACCGCCACCGACAGGATTGTGACAGCAATCGATCACCTGAACGACGAGTTCTTGATCAGTGTGACCCCATACACGACTGTTAACTACACAACCTCCCCAACCTACATCGCTCAATCTACAGCGGCATCACAAGGGAATGATGAGGGTACTGGAGGCTTGACCTTTGTGGACCCAACAACTATTGAGGGGTACACTGAGGAGGAGTACAACACTTTGCTGTCCACGAACGAGGGTTTGCAAATTCAGATTGGAGAGTTTGAAGACCTCGTTGCGTCACTGGAGTCTCAACTTGAACAAGCTTTCAACGACGTAACAACGACCATCGTAACGGTAAACCCAGACCTGCCAGGTGGCGCAGAGGGTGATGGGGATACGGTGATTTTTGGAACTGATGACACCTTGCCTGACCCGCTTGAGATTACGCAAGAGTACATCGCTGCTGTTACAGCGCTGATCAGGGCCCAGGAATCTCAGCACTCTGCGGCAAAGAGTAGGTATGATCTTACTGTCGCGCTGAACAACGACATCATCAACAACGCAAACAATACTGGTGAAGGTGGCTTGTGGGATAGACTGGGGATTGACCCGCCAACTGACGCACAGCTAGAATCCTTAAACCAATCCGTGAACAATCAAGGAGGTAATCCAAAGACTGCATTCTATAATAGTCAATCGAGCTTGAATGTTGTAGCTGATTACCCGTATAACAGCAGTACTGAGACCATCTTCTTCCCTACCGCAACCGCCCTTGGCGGAGTGAGCGAGACCCTTTCTGGGTTTGGTCTCACGTACGTTGTTGGGTGGGGTGCTGGACTAAGTGCCTCCGACGTAACAGGTTTGTTTTCCGATCAAGTTCCGCAGGGCATCGACCCAGCGCTTAACATCATCAACAATTTCTTCCCATCTCCCATTGAGGGGACTTGGGTGGATACGTTTAATGATGCTACACTGGCTGCTTTGACTCAAACTATCAACTCATACGTTGAGAGAAGAGCTGAATACATCAACGTGCTCAACGAGTACGTCGCTGAACAGTTTGAGATTGTAACGGAGGCCCTCACAGACAAGGATGTAACCATCAACGATCTGAACACACAGCTGGACAGCATCAAGGATCAGTACTTCAACGACATCGTTGCAATCACTGAGGCGTTTACAAGGATCCCGTACCCAACAAGGCCAGACCTTGAGGCTGATGTCTCTTTTGTAGTTCCTTCGGGATTGACTCCTTCAGAAACGTTTGCGTACAACGCATCAACTCAAGCCAACTACGAAGCTCTTCAGAACTACAGAAACTCACAGGTAGGGGCGGGCGAGAGTTTGGTGCTTGATTCATTCGGAGACAAGTTTGGTACTGCACTTCAAGACAATACGAATACAACATTTACCAGCGTCATCGAAGACGTCACAAGACTTGGTAACGAGAGAGATGTTCTAGCAGGTCAGGTGTGGGAACTGGTGAGGGGTGTTGGCGATTCGTTTGCTGAAAAGGCTGTTGATTCTGCGGGCAACCCAGTCTCTTGGGCGTTCTCTGATCCTACGCTACAAGCTTTGTACGAGTCCGCAGGGTCAACTGCAGATATCTTAAATATCATATCGGCTGCTGGCGGTAACTCAGATGTCATTGAAACAGATGATGTCGTGGGGAACACGGAGATCAACACAGACTCGTCCAGCATTCTCGACACGATCATTGTGCTAGATCAGCAGGAGGCTTTGGAGAACAGATTTGTTGAGGATGGACTAGATGTCGCAGTAGAAAACTTGATGAACTCTATAGCTGACCTAGTGACCGACACGTCAGGAACAGCTAGCGCAACGGAGACGGATCCAGTTGGAGCGGCAGTATACGATGCTCAGCAAGCCAGCAATGTTTCCGTGAATACGTACTTAAGCAACGGTACTCTTGCGGAGAAACTGAATCACCTTGCCACGGCCCTAACATCTGCATCCCCAATTAGAAACGGTAGAACTTCAGTGAAGTCAAAGCTCAGCCTTCTTAAGGATGCTATGATCGCTCTTGAATACATCCTCGTGGGTAACACGAGCAAGCCTATTCCAGCTAGCATCACCACGACGGAGCAGTACAGAAACATTCAGGGCACCATTGAGGATGGGAGTAATGAGACGGGCTTCTATGCTACCCAATCATCTATTGAGGATCAGGTGGCAGGAACGGGACTGGAGGGTATTTCGACCAGTGGTAACGTTGCAGGCGGAACGGGCGGTTCATTTGTGGGTAACGCAGTTACTGGCGCACTTGGCGAAGCGTTCGACAAGTCCACGCTCTCTAGCGCTCTGAACGATGTTCAGTACGTGGTCAACAGACTCACAGACTTTCAGCGAATCCTTGGTGCTGCTGATCACACATCCTTTCAGTTCGGTAATTTGGGAACCAACATAGCTCTTTCTGACGCAAGACTCGGAAAGTCTGGGATCAACGCAAACAAACTTATAGCTCTATACCCCACATTCAAATCTAGAGGTGGTATAGACAAGTCAGCGCTATACGGACTGCAAATGTTCCTTAACGCAATAACCTCTAAGGTTGTGTTGGATCAAGAGTCGTACTTCACTCAGACTTTCTATAGTCCTATTGGGGCAGAACTATCTAATGCATACGAAGTTGGGCTCGGACTTCCAACCGCGCCGATCGTATCTGGTTTGTTTGGTGCTGTGGCTGGTCAGTATGTAGCGGATGAAACTGAGTCTGACTTTGGAAACTTCACATCTACACCTGTAAACTGATGACTATCTCTTTCGGACACAAGGACAAGCAGTGGAAGTCTAGATACACCTTCACCCCTAAGATGATGGTGAGCACAGACAAGACCCTGATCTCTCAGTCCTCAGATAACAAGCTTCATACACACAACGATGGAGCTATCAACACATTCTACGGATCACAGTCTCCGTCTGGGATTGGAGTGGCGTTCAACGACAACATCTCTGCGAACAAAATCTTCAAGACAGTCTCCGTCGAAGGCACTGAGTCACTTGAGAGTGCAGGTCACGTATTCTACCCTTATAGATCAACTGACGCCTCTAGGTACTACAAGCCAGATACTCTTGAACCACTCAAGGTGAAGGGTGGCATGCTGTACGGTAAGGTTGGTAGGGACAGAGATCTGATTAACGGGGCTACGATGCACTACGTGGGTATGATCAAGAAGATTCATCCGCTCTCTTATTTCAAGAACTTCTATCCTATTGAGCTAGACGCTATTCCCCCAGAGTATGTGGGCATGGTGGTTGACACGACTGGTAGCGATTACGTCCCTGAAGCTGGCGTTAGGTACGGGTTGTTCTACAACGATCTGTTCTACTTTGGAGAGGGAGATGTATTATCTCCATCATACACTCCGTTCAGGGATATCGAGACCTTCGATGACATCCCGAACAGCATCTACATTCCACAGGATCTGGACCTGCTTGTAAGGTCAGAGCGGTACAAGAGCCCGAATCAATATGTATACGCAGCGCTCGCACCCACATCATACCCCAACCTCAACGGCCTCACTGTGGATGACGTTGCACTGTTTGCATTCAAAGACCCATCGGTCCATGGAGGGGATCTCAGGGGCCAGCGAGCAGAGATGTTCATGAGCCTAGGGTCAGAAGATTTTGAGCTTTACGGTATCAACCTCAACTACGAACCCGTAAACGCTGACCACACCAAGTAAGTATTGACTAAATTTGCAATCATGCGGATAGTAAGTAGCCACAATAGATACAAAAAGTTTGAGGGCGGAGGAATCATGGACTTCCTCAAGTCAGAAACAGGTCAGGCCGTTGTTGCAGCGGGCATCGCTGGCATCGGAGACGCTGTCTCATCAGGAAAGCAGCGTAAGTTCTACGAGGCACTTGCTGAATCAGAGGCAGACAGATTCAAAACGCACGAAGGACTGTACAAGAAAACCCTGCGTGACCTCATGGACACGGAGAAGTACGGAAGAGAGGAGATGTCTGTAGCGCCTGAGGTCGCAGAGGCTAGAGATAACGCTGTCACCGCAGCCAACATGCTTGTCGATCAGGCAAGACTCAAGGGTGAGCAGGACACAGCCTCCATCCTCAACATCCTCGATAGCGGTGACCCAGCCATGGCTGCTGTCGCTGTGTCTCAACTCGACGACCTAAGCGGTGGATTGACAGACGCTAAGGCTCAGGCTCTTAACATGGCAAACCAAGCGTCAGCTATGTACGGCTCCGAGGCTGCCAGAGTTAACGAGTACAACGTAGGGGTTAGAGACGACAACAGAGCGAGGCTCGCGGCATTGGCCAACCTAGAACTACAGCGCGGCGCAGGAGGCATGGACCCAGACAGAGAGCTTGAGGCACGCATGTATGCGGCTGGATTCAATCCTCTTGCGTCAGGCTTGGGTAGTGCTGTGAATACATTCGCAACTCTTGCCCCAGTTAAAGAGGCTAAGGACGGAATGAGATTCCTTGGGAATGAAGGCGGTATCACGTCTAGCTCACACAGAGGGGAGCAGTTCTCTCACGAAGAGAACCCCATTCACATCGTCGACGACATGGGTGAGAAGATGGGGGAGCTTACAGGGGGTGAGGGTGTACTCAACCCACAAGACTTCGGGACCGTGACTGAACTCGTAGAGAAGGGTGATGCTAAGGGTCTCTTGAAGTTCTTGGAGGAGCTACTCGCAGAGCCTCAGTTCAGAAAGGAAGAAGAAAACGAACAGTATTCATAAGGCATGGCTCAACAGTTCAACGTGCAGTTCCCAAGTAGAGGACAAGGCGGCTTGCCTGAGCTCACGAATCAACAACAAAGTCTGTCCGAGAAGATCATAGGTGCAGCCCAAATCAGACAGGCCAAGCTGAACGAACAGAGACGTAGGCTTGAAAGAGCTCAGCAGATCGACAGGGACGACCTGAAGACCATGGCTGGGTTTGACATTGGACAGCTGACAGATGCCTTTAGACCTCTGTTCCAACAGGATGTCGACGAGGCCAGGGAGTTCATCCTGACAAGCAACGACATCGTAGCTCAAACCAACAAGCTTGCAGAGCTTCAGTCTACGTGGCGGTGGATGAACGACCACAACAACGAGACAGTAAAGCAAGCTCGTAAGGCGCACATGGGGGTAGCCTTCTCTGATCCAACACAGCAGAGAGCTGCCTCAGCCAACCTCGATGTCGGCATGATGTTCAACGAGAACCCTACCCATTTCGCGGAAGTAGAGGATAGATTCAACAACTTCTTTGATCCATCCAAGGCCAAGAAGATTGATGGTCAGTGGATGGTTCAGCAGGAGGATGGGTCGTACGTTGACATCAGAGAGATGGATGCGTATGGGAACGCAGGGGTGTTTACTCCACGCACCGATTCTTACGACGTAGGGACTGTGACGGACTGGGCGACAGACTCAGATGTGCAAAGAATCCTTACGCTTGATCAGGGCGAGTTTGATTCCGATAAAGCTTCTCGATTCTACAACGAGGAGATCAGACTTAACAACAAGAAGGGCAAGGAACACAGGGCTCAGCTTCTTCAGACGCTCAAGCACACGGGAAAGTCACCGCTGCTGACAGAACAAGAGAGAGCGTTCATTGAGGGGCAGCCTCTATCCAAGGACGACCCTACATTTGCTGAAGCATACGAGGATGCCATTGCTATTGGTAAGGACATCTTCATTGCTGAGGCTAAGACTGAAACTCCACCAACTGTTCTTGAGAGAAGCAAGGAGAACTTCTTGCAGAGCGGACAGTCAAACTCATTCAATGCAGCTTCTGGAGATCTGATGACGCGAGGCACTACGAGATCTCTAAACGGACTAAGTGATATTGTGATCACTGACGCTGGAGGTAGTGCCGTTAAGGTTGCGCCCACTCGCATTCACATCCCAGAAGACGGGGGCACCCCAATGATTGAGTACGCTTCTATCTCTGCAACGGGAGACCAGCTTACATACACAGTACCTCTCGAAGGATCTATGCTTGCTGACATCGACCTGCAGCTCAGACAGAAGTACGATACCAGTGTTAGTGAGCTGATCGAGAGAGACGCTACTGGATCCACTCTTTCAGCAGGATCTTTCGATGATCTCGGGGTACAGCCTGAGGAGCCAGGGGAGCCGAATACAGGCACTCCAGAGCAACGGTCTACGGTAGAGTACCAAGACACGCCAGCGGCCCAACAGCAAGCCCTGAATCAAGCCATGGAGTCTACGCCACAGGCTCAGCCAGATACGAGACCTCTGACGTCAGGGGTTAGACTTCCAGCCGACTCACCGCTCGTGACGTTTGATAGCGCTACTGGTAAACCTTCGGGACGCAGCGGAGTCTTCGAGGCTGTCGCAGCCAACCAACAGTCATTGAGTGTTCTTGGCTTGAATAAGAATCAGCTCGCTGAGTTCATGTCCATCCCATCTGTGAACGAAGCGCTGAAGGGTATCGGCGTGCAGCAACTCGGTGTGGGTCAGGACAGACCTATGTTGGGGGGTGCACTTGAGACTGTGTTCGGGGGGCTTGGGTATAAGACCGCAGTGACGAAGAACGCAGAGAAGGTGATCGAGTGGATGAACTCCGAAGAGGGTACAGAGGCTGTGCGTAAATACATGATGATGGGAGCTCCTGAGCAGGGCGTTACCCCGAGCATGAGCTACGGATCTACTGGTCAGCAACCTGAATTCGGAGACATGAGTGATGATGTCGATAGCATGACGCTGCCTAACGATGTTGACGGTAGAGCGACATCTAGAATAGACGTACCTCAGGTAACACCCCCTCCCGTCAGAACGATGGAGACTATGAAGCCAGGATCTTTAACTCAAGGTCAAAACTACATGGTTAAGGGATTGATGGGGGCTGGTGCATCTGAGCCTGTAGCTACAGCCATCACCTCTGTTACGCAGAAGGAGTCGAAGGGTAAGCATGACGCTGTCGAGCAGTCGTACTCTAAAACAGATAACGAGCGCATCAGAGAAATCTTCTCCTCTACAGTTGGTCTCACGGATAGAGAACTGAATAAGCTGAAGAAAAGTGAAAAGGACTTCTTCAACTACGTTTACGGGGCTGGAACCAGAGCTGGTCAAAGACTTGGCAACACTCAGCCTGAGGATGGGTACAACTTCAGAGGGCGTGGATTGATTCAGCTGACAGGTAGGGCCAACTATGAGGCCGCAAGTAGAGCTATCTTCGGTGATGACACGTTGTTGCGCAATCCAGATCTGATCACCAAGAGTCCAGAGGTTGCAGCACAGGTGGCCAACTGGTACCTGATGTCTAGAGGACTGCAACAATTCGTTCCAGCAGACACGCTCAGAAACCCTAACCCATCGGAGCAGGAACTCCAACAGATTCTTGATGCTACGTATGCTGTCGTTGCTGGAGTTAACCCAGCTGATGTTCAGGGACAATCTCTGTACGGTCAGGGTATGGGCACAATGCGTGGTTGGTTGAAGGGAGAACAGTGATCCCAAGGTAGAATGGGGTATATTTGCAGGTGAGTGCAACTCACTAGCATTTATACATGGATCCAGTAAGACAGCTCTACGACCAGCTCCTTAAGCAGGGGTTGTACACCAAATCATTTCAGGACTTCAAGTCTCAGTTCGCTACAGCTGGTGCTCAGCAGCAGTTGTACGACGGGCTGAACAAGAACAAGCTGTACACAAAGTCGTTCGAAGACTTTTCTACACAGTTCTTTGCGCCTCAGGCCCCAGCTCCAGACCCAGCAAGGGACAGCTTCATGACCGAAGCCCTCAAGCGCATGTCTCAAGAGCAAGCTGATGCTGCATGGGCCAAGACCATCGCTCCACCTAAAGAGAAGCAGAACATTCAAGGTGAACTCGGTGACTGGGTAAACAGTCTAGGGGGGTTCGGAGATTTCATCGACGACATGTATGGGTACGCAGCCTCTGGACAACAGATAGGAGCGTCTCAGGATGAGGTTCTTTCAGCAGCCTTTGCTGCCCCTGAGGATCTTACTGACGAGATGGTCAGTCAGTTCTTCGAACAGACTAAGGATCAAGGAGCTAAGACAGAGGAGATGCTCGCATGGCAGAAGCAGATTCAAGAGGGGGGTGATACGTTTGGAAACACCCTGTATGCTTACTGGCAGAACCCGTCAGTAATCTTTGGCCAAGCTCTTGAGTCGCTGTCCATGCTGGCCAACGAGCAGTCCGTGAAGACGATCGCTGGATCCACAGCGGCTGGTGCAGCAGGAGGTGCTGCCACTGGAGCTACAGCTGGATCTTTAGTAATCCCAGGTATCGGAACAGGCGTTGGCGCTGGAGGAGGGGCTCTAGTTGGTGGACAGCTTGGGCTTAGGGTTGGTGTTGGTTTGGCTAGCGGTGCAGTGGAGGCGTCGGCTCTTGTAGTTGACGCATTCAGAGAGAGGGCTGAGAAGGAGGGGAGAGAGTACAATGAAGATACGCTTGCTGATTATTTGACCGACGTTGAGTTCATGAAGAAGGTACGCCGAGATGCTATCGCAGGCGGCGCTACAGTCGGTGTGATTGACGCTGTTACTGGTGGTCTAGGTAGTGCCGTAGCTAAAAAGCAGGTAGCCAAGGGTGCTAGCAAGACAGCTGTGGCTGTAACTGCGGCCCTTGTTGAGGGAACTGGTGGCGCACTTGGTGAGGCAACTAAGCAGAAGGTTATTGGCAAGGAGCTGTCCCCATCAGAGATCGCTGCTGAATTTGCAGGCAGCATGCCAGGGGGTGGACTCAACGTGCTGATCAACGCAGCCATGCCAGGGGAGTACTCTGTCACTACGAAGGATGGCAAGAGGGTACTTCATGACAGACGCACGATGGCAGAGTTCATCGACAACTCTACTCCAGAACAGCTTCAAGAGGTAGGCATTGACATCAAGAAGGACAAGGATCTTCTCGATGTGTACAACAAGAAGAAGGGGTTGGTTGATCAACCGACAACCATTGAACAGGCTCAGGCTGATGGTGCTGAAGAAACAACCGTATCCAAGGAGTTTGCCGCTAAGAAAGATATCCTCGATAGACACAGCAGGGGAGAGATAACAGAGAGCGAAAGAGACGAACTAATTTCCGCAGTCACAGATACATTCACCAAGATTCAGGATGAAGAACTACGTAAGCCACCTAGAGGCAGGCGCTTATTTAGCGACCCAGCTCAACCTGCAGTTCGTGCTGCTAAGAAGTTCAGAGAGAACGCAGAGCTAGCCCCACCAGAGGGTACCCCAATCAGGAAGATCAACACCAAGAATGCTATGCAAATTGCAGATGCATTCGAAGCCATGCAGCACGCACCAGAAGATCCAGAGGTGCGCGAAGCATACGAGGCTATGGCTTCAGAGTCGGAGGCTCAGTACATGATGCTTCAAGAGGAGGGGGTGACAGTAGAGATCTTCGAAGGGGAGGGCGAACCATACGCCAACTCTCAGGAGATGCTTGAGGATCTCAACAACAACAACCACCTGTACATCCTCTCCACCGAGAAGGACTTTGGTCAGGAGGGTATCACAGATGCACAGAGAGCGGAGAACCCACTGCTTGCGCAGTCACAGTTCACCGACAAGAACGGCAAGCCTATGCTTATCAACGACGTGTTCCGTGCAGTACACGACTTCTTCGGACACGGGGAGCGAGGCAACAGCTTCGGACCTGTAGGTGAGGAGAACGCTTGGGATGTGCACGCTCGCATGTTTACAGACAAGGCTCGTAGGGCTATGACCACTGAGACCAGAGGTCAGAACTCGTGGGTAAACTTTGGCCCCAACATGCGTGACTCACAGGGTGGATTGCTTCACCCCAAGGACGTGCGCTACCTGAAGGCTAAGGACAGACCGTTTGCGCAGCAGAAGATGGGGTTGCTACCAGAGGAATTCTCTCAGCTTCCAGAGAGAGGTGAGCCAAAGACTCGCACTAGCGAGATTGCAGATCAGGTCGGGGTAACCCCACGTAACCTTAGGGATCTTGTCAAGACCTACCAAGAAGTGTTTGGTCTGGAGATGAACGAGGCTTTGTCCGCTGCTGTGGTGTCAGATCGAATGGTGGCTACCATGGCTGAGCGTAACGGCATCAGCAAGGAGGAGCAGTACTCTCAGTTCCAGTTCGTGAAGTCGCCTGACGGTTTGCCAAAAGAAGTTAACGAAAGCAGCGTGCTCTTCCAAGGGAACTTCAGTGAGCCTAGATCTAGGGTCACATTCTCTTATGATAAGAACGGAGATCTGTTCGCTAGACTTGAGAAGGAGGGGAAGATTACTAGAGACCTCACAATGAGCGACTTCCCTGACGATGCTGAGTTTGTCCTCCACTCACCAGACGATGCGTTCTCTGGGGAGATCTATAAGGACGGAGAGCTACTCGTAGAGGGTCAGGGTGGTATGTACTACCCAATCAAGTACAACGACAAGGGGTTTGTGTGGGCTGGTACAGGCAGGGGCACAGCGGCTAAGCTCGCTGAGTTGCTTAACGAATCTGCAGCCAAGTCCAAGGACGGTAAGGCTCGACTGGCGTTGGCCACTGGAGCCCCAACAAAGAACCTGTCCACGCTGAAGTCATCCAACGCTGTAATGGAGACGCTGTTTGGATTCGCAAAGGATCCTAAGTTCGGTGTAACTCAGGGTCAGGTCGAGAGAGCCATCAAGAGGGCAGCTATTAACGCTAAGAACAAGAAGGGCACTAAGGCTTTGCCGTTTGATATCCCGCCCATGCTTACTGGCAAAGAGCTCATCTCCTTCTTGAGAGACGCCTTGCGTCCACCCCTGTCATTCGAAGATAGACGTGGGTTTGTGATGCAGTTAATCACTGAGTTCACAGCAGACGTCAAGTCTCAAAAGACTCATGATCAGCTCATCAGTTTCTTTGGTGAGGGCATTCAGAACAAGTCGCCAAACTACAAGGCTAAGCAGGGTCGCAAGCTGTCAGCTTCAGCTATGACTGAAGGGTTTGCTTACATGCTTGGTGAACCTATGCTGAGGGACGTAACAAGAGATGGTAAGGCGGGACGTGTGTACGCTGTGGTTGAGGTGAGCAGACCAGAGGGGATGGCTAAGAACCAAGACCTCGTAACTATCCAGGAGGACAGCACTCACGAGTCATACCCATATGCTCTTAAGGCTGTTGATGGGGCAGAGATCAAGCTGCACGTACTCGACGAGGTCTCTATGTGGGACGACGCTTTCCAAGACCCTACTACTGGGGGAGACATTGCTCAGTCAGACAGGATGAAGCTGTTCCCAACTTCAGGTCTAGCATTCAACACGTTTAGAAAGAAGGCGAGACCCCAGCAAGAGGTGACATCGAAAGAAGGACAGCCTATTACTTGGGAGGAGACCCCTATCAGAAACATGAAGGACTCCACCATCTCTGTACGAAAGGATGTG
>Ga0075480_10000298_pt1 | contig 28268 bp, 20 predicted proteins | sample DEB08_DNA_7_FD_81590 | JGI IMG/M metagenome (GOLD analysis project Ga0075480, IMG submission 81590) | Aqueous microbial communities from the Delaware River and Bay under freshwater to marine salinity gradient to study organic matter... | ecosystem: Environmental > Aquatic > Marine > Coastal ... | reverse complement strand
GCTACAACACCAGTAAGTGCAGCAGGCCAGAATCCAATATATCCGTGATAATTATCCAAGCCTGAGATTCCAAGGATATTTAGATCACCCAGTGTACCGAAATAGTACAAAGTCAGAATGTGGGTTAAAGCCCATACTCCAAGTGCAATTTGCAGAGGAAGAGTAGCTTTGTTCCATTTTCCATCAAATGATTTGATGTAGCCAAACCATCCTACATCGGTCGCAGGTGTTAGTACTCCTCGCAGTAGAACTGCAGCAAGTAATCCGAGTACTGTGAATATACTCCATGTACTAAAGAAGACATACCCCACAGCCTCTTGCCATGCTCCATTTCTTACATACTCTTCACCTTCGATTACCAACAAATTGGTTTGTGTATCCGCAAAGTTTGCTGCTGAAACAACAGCAGTCCACAGTCCGACCATGCTGAATACAAGGACGGTATTCCACTCATGTCTGCCACTGTTATCAAGAAGATATCCACCAAACATAGTCACCAAGAAAATCGTGGCCACAAAGTTAGAATCTGCAACGCTTGCAACAACATTGGAGAGTATCAATGAAACAATCAATACAGCGAGGGAAACAGATGCTGTAGGGAATGTTATGATTTTTTTCTCACGCAGATAGCGTGGTGTCATTGCCAATATTGCGCCTAAGGCAATCATAGCAAATGGTGTCATTTCATTCATATCCAGAACTAAACCAAAATCTAGTCCATAATCCGCTAACAGAGCCAACAAAATCGCTATGGGGGCTAATAGCCAACCAAGCATAGGTTCTGGGGCTCCAATTTTACTGTCGTTTTCTGTCGACATATTCATTTCCCTCTGTTTTTTTGTCCAGCCTTATGGCTGTAGCGTTGTGGCGACCAAAGGGCCCTTTTTATGCGTTCCCTACGGGTATTTCCACTGCAACCTGTAGGCCTTAATTTAAAACGTGTTACTGCGAGGTTGTTTTCTCAATTTTTATTTAGGGCCCTGTGACCGATATCTCGCCGATAATGTGAGCCGGATAACTCAATTTTCTCGATTAAAGAATAGGCCATGTTTGCTGCTTCTTGTAAATTTGAGCCAATTCCTGTACAAGAAAGAACTCTTCCACCGTTGGAAACCAAGACGCCACCCTCGTATTTTGTACCTGCATGGTTGACCCAACCGCTATCTGAATTCTTAGGGAGATTTCCAATTTTTCTGCCTTTTTCCACCGAACCGGGATAATTTTCAGCCGCAAGAACAACAGTCATTGCATGATTGTTCGAAAATTGGACATTTAATTCCGACAAGGAATCTGTTGAAGCCGCTCTAAACATCTCACCCAAATCTGAATCAATCAATGGTAGTGTTATTTGGCATTCAGGGTCTCCAAATCTTACGTTGAATTCTACGACATAGGGGTCTCCATGAGAATCTATCATCAATCCACAGTAAAGTACGCCTCTGTAAGGAATTCTTTGTTTTGAAAGATAAGAGTGCATTGGTTTAACAACTCTTTCAACGGTTTTCACATGTACTTCTTCAGTGTAAATTGGTGCCGGAGCGTAAGCTCCCATTCCTCCAGTATTACGACCTTTATCGCCTTCGAACTCTCTTTTGTGGTCTTGACTAGCGGGGAGGCAAACAAACCCACTCCTATCCATGACAACCAGCATACTTGCTTCCTCGCCTGGCAAGAAATCCTCTAACAGAACTTGCCCGTCAGAGTCTATTGATTGTTCAATAAATTCCTTTGCTTCATTTAGATTTTCAGTTACAACTACACCTTTACCTCCGGCGAGTACGTCTCTTTTGATGACCCAAGGGTTTGATGAAAACTCATCAAGAGCGCTTTCAATATCAGAATCCCTATCGAGTACGTGGAATTTGGCAGTTGGGACCCCGTTCAATTCCATCACTTGCTTTGCGTGTAATTTGCTGCCTTCCAATCTTGCTAAATTGGCAACTGGACCAAAACAAGGAATATCCATTTTTGCGAGCAGATCGGCTAAACCGTCGCACAAGGGCGCCTCCGGACCAGCGATTACAAAATCAACATCTAACTGAAAGGCAAGATGTACTAGGTCTGAAACCTCTGAAAAATTATGGTTTGTCGCAATGTCTGCCGTACCAGCATTTCCTGGAGCGCAATGAATCTCAGATACTGATTCACTCGCAGAAAGACCGAGACAAATGGCGTGTTCTCTCCCTCCGCCACCCACCACTAGTACCGACAATCCTGACATATCGCTTCCATTTATACGAGGCAAATAAGTCCATCTGAACGAATTTGTTCCATTCAATTCAAAGGCTTAGTTGTGCCCAAAGCAATCATGGGCGACTTCAATACCTTCGAGATGATGTTATTCACATTGTGGATTTATCTCCCAGGATTTTTGGTTAACACCTTTGCAATGATGTGGGGCAAGTGGCTGCCAAAAACGGGATATGGACCATGGCCAATAGATGGTGGGAAATTTCACAAAGATGGAAATCGTATTTTAGGAGACGGAAAAACTTGGAACGGACTTGTTGGTGGGTCATTAACCAGCGGATTGCTTTGTGTCTTGATGGTAAGCATACCAGAAAATTGGATATTCATTTCACCCGTTAATGGTTCAACTGGCTGGGCTGCTAATGCATTTTTGCTGGGAACCTTCTTAGGATTTACAAGCCTAATCGGCGACTCAACTGGATCTTATTTCAAAAGGAGAAGAGGAATGAAAAGAGAAGGGGATGTTTCTAGCAAAGCTCCACTATTAGACACACTTCCATTTGCAATCTCTGTATTCCTATTTGGTCAAATTTTCTTAGTTAATTCTGCGCATGGAGAGCGTGAATTGCTTATTCCTATGTTGTTATTGATTGTGATAACTCCTATTCTTCATAGGTCATTCAATCTTATTGGATACAAGATTGGATGGAAAGATGTGCCATATTGATGACTATATATGGGGCAGTATTCATTTGCCTGTAGTATTAGCCCCTTCCATGCGAAGAGCGATTTTGCTGGCACTGATTATCTTGCTGACCCAACCATTAGCAAGTGCTACAGATATTACAGAAAACACTGATGAAAGTTCAAATGGAACTCTAGATGGAGATTATACCGTTAAAGACGGGGCGACATGGAAAATTTCTGGACATTATATTATCGAGGAGGGCACCTCAATTACAGTTGAAGATGGAGCGACAATGGTTGTTTCGGGTTCTATGAATGCTTCAGCAACTCCACAATTAAACTTAGAAGGGACTGCAAATGTTTTGGTTCCAATTGGAAATTTAGGGGAATCGGGTCTGATGCGTATCTATTTCGCTGAAGAAGTGCTTTACGGAATAGATATCGAGATAAATGGAAATACAACAGAAAATTGGACAGGAGCGCAATATGATTGGACTGGAGATATGGATGTAGAAAACATCACTGTCAACATTACAACTAATCCGTTCCAAGTATCATCTATCAGCAGTATTACCCTCTCTCCAGATGGTGTAACTCCTGCTTCAAGAAGTCCAGAAGAATTATCTGGAACTGGTACATCAATTGTTATTCCAGATAGAAACAATGCTTGGAATATAGACGTTCAAGGAACTTTGATCATCACAGGATCAATTTTTGGCGCAGGAATTGTATGTCATGGTACATGCACTTTGAATGGTGCACAAATGACTAGCACAGGTCCAATTGAAGTATTTGGATCAATATCGGTAACTGATTCTTCGTTATCTGGCGGAATTACTGATGAAGACATTATTGTTTGGGATGATGCTGGAATCGAATGGGTCAATTCAGTAGGCACAGGTGGGGACATAGACAACTGGGTGAATATCCTAACAACTAGAACAATAGGTGTCAAAAACGGTTATATCGTATTTTATGGATATGACATGGGATATAATTCAATAGACACTTCACCTCTTTCTGATAATAGTACATTTAGTCCAGAAAATATGGGTGATAATACCATCGAGATTTCACCAAATGAAAGAGCTCGGATGGTACGCTGGCAAGATGGAAATGGTGTTTTGACCGAAGAGAGGGCAAGCGGAAAGTTACTTCTATCAACTCCATGGGGTGATTATGAAGAAGATATAGCAGATCTACCAAAAGTAAATCACTTCGATGTGGATTTAACGCTACCTAAGTTGAATTTTGATAGTTTAATTGCTTCAGACAACGAAAATGATGTTGATATGAGATTGGGAGTAGATGCTACTGTTAGTAACAGTGGCAACGCTTCTGCAAATTTCCTAATTGATTGTGTTTCCAACGGAGTAGATGCAGATGTTGGTGTAACTGTTTATCATTCAATTGATGCAGGAGAAACAAAGAATATCGCAATGAATTGGGCTTCTGCCAAGGAAGGAGATTTAACACTTGAATGTACTATATTCGTGCCATATCATTTCGAGGGACACGAGGTAGTTACTTCCGGTACTGCTGAAAGTGGTATTGTAACCTGGGAATTCTCTGAAAGCAGCGAAAACCTAGTTGTTCCAATTGCTATAGGAATTGTACTATCAGTTATGGCATACGTAGGGTTTGTCGTGTATACTCAAAAGAGAAAGAGTGACGCTGCAGCGATTGAAGAAAAGGTTAGCCGTAACTTTGACGATTCAGAAGTTGGCACTATCGAATAAATTCAACAGGCTACTGCCATTTGGTCAGTATCTCCGCTGTTTGCTTCATTATCATCCCAATAAAATTGCAATTTTGATGATGAATCACTAAAGGTATCGCCATTTTCATTCACGATTGTAACTTCAAAGGTGTAACATCCATCATCATCGTAGAAATCACTTCTATCAAGATAATTTGATTGAGTACCAGGCATCATAACCCAGTCGAATGCAAACTCACCGATGCCGCCTACGATTCCTTCATCTGCTGTAATTGAACTGTAAGAATACCTTACCGTTGAACCCAGTTTAACATCCAATGAGACTGTCCAGTCTGTAGCAATAGGTTGTGGACTTGTACCTGTAAAAGCGCCGTTTTCATAATCATAAAATGAACAGTTAGATGTTCGTGATTGTATATCGGGGCATACAGGATTACCAATACCAACGAGTAATTCGACAGTTATGCCATTGTATGTTTTATCCCCGTTGCTAGCTGTTTCAAAGATTTCGCTTACTCTAACGAATCCAGCGTTAGCTTCACGAACCATATGATCTGTAAAATCAAAACTATCTGTTCCTCCATCAGATATCACTTCTACCTCATAGGTTTTCAAAACTTTGTCATTCATATCCATAGAATTACCATTCCAAAAGTCATGGAGGCTTACTGAATGACTTGCTCTATCAACGTTAATGCTTGATTCATAGGTATATTGTGATACACCATCAACCAGAATATCCATTGTGAAATCAGAACCTTTTGGCCCGAATAATTTGATATCAATTTCATTGTCGACTCCATCAAATTCGACATTTCCAACCTTCACAGCAGACTCATTGGCGGTAAATATTGAGACACCTCCAAAAACTGCTGTTAGTAAAATGAAACTGACGCCACTAACAGCAAGGATTTTGGTATCAAACTCTTTTTGTGATAACTTTTCCCAGTTGAAAACGATCCACGATAAGATGACACCAGGTACAAGTAAATCATCTAATGTGAAACCAGAAAACAAAACTGTTGTGTCGAAGAAAAACACCATTATCATGGTGACAAGAAATATTCCTCCGGAAGACAATTGGAAAATTAAATTATTTTTGTTCAAACCGTTGTCAAAGGGTTCTTCTAAAATTACAGGGTAGACTTCTTCTTCCTTATTTTTAGTCTCCAACTTTTCATCCTTATTTTCCTTAGTATCACCAGAATTCTTACCCATTTCATAAGCACTAATTATCGCAGATGGGTCGTTTACAACCTTAGAACCAACGTTGTCGCCTTGATGTACAGAATCTTTGTATTCGTTTGCTTTATCCAAAAGTCCGCTCATAACCTCACCACTGCTAAATCATTACGATAACTTATGCGTTATCAATACAACCCTTTTACGGGGCAGTTTAAGTGATATTTGGTATGTTGATTTTACAATCCGGGTGCGGACTCGAGCCATTCGGCTTCGTCATCATCATCTTCGTCAGACCTACGTTTTGCTATAACTGCCGCTGCAAATCCAAGCATTGCTAACGAAGGAATCAATTCGAAACCTGGAAGATATACACCACGAACGTAGATAGTAATCATTTGGGACATGGAGTTACATCCACCTGTTTCATATCTACAAGAGAATTCTGAAATTGCTTCGAATTCTAGAGTGTAATATTCGTCAGTCCAACCTTGGTTCTTAGGAGTTCTTACCATGACTCTGACCTTCTGAGGCGCAGCCATTCCGTCGATTTCAACAGCAACCATTGGTATTGAAATTTGGAATCCGCTTTCTTCGAGTTTGTCTCTGGAAGCATCTGTTACTCCGACCTTAAACTTGTCAGCCCAGTTTCCTTGGTTGTAAACCTTAAACTCAAAGTTGTGATCGGTCTTAGGAGATAGTTGCAAGAATGGCTCAGTAGCTTCTACCTGAAGTCTACTAAATTGAAGGATGTTGATAATCATCTGAACTTGTGATTCAGCGATGTTTGGTGGCGGTGCACCGTTTGCTTCAACCACTGTAGCAATTACGATTAGATTTCTACCTGACATTGTCATTCTCTGGTCTGCTCTTACCGTAGTCTGGAATTCAGATTCTGCGTTTGGTCCAAGAGAGATAGTACCTGGGGCAGCAACAACAAGTCCGTCAGCCGAAACTTGAATTTGTATTCTTTCAGCGTATGTGTTTGGATTTGTAACCCTACAGTTTGCGAATCCAGTCAAAGTTGCTCCTGGGTAAACAGGTACGTCTACCGCACCACTTGGATTCGGAGAAAGACACTGCAAATCGACTGCAGGAACAGACACCTGGGCCTGTGCAGGAGTAGCCATCACGAGAATGCTAGCCATGTATACCGCAAGTAAGAACAAAGAACGTCTCAAAGCCTTCATACCTTCACCTATATCCAAGCCACAATCTCGACCCTCATAACCATTTTGGGGACTTGCCTTTACGAAATGGACATCAGTGAGTCTTTCGATTAAACCACATATTGATATGATATCTCTATTTCGGTAGGGTTGAGAGGAATAAAATATGGATGATAAAAATCTCATTATCGCAGAAGCACACTGTGACGGACCGTGTGGTGTCTACGACCCATCAAGCGCACGAATCGCTGGAGAAGCAGTCCAGTCAATGACGAACAAAATGTTGGCACTAACCTGCCCGTCCACAGAGGATGGCCCAGCAATGGCAGCATACCTAAACACAATGTCAAGATACGCAGCCATAAAGGAAGAAGAAGCACAGAAGTGTAAGGATGAAATTCTTGTTCTATGGACAGACTTTTTCAAGCCCCAGCACCTTGAGGCAAATCCAAACTTACACGACACATTTTGGAAAGCAGCCAAACTATGTTCAGCCTGCAAGGTTGAGGTTTCCGCTGAACACGCACAGGAACTCATGGACGCAATCGAAGAAATTCATGGAATGTTTTGGGCTGCCAAGGGACGTGAAGTTACTTGGATAAGAGCATCATAGACGTCAAGATATCTGGCGATTCAATGTGGCCGTCATTCGTAGACGGCGACGTGGTAGAATTTGAAAGTATGAAAGATCAAATTGTAAATATAGAAGATATTATTGTATTTAATCACCCTCTGAAACGTGATGTTATCTGTATTAAAAGGGTAAAAAGAATCTCTGACAACAGGTTTTTCGTTGAAGGGGATAATCCTGACCCTACTTCCTCAGAAGATTCTCATAATTTTGGTCTAATCGAAAGAAAAAACATTCTTGCAATTTTGCAAAATGAATAGTGTAAAAGGTGGACCCGGAGGGACTTGAACCCACGACCGCCCGGTTATGAGCCGGGTGCTCCACCAACTAAGCTACAGGTCCGACTTGCCGACTCAACAGGTTGGTAGTCTTGACTGTGACGGTTTGATTACCTCTCTCGCTACATGCTCACATTCATCTCTGACATCTTCTGGAATGAAAATCAGAGCAAGTTCGGATGAGAGGACTAGACTTTGAATTAAAGGAGAATGTTCGACAACATCTCTGCCATCTTCCAAAATTATGCCTTGGCTATATGGCTTATATCCCTTCTTTCTAATACTCGAAATAATTATTTCTTCTTCACTATATCCTGAATTTATCACAATTGGTTTGATTTTTTCAATTACAATAGAACTCATTTCTTCAGTCAACTCTGAAATTCTTATAGATTTGTGGTAATCTTTTCGTGAGACGAGTTTGTCGGCATATTTAGCTAATTCATCATCATTTGATTCAGACCAATCCATCAATACTGAGTTGATATCTGCATCAGTCAATTTTACGTAATCTTTGACAGATAATTCTTCATTGCATAACATATTCCATAGTGAATTTGTGAGTTTTAATTTTCCATCGATTGCGAGTTTTCTCGCTCTGGACAATACACGTATCAGGTATTCTTGTGTTAACTGATTCACCTTGTGAAAATAAACCTGATTGTACATGTGATATCTTGTTACCAAATAGGCCTCAATTGCAGGAAGACCCCACTTTTTTGCATATAATCTTCCATCCTCGTTGACCCTTAATGCTCTAATTACTCGAGATGAGTCAAAACCTCCTATTTGAGCGCCAGTATTTGCCTGGTCCCTAATCATGTAGTCCATCCGATCAACATCTAATTGACTACTGATTATTTCTTTTAGGAATGGAGGGATTTCTTGGCCATTACACTCAGATTTTCCCGAATACAAAGCGAACAATCTTTCTGTCCTGTCATCCCCCAAAATTTCTCTCAAAGCCTTACCGATATCTGTTTCTGTGGACTCAAGTATCTTTTTTCCCCAATCCTCATGAGAATGAAATGTTGCAAATACCTTATCCGACTCCAATAAATGTGAAAATGGTGGATGACCAATATCGTGAAGTAAGGCACCTATGGATACTAATTCTGCATCTTCATTAGAAATAATGCCGGGTTGAACTTCGGATAAGTGCTCGCATAATTTCACAGCTAAATGGTATGCACCTAGACTGTGAGAGAACCTGTTGTGAGTTGCTGCGGGAAACACATAATGACAAGTAGCTAACTGCTGTATATTTCTCAATCTTTGAAATTCCTTGGTATCTATTAGTTTAGAGATGTGACTTGGAATGAGGATGTCGCGATGAATTTCATCTCTAATCACCCTGTCCCTCATGGACTCCCGTTTCGTCTCTAATATCAAGTCCTTTCCCTACCAAAGTGATATTGATTTAGAGGATTTGGAGGTGGCATGAGCGAAGCCACTGGGCCGGAGGATACGGCCGAGGAGAGCATTACTAAAACAGACCAAACACAAATGGATATTGACAGTGTTTTCAATAAATATGACGAAAATTCTGATGGTAAAATCCAGCATAGTGAGTATGTAGAAGTTCACGGTTCCGGCACTGGTGGAGGAGTTTCTGGCATTCTTGACCGACTGCTTGATGACAGTCCGGAACTCCGAGGGCAGAGGCTTTGGGTGATGTTTTCGATATCAATTGTATTAGTAGCTGCCCTGAATGCATATGCAATGGTCCGTGAACCTGAACTGGTTGCTATTGAGGACTTAGTTCAACATTCAAATGAAGTAGTATCCATTAAAGGAAGTGTAGTTTCTTGGGTTGAAGACCCTTATTCATCTGGAGAAGATAGAGTGAATATTTTGGTCGAAGACTCAACCGGAGTCGCACAATTAAGATGGTATAATTTTGCTGAAATTCCGATGCTTGGAACAGAAATAAAAGTAACGGGTGACGTGATTGTTTACAATGGTAAAATATGGATACAAGCCATAGGAAGTGGAGCTGTATCTTGGGATGAAGCCGATGTTCCAGAAGCGCCTGAACTCACAATTTCAGCAATTGCAAAGGCGCCGGAGGATTATATGGGTGATACGGTAACCGTTTCCGGATACATTTCGAAACCTGTTAATCCTGATTCTACTTTCACATCACTCACTTTGAGGGACCACCCCTCCTATGGTATGCAAGAATATCAAATGAACATGATTATTCATTCAGCACCCGGCCAATGGTTAGAATCCGGACAAAAAGTTGAGGTCACCGCAACATTAGATTACTCAGAAAAATATCTTCAGTGGTCAATGCATGTTCAAGGTCCTGAAATCAGAGTTGTTCGAACTCATGAACCGGTTCCGACAAAAATTGGTTGGTCTAATTATCAAACATGGTCATACAATTCTGGTGCTTTGATTATTATTGAGGGGATGATTGATAATGATGAAATAATAGAGCCAAATGGGGATCTAAGAGCTTGTTTGTTGAATACTCCTGACCTTACTGACTATCAAGGAGAAGTTGTGACTTATGGTGGAAGACTTGTTTGGTCCACATCCTATGCCGGTTGGTGCGTAGATTCTACCAGTTCATCATCTATTCAACTCCTTGACATAACGGATGCTGAAAACATCCTAGGATATCTTTCAATGAATCCAAAATCAACTTTTGACGAGGTTGAAAATAGTACTAGGTACCTGATTTCAGGTGTAGTTTCTGGCTCATACTTAATGAGCGAAAATGGAGATACAAAAATATCCATTGCTGATGCTGTGTATCCTAACACAATCACGAAAATGGATGCCTATGTCCCAGTTGGACAACATTCAGGATGGCTAGAAGACGGACAAGACATCGTTGCAAATGTTTCAATTTCTTGGAATAGTAACTCTAACGAATTCCAACTTATTGTATATGATTTGGTGCTAACTGGAGATACTCCAGAACCCAATCCATATGATTTAGCAGATGGTGCTCCACAATTTTATGACCTGAATAAGATAACTAGTATCGTAGGTAATGTTGTCGAAATTGATGGTGAAACATACCTGCAAAAAGAAGGCGGTGAGCAAAAAATTGTGATTGATATCGACCCAGCATCAATTGGATTGAATTCATATCACGAAGGTCTGACATTGAAGTGGATTGGTCGATTGATTGAAATGCCGGATGATGTAACTCTATCCCACTATTACGTGCTTAGTGATGCGGATGTAGTGGACATGGACGGCAATGGGATTGCCGACGACGCTGAAGATTTGTGAGATTGTTTGTTATGGAAGCTTTTTTCGCTGAAATGGGATGGATGCTTTTTGCACTATTCCTAGGCGTATGCATTGGCTCTCTTACTGGTTTAATTCCAGGTTTCCACGTAAACAACGTAGCATTAATCCTTCTTGGAATATCACCTGCCCTACTCGCAATAGGAATCCCACTTTCGGCCGCAGCGGGAATCATCGTTTCAACAGGAATAGTTCACACATTCTTGAACTACATACCCTCTGCATTGATTGGAGCGCCCGGCGCAGATACAGCACTGTCGCTACTACCCGGCCATAGGATGCTATTATCTGGTAATGCTCCTCGAGGTGTTGCATATTCAGCTAGGGGTAGCCAACTTGGATTATTCCTGTCATTACCACTTATCGTTGCTGCAAGAATAGCCTTTGGACCTGAACTTGGTTTTTACGACCATCTGCGTAGTGCTCTTCCATTCGTTTTATTGTCTATTTCAATTCTACTTATTGCAACAGAAACTACCAGGCTAGATTTTCCGGATTGGATTCAAAAGGCAACAGGTGGTAAGTTAGGTAATGATTCTAGATTTGCAGGATACATTGCCGCCACATCTTTCTTCCTTCTTACTGGATTGTATGGCTGGGGAATCTTCAACCTTCCAGTAACCTCACCAGTTGGAATGCCAGGCGCAGGATTACTACTTCCAGCACTAGGCGGATTATTTGGTATTGCAAATTTGCTTGACATTTACGCTACGACTTCTGAAATACCGCCTCAAAAGGAAGATTGGGAGCTGCCTGCTTCTGGGCCACTAGTGGTTCCATGTTTCCTATCTTCTTGTGCTGGTGCTGCAATGGGTGTTCTACCGGGGATGACTGCTGCTCAAGCGACTGTTTTAGTTATGGGAGGACGAAATGTCGCTGCTAAAATTCAGGGTAAAGAAGGATATGGTCTTGATTGGGAGACTAGAAAACTCACGGAAATGACCGATGAAGAATTACTTGCTTTGGCAAGAGCGGAAGCCGCAGGAGAAGGGGAGAGCCCTCACACTAAGCAAGACCTCGAAATTATTGCCCTGTTGTCTGCCACTAACACCGCTGTTACGGTTATGGTACTCGGATTCCTGTACATCATAGGAAGGTCAAGGTCAGGAGCAACTCTCGCTTTGAAGCAAATGTACCCAATTGATACATGGAGTGGACTACACCCCACAACCGATTTCATCAGGCTAATAGCAATTACAATCGCGGCAGGAATCATCGCAGTTCCACTAATGAAACACGTAGGCAAAGGTATTTTGCAACTTCATGAAGCGGTACCGCTACAGTCAATGGTCCTTGGCGTGGTTATTTTCATTGTAGTATTGGTCTGGCTCTCGTGTGGTTGGGTTGGCATGATTGTCTTAATCGTTGGAACAATACTTGGGCTAATCCCCCCAAGAATCGGGATTAGGCGTTCTCATGCTATGGGTATAATCATCGTACCAATCATGATCTACACCTTTGCTCAAAAATACGATGCATTTGGATTCCTTTGATTACAAATTTAATTTTCAACATAACATTTGCAGGAACTAAAATCATAGAAATGACATCATGATTTATTCTTTGAAATAATCTCATCATGTAATTTCAGATTCAGCAAAACTTCTCCGAAGTCTCTTGCATATGCGCACAATCTTCTAACAGATTCGGATAGTCTGAATAACAAAAGTTCATGCTTTGTCATCTTTCTACCTTCAATTAATTCATCTTCGTATTTGCTAATTTGAATTTGGGCCTTTTTCAATTCATGACGTGCTTCTTCGATTTCAAATGAGTTTCTGGTTCTGATGTTTATCATTAATTTCTTGATTGCTTCTTGCCATACTATTAGCTGAGTTATTGGAGATTTTCCCCTATCTAATTTTACATTATTTGCTGTTATTATCAACTTAGCCATCTGGGTAGCATGGTCCATCATTCTCTCCAATGAAGTTGCAAGGTTAGAGTGCTCAACTGCTTGATTTCTAGCCAATTTTAGTGCTGAAGCTACTAAATGAGAATCTAGCGCAATGCTAACTTGTCTTTCTACTAGGTAAAGTAAAGCATCAACTTCTGATTCCTTATCATCCACATCATTGAGTACTTCAATTTCAAGACCATCAGATATCGAAATAATATCTCTTGTTACTGATGTTAGTAATGAATACATTCTGTTTATGCTCGAGATTAGAGGCATTTCAGCAGCACTGATCAAACTAATCAAATCAATCCGCCGGTCTGTTTCATTCATCATTTCAAAACCACGAGTGTTCTTCAAGAACCTTCTAATCTGTTTGTGGAGCAAACGACCAATATCACTTTTGTATACGACTCTAATATTGTTTGCTCCAGCAAGATAGGCACCCATCAAATGGTCATGAAGAGATTCGTCCGGTATATTTTCTAGGTTAATTGTCACAACTTTTTCGGTATTTTGGAGAAGTTGTAAAGGAGTTAATCTCAACGCACCACTGGGTCTCCAATCGACTCTAATTCCATCACGAGGTTTTAGTTTCATCTGGTTAATCCAGGTTTTTGGAAGACTAACAGTATACGTTGCTCCACCAGTAAGTTGCACCTTGCGGACTTCTATTTCACCAGGCCCGTAATCCATTGTACTCATATCTTCTAATATTGACAACTATATAGATTACATGGGCTTTAGGTGATATACTGTTTTCTTTTGAGGAAACAATATGGAACCAGTAACAATGGTTGTTATCGGCTTGGCTTTGATTGTTTGTGCTTATATGGCATGGAACATAGGTGCAAATGATGTTGCAAACGCAATGGGAACTTCGGTTGGTTCGAAAGCACTAACGCTTAAGCAAGCGGTGATTATTGCCGCTGTTTTCGAATTCGCTGGAGCATTTTTCGCCGGTGATGCTGTCACTAAAACAGTTAGGAAGGGCATCTTAACGGTTGATTTCTCAACAGTAACTCAAGAGATTTCCCAAGATATTGCGTTTGGATTTATTGCTGCTATGATGGCGGCTGCAGTTTGGCTAACTATCGCCACAAGAATGGGTCTTCCAGTATCTACCACACACTCGATTATCGGAGGAATAATTGGTGTTGGATTGGTATTAGAAGTCGATCACAATGCAGAATATATCGATTGGGAAGTAGTGCAAAAAGTGGTCATGAGTTGGGTCGCTAGCCCACTTATGGGTGGACTTCTCGCCTTCTTTTCTTATTGGATTATCAAAAAGACCATCCTCGACGCAGAAAATCCCGAACAAAGGTCGATGTGGTTAGCTCCTATTCTTGCATTCCCAACTTTCTTTGTTCTAGGCCTAGCACTGCAATTCAAGGCATTGAAGGGATTCTTTGCAAGAGCTGAATCAAATGGCTGGATAGAAGACAAGACTTCGTGGCTTCCCGCTAAAGAAAATGGAGTATGGGATCCATTTGCAGAGGCAGCTTGGCTCCCAATTAACTCCCTAATTCTAGCTGCAGTTATTGGCGCATTAGGTTCATTGGGCCTTTACATGGTTTTGAAGAAAATTGACATCAATGAAGAAAGCAAAGGATTCAAAGGCGTGGAGAGAATTTTCGTATGGCTACAGATTATTACCGCAGCGTATGTGGCATTTGCACACGGAGCTAACGACCGTTCGAATGCAATTGGCCCTATGGCTGCAGTTTGGCAAGTATTGTCAAATGATTCAGGCATGCTAATGGAACAAGCCGATATCCCTCTCTGGTTAGTTCTGCTTGGTTCAGCAGGTATTGCAATTGGTGTGATGACTTGGGGATGGAGAGTTATGGAGACTGTTGGAAAGAAGATTACAGAAATCACACCAACACGTGGATTCGCTGCCGAATTTGGTGCTGCAACGACAATCTTGGTTTTCTCAATGCCTTTCTTGGCAGTACCTGTTTCAACAACCCACACACTAGTTGGTGCTGTTGTCGGCGTAGGTTTAGCTGGTGGAGCAAAAGCAGTAGATTTCAGAGTATTTGGAAAGATTGCAGCATCCTGGGTCGCAAGCGTCCCTGTAGCGGCATTCGGTGCAGCAACAATCTACATCGCTTCAGGCGGAGATAATCTCAAGATGATTATCTTGCTACCGATTGCTTTCGCAGCAGTAGGAGTTGCCATGTGGAGAACACGTGGTGGAGAAATCCATGTCGAGGAAGCATTATCGGATGCTGGAAGTTCTGAAAAAGGAGAAACACCATTTGAGTTATTCCATAAACACGCTGTTGCGGTCGAAGCAACTGTTTCCCACATGTTAGATGTGGTCAACAAAACCGCCAGTGGTGAAGATGCAAGCGATGAAATCAAGGCTACAGTAGAATCAGAGTTAGATGCAGACAATATCAAAACTGAACTGAGAGAGATGATGCAGGATACCGACATAAGATTGATTGTTTCAATGGATGATTTCTTGAGAATGCTGTCGAGGCAAGATAGAATTGCTGACTATGCTCAGAATGTTGCTGAACAATTGAGTTTCAGAAAATTATACGATAACAAAGAAGCAAGAGAAATGCTGGTTGAGATGGCAGAAGCTGTTTCTGCGACAGTCGCAACATACGAAGACACCGTTGAGTCTTTGAGAGACTTATCTCTTGGTGGAGAAACCAGAATTGCAAAGCGCAAGGTAATGGAATTGATCAAGGAAGTCAACCTGAAGGAGCACGAAGCAGATGAAGTTGAAGCAAAGGCCGCTGCGCATGTATTTTCTACAGGCGATGATGATGCTTTGGCTGCAATGCACATGTACAGAGTTCTTCAGAGAATGGATGACGTGGCAAATGCATGTGAAAAGGCGGCTAACGCATTAATTCCTCTATTGACCAAATAAGGATGAATGCATTGATTTGATTCAGAAATTTGTTACTGAGTTAAATCGAAGAAAGCATCAAAACCCTACACTTATTCGGCTTAGTGATGCTAATATGACTGCAAGGGCTATTTCACTAATCTTCATACTCTTATTGGCACCTGTTTCAATCTTGATTGAGCCAACAGAAGCAGGCGTTTCTGGGAGGGCATTGGCTTGCTCAGGCTCGGTATGCCTAAACGAGGCTTTACCCAATCCAAGTGGATATGATGATGCAACATGGCCTAATGGAGAATGGATGGAGATTCATAATTCAGGGTCTACAGCAATTGATATTCTAAATTGGGAACTCGAAAATAAAGCAGGAAAGATTCTACAATTCAATTCGACGACAATAGTCGGCTTTGAAAGTGGCAATTCATCGACCTGGACGATTTCACCTGGTGAGTATATGGTAATTGCAAGAAATGGATATGGTAATTTCTACTTGACAAATTCATTCGATTACATAACTATGACAGACGCATCTGGCAACTTCAAAGACCAAGCTTCTTGGAATTCAACATCCTCTGGAGTCAGCTTAGAAGAGGATTCAGCAAACTCGATGAACGATTGGATTCCAACCAACACACCAACCCCTGAATCTGCAAATAGTCAAGCAACTGGACCTGTTTACACAGGAGTATTGTTCAATGAGATCATGGCTAACCCATTCTTTTCTGAGGATAATTCTTCATGGCCGGGCGGTGAGTGGATTGAACTGCACAACGAAGGCACATCAGATGTAGATTTGACAGGATGGACAATCGTTGATAACGCTGGAAATAATATCCCATTAAATGAATCTCACTTAATAGGAAATTCCAATATCATAGTAGCAGGAGGATACAGGGTTATTGCAGTCAATTCATCCAATGCATGGGGTGTTTTGAATAACGGAGCAGAAAGTTTGCGATTGACCATTGCAAATGGGTCCGTCACAGACCAAATTTCTTGGACTGATACCGTTGCTGGATTTTCATCAGAAGAACTCGCTGATGGTTCTTGGTTCGTTACTTCTTATCCATCACCCGGAACTGAAAATCCTAACCCTTGGACAAATATTGTTGACATGCAAACTGACGTTGTAATTACCGAGGTATTGGCTAATTCATCTAGAGATGGATTCGCATATCCGGAAGGAGAATGGGTGGAATTGCACAACACAGGAAATACAGACTGGGACCTAGCTGACTGGAAAATAAGAGACGGAATGGGAAATTTGACTCATATCAATATTGGAAATCTGGTAATGAATAATTCGCAACCAGGGACAATTATTGCAGCAGATTCTAGAAGACTCGTTCAATTTTCAGAATTGGTGACATTATGGAACCAGTATAACCATTTAATGCTGGAAGACCCTACTGGGAATGTCGTTTACAAAGCATGGTGGGATTCTGACCCTGGATTAAACAACTCTTTGATTGAGGCCCAAAATCCAGATCTTCCTTGGGTTATAGCGAGTTGGCCAACACCCGAAAATCCAGAACCAGGCACTACTTCGATTGTTGGAGATATAGCATTCAATGAAATATTCCCCGACGCAATAGGAAACGATACCGATGTTTGGCCAAATGGTGAATGGATTGAATTGATCAACACAGGTACTCAATCAGTAGATATCGCAAATTGGTACTTTTCATCAGGTTCGAGAAATTTCAATATTAACGTAATTCAACTACCTGAAAAAGATAGTACGACAATAAACCCGGGTGAAATTTTCGTTGTCGCCATCAATGGAACACAGAGTTTCTACCTAAAGAACACCGCACCTGATACAATTGAACTAAGGAATTCTGCAAATCAAATTGTTTCAACAATAACTTACAACAAAACAACAGAAGGAGAATCGCTTTGGTATTGGAATAACGACTGGACTCAAGCACCTTATCCAACCCCTAATCAGCCGAACCCGCAAACTTCTCCTTACGCTGGAGAAGTTAGCATAGAAATTACCGAGGTTCTAGCCCACTGTTCTTCCGACACTATCACGCCGTTAGACGATTGGATTGAAGTCAATAACACTGGAGGCCAAGCGATTGATTTGAATGCGTGGAGATTAATTTCTGGAGATGGTGATCTAATTCATGCAAGGTCTGACCGATTGTACAATTCAATCAACACTCTAATCCAGCCTGCAGACAGAAAAATAATCACTGCTCCGAACTGGTTTATCAGTGGCCTCGGCGATTCAGTAACCCTCGAGGACCCTGATGGAAACGTCGTTGATTCTGTTGTTTGGACGGCTGTCACAGATTGTAAAACAATGGACTCAGATGGCGAGGTATTACCTTGGCCAACGCCCGGTTATGAGGAACCTGATATTTCCTCATACGCAGGTCCAGAAGACCTCGTTTTTAGTAGATTCATGTTCCAAGAATCAAGTGCTTCAACCAATGATGAATTCTTTGAGATAACAAACATCGGAAATCGAACCGCCGTAATGACCGGCTGGACCGTAACAAAAACAACAACTAGTGGACAATCATTCAATGGTACATTCAATTCCTTATTCATAGATTCAGGGAATTCAGTTATCATCAGCCCAGATGCAAGTGCTGTTAAGGCAATGGAACAATCAACAATTGTTAATGCAGAGGATGTAATGGATTTCCCAGTTTGGCTTCCTGACAGTGGTTCTACAATACAATTGATTTCTCCACTTGGGGTAGTTGCTGACACTTTCGTTTATGGCAACGGACCAACTGACCTTATCGGATGGTCTGGTCCAGCGATTAGTGAACCTGTAACAACTGTGGATAGAATTCTGTATATTCGTGGTGATGGTTGTGGAAACTTGGTTGACACAAACCAATCCGCTGATTGGGAAATTAGGTGGTCGGTTGCAGGGGCTTCACACTTCTGTGGCATTAACTCATTTTCAGACAACGCAAACGTTACACCGTTGATTGCACCAGAAGCAGGTTTAGACAATGTTGTTTCGATGATTAATGCTGCTCAACAAAGCATACACGTACATATTTACCAACTGCATCATGTCAACCTCGCTTATGCATTAATTCAAGCACAAACCAGAGGGGTCGACGTGACGGTAGTTATTCACGAGCCTGAAAATTGGTGGTCTCAAAGCGAGATTTCTCAAAGTAGAGGCATAGCATATGAATTAGAAAATTCCGGTGTAGATGTCCTGCAATTCTCGTCATCTTCATCCTCACCATACCAGTACCTTCACTCCAAAGTGACAGTAGTGGACGATGAAGTAGTTTGGTTCGGTTCTGGTAATTGGAAATCTTCCAGTATGCCAGCAGATAATCGTGGCAATCGAGACTGGGGTATAATCATCGAGAGTTCTGATTTAGCGCAAATCGTCCTTGAAAGGATAAGATTTGATGAAGACCCAAGCCAACTCCATGTTGAAGATTCCACATTTACACAACCCGCATCGGGTTCATATGAATCTCCAATTGAATACATACCAACAAACATCAAACAACCTATGCTTGAATCTGTAAATGGGGAACTGTTGACCTGTCCAGATGATTGTGTACAAGGACTTGCGGAATTGATTCAATCCGCAGAATCCGAAATCTTGCTATCCTTGCAATATTTCGAAATGGACTGGTATTGGGGTTGGCAAACAAACCCCCTCCTCGAATCCTTGGAGGATGCTGCTGAGAGAGGTATAACAATACGCATGGCAATCAATCAACACTACGTAAATGAAAATCCTGGGATAAGAGAAGCAGTGAATGAGTTAAACAGCTGGCAAGGTGATGTTGAAGCAGTCCTCATGTCTGAAAACGAAACAGTCCGAAAACTTCACAACAAAGGTATGATTATCGATGGAGAAATTGTCTTAGTTTCCAGTATCAACTGGGGTGATAACTCAATTCTAAGAAATAGGGAGATGGGAATCGCAATTGAGAACGCAAACATCGCTGCCGTTTACGAACAGTCATTCTGGGAAGACTGGAATAGAATGGATACCTACACAGATACGGATATTGATGGAATTCCAGATTATTGGGAGCTAGAAAATGGGTTGGACAGAACCATGGATGACAGTGGGCTCGACAATGATAATGACGGAATTACTAACCATGGAGAATTTACATATGGTTCAGATCCAAACTCGAACGATAGCGATGGAGATTGTATTCTTGATGGGGATGAGGTAATTTGGGCGTCACAAAAAACAGGAGTTACAGCAAGCAATGCTCTCTTGCTTGAGGATGCAGATCTAGATGGGTTTAAGGATAGTGAAACACTTGGTTGCAAACCTGAAATTCAAGGAGAAATCATGGATGAAGATGACGACGGAGTGGTTGATTCTGAAGATGATTGCCCCAATACTGCAACTGGCGACCAAGTTAATTCAGATGGCTGTTCAATTGAACAGATTACACAACCTGTAAACAATAACGATGCAGATGGAGACGGGATACCAGATGATGAAGATGAATGTCCGAACACACCCCCAGAAACGGCTACAGACACACAAGGATGTTCCAATGAGCAAAATAAGGAACAATCTTCAGATGATTCCCAAGGTAGTAATGATTCCAGTGGGTTAAACTTCATGATAATTTTAATCGTAATTGGCACAATCATTTGTGGAGGGGCACTGTTCGTTCTATTGAGGAATCCAACACCACAGGTTGACGTTTTGGAAGGTATAGATGATGATTCGAAGTCGTATGAAATGCCAGTTTTGGACGGCACTAACGAAGTAGAAAATCAGGGAGGAATAGATATGAGTAAATTCCCTGGATGGGACACTAGTCAAGTTGAGCGTTACCTAGAATCTGGTTGGACCGAGGAACAACTATCTGAATGGTATCAGCAACAAATTGAGGAAAATTCCGCATAAGATTCACAAAGGAGTGCTGTTATCCCTGTCTGAGTCACATGGTGTTTAGACAAAGCAACCCCGCCCTAAATCCGAATTATTTCCGTGGAGAAATGGGCACAGAAACGATGTCAATTGAAGGAACGATTAGTAAAACCTTGACACTGCTTAGCCTTGTAGGTATATCGGCATTAGTCGCATATTCTCTATGTCTACAAAATCCCGCATACGGTGGGATGATGATAATCGGTGGCGGTGTAGGTGGATTTATACTCGCTCTCATTATCATCCTAACACGCCCATCTCAACCACAGGTTTTGATGAGTATGTATGCCCTACTGGAAGGATTATTTGTTGGTGCATTCTCATTTATTGTTGAGCATTACTATTTGGGTGGCAGTGACGGTGTCGTTCTACAAGCATTAGCTGGAACAATCGGTGTTTTCATTACTATGCTGACTCTTTACAGAATGAGAATAATTCAGCCAACTGAGAAATTCACTTTGGCGGTTGTCTCTGTTGGTTTTGCAATCATGATGATTTACATGTTCAACTTCATGTTGAGTTTCATGGGTGCAAGTATTCCTTTCATCCACAGTAATGGTGCTATCGGAATCGGAATTAGCGTAGTTTTTACCGGAGTTGCAGCCCTATTCCTTATCCTCGATTTCGGTGTAATCGAAAACGGAGTAAAGCACGGTGCTCCCAAAAATATGGAATGGTACGGCGCTTTTGGCTTAGTGATAACCCTCATATGGCTTTACATTGAGATGTTGAAATTAATCGCTAAACTAAATTCTCGTGATTAAAATGACAAGATCACTCACCGTTTGTAATCTATCCGATTACAGAGCTGGAGGAAAAAGACGTGACGACTTCATAAATTCTCTTGGGGAGTCTTTACAGGACATTGGATTTTTCGCATTGACAGGCCACGGGATAAGCAGTGAAGCAATACAGAAATCGTACGATGTGGCTGAAGATTTCTTCAGTCTGCCTCAAGAAACCAAATCAAAATATGAACAATCCACAATCTCAAGACAGAGGGGTTACACTCCTTTCGGTGTTGAGCATGCTAAAGATAATCCAGCGCCCGACCTGAAAGAGTTTTGGCAAACTGGAAGAACAGTTGATGACGAAAATTTCCCAAAAAATATTTGGCCAGAGGAAGTAGTTGGATTTGAGGATTCGATTGATGGACTTTACCAAGCCATGGAGTTGATGAGCCTCGAATTACTATCAGCCGCTTCTGTATTTCTCGGTAAAGATGCTGATTGGCTACCTTCCATGGCGGAAAACGGCAACACAATTCTGCGAGTAATACACTATCCTGCTCTAGGCCATGATACACCAGAAGGTGCAGTAAGAAGCGCAAAACACGAAGATATCAACCTCATAACCCTCTTGGTAGGTGCTACAGCCGACGGATTACAAGTTATGGACCATGATGGGACCTGGATTGAAGTTGAAGGGAATCACGACCATATCATCGTAGATAGTGGGGACATGTTACAAAACTTGACTAATGGATTGTTCAAATCTACAACTCATAGAGTAATAAATCCTCCAGACAATCACACAGATAGATACTCGATGCCGATGTTTGTTCATCCAAGAAACGAAATTGACCTAACTCCACTTCCAGAATTTGTCGCTCAAACGGGTGGAGAAGTGCTTTACGATTCGATTAATGCTGGAGACTATCTTCACCAGAGACTCGTTGAGATAGGTTTGGCTTCTTAGGTGTGAATATGCTTTCGATGCCTTCGATAATAGAGAAGAAAAGAGATGGTATTGAACTTTCAAATGAGGATTTCCTATTTATTTGTGAAAAAATAGAAACTATTCCAAGAGAACAACTTGGCGCTTTTTTGATGGCTTGTCAAATTAATGGTTTAACAAATAAAGAAACTACAGATTTGACATTGGCTATGCTTAATTCAGGTAAAAAAATACCAAAAGAGACAAACCGTGTAGACAAGCATTCAACTGGAGGAGTTGGTGACAAGATGAGCATCATACTTGCACCCGCACTAAGAGCTTGTGGAGCAGTAGTTCCAATGTTAGCGGGAAGAGGTTTAGCACACACAGGAGGAACTATCGATAAGTTAGAATCAATCCCGGGATTCAACACGGGTCTCTTACTTGAAGAAATGGCAACAAATCCATGCTTCATTTCAAGACAAACTGAAGAGATTGCTCCAGCAGACAAGATACTATATTCGATTCGGGATATTACGGGAACTGTACCTCAAATAGGTTTGATTACGGCTTCTATTATATCAAAAAAAGCTGCTGAAGGGCTGGAAAAATTGGTCCTCGACGTTAAATGTGGCAAAGCCGCATTCATGAAAAACCATAATGAGGCAAAAGCGCTTGCTAAATCTATGGTTGCTACCGGCAACTCTCTTGGAATGAAAGTGACTGCTCAAATCACTGAAATGAACAATCCAATTGGGAAAATGTTGGGAAATAGCCACGAGATTGTAGAGTGTATTCAATGCTTGAAAAATGAGGGACCTAAAGACACGATGGAATTGGTTTATTCACAAGCCAACAGCCTAGGATACGACATCAGGGAGGTTATCAAAAATGGAAAGGCACTTGATGAATTTAAATCAATGTGCATCCGACAAGGAGTTACACATGATACGGTTGAAAAATTGGTTTCTGATCCTTGGTCGGTTCTGAAAAGAAGCCCAATAAAAACCGAAATTGTATCTAGCACCTCTGGTTTTTTGAACTCAATCGATGCTTATGAGGTAGGTATGATTCTTTGTGAATTAGGTGCGGGAAGGACCGGATCTTCCCAGAAGATTAACCACGGGGTTGGGTGTAAACTCACCAAAAATATTGGAGATTTTGTTGAGCAGGGGGAAATACTGTTGGAATTTGATTCGGATTATGAAATTTCCGAGGATTTCCTCGAATCAATCCGCAGTGCTGTGATTATTTCTGATAAGGTTCCTGAAATCAAAAGCAGAATTATAGAAATTATTTCCTAATAAATCCGTTTTACAATGGATGGTATCATATAGGAATTGCTTTTCGGGTGTCTTGCCGATTTAGCTTAGTTGGTGGAGCGTGGGACTGTTAATCCCAAGGTCATGGGTTCGAGCCCCATAATCGGCGTAACATATTACTCCCAAATTCGAATCAATTGATATACTCTTGATTTTTTACTAGAGAATGGTGTTAAATATTACCCTAACTTACTATAATACATGGACATTGCAATTGAGGCGGCAGTTCTTGCGGCCAAGACTTTGTTTAGCGCATATGGAGGATATTCCACTAAGAGTGCTATAGAAGATGACCAAAGTTTCAGAAACGAAATTGAACGTAGACTAAAGACAATCAAAAGGCATGTTGAGAATATCCAAACGACTACACATGAAGAAAAAATGCGAGATGCTCGTGACATCAGCGAGAGTTTACTAAGCATAATCGACCAATCTATTGACGACACAAAAATGTCAATCAGCAAACAAGCACTTCACTCTATCAATTCAAACCTCAATCGCAAGGCAAAAAAGAAGCTTGTTGAGCACGACCTCGAGACCCTTGAAAGATTGGTCAAGGTAACAAATCAGGTAAACGAAGTTCAGGAATTGATCTTTGATTCAGATGAGGGTGAAGTAAAGAAAAATCTTCGTTCTTTGAAACAAAATTTAACTGGAGCGAGAAATCATTTCTCGCATAGAAATGTGATACTGGAGTGAGAAAAATGAACTATAAATGGCGAACAAACCCGGCGGTAATTGCACAATATGTGATGGACAAACACGTACCCAATGGTAGCAAAATTGTTCTGAAACCAAATGAAGCATGTGTTGTACTTGAAGGAGGAAGAGTAGCAGGAATTGCTACACAAACAGAAATGGAAATCAACCCAAGATTAGGAGCAATTTCAAGATTCTTTGGCAAACAGAATCCTTCACGATCTTTCTTGTTTGTATTCCTTGGACCTCATGATGTCATGCTACCCCTAAATGGGAAGACAAGTGATGGACAACAAGTACAAGGAATGGGATTCATTCGAATAATGTTCGACCGTGAATCTTGCCCAAAGTTACTTCAAATGGCAGCCAAAGGAACAACCACTGTTACATTGGCTGATATTTCTCGTAGTTTAATCCAAGAGGCGGCAACAAAAATCAATCAGGATATTCTAAATTCCGTAACTTTGGAACAACTTAGATCTGATGTGAATGTTAGCAAGGATATCTCTTCCACATTGCAAATAGCATTGAGAAATACTGCATCATCTTATGGATTTAGCATTTCATCCGCTTGGTCTAACTGGATGGATACTGAAACTGAGAGGTTGGATAAAATGCAGGTTGACCTAGAAAATCTTGCTCGTAAGAACCACCTTATGGGAGAAAACGAGCAAGAGCACGCTGACAAAGTTCTCTCCAGTCAAATTCGTAAATTCGAATTACTGCATAATCTACACGTTGCTGAACTAACTGCGGACGCAAAGAAAAATGCGGCCGCTGAGTTAGCGCAGATTGAAGCAAATATCGAAGTTGACAGGGCCAAGTGGAACCAAATTCGTGACCAAGAAGTTAGACAAGCAAATCACTCCGCAGAAATTCATGCGATTAGAAGAGACGAGCAACTGGCTGAATCTTTGCACGCTATTGAACTTGCAAGAAATCAACTCGATGTAAAACAAATGGAAATCGACCAAAATTTTGCTAATCAGGAACGACAACAACAAATGGCACAAGATAATGTCAAATTTACACATGATCTTGAACAAGACAAACTTGATTCCAAGACAAATAGAGCAATGGACATGTTTGCTCAGGTACAGGAAAACAAGCGAAAGAGAATGGAAATGGATGCAAACCGAGAGCAAGATAGACTGCAAACCCAATCTGATATGAGCAACAAAATGTTGGACACCTTAGCAAATATCGCTAGTTCAACTAACGATAGTCAAGTTGCAATCGAGGCGCTAAAACAACTTGCTGAACTGAGAAAATCAGACGTAAAAGCTTCATCTGATGCATATACAACTGAATCAGAAAAAAGTGGTGATGAAGACCCAAAAGTGTGAACGAAAGTGAGGCTGCTGGTTCAGTCTCTCTTTCTGATAACGTGATTAACGATAGCGTAATCAATATTTATTACGGGTCAAAAGAAGAGAATTTGACTGAAGAGGAAAAAATCAATGATTTCCGAAGAAGAATCAAAAATTCTACTAAATCAAACAACATTGCTAGAGAATTAGATTCAATAGCTGTCGAATTAAAAAAGCAAATTGCCGATTTATCACCCGATGGCTTGAACTCATCTTGCGTCCCATATCTCTCCCTTCTGGGATTGTGTAACTCTAGACGTGGAAAACTTAACGAAATGAAAGAAAATATCGAACAGGCTTTGAAAATTGACCCACACGATGAACAAGCAAACTTGGTTTTTGGTGAACATTATTTCGACTTATATCAGCGCTTGACGAGTAAATCAGACCAGCAGGGCGCGATGAATATGGGTATTTTCCACTACAGGGATGTTTGGAATAATGCAGTCAATTTGGGGGCGAAAAACAATGCTGGCTATCATTTGTGTATCTTATTAGTAGAACGAGGCGACTTGAATGAAGCCAGACAAATCAAAGAAGAAATATTAGCAAATATTTCAAATCCCGAAGGAAGAAAACGAATTGAATCAATAGACATTTGATCATAATTTTGCAATCAACAAACTGCAATTATCTGTGCTCCCTCTATCCAGAGCATTCTGAACCATTAAGACCGGAATATTGTTGATACCTTCTACTAAAGAAGGAACTTCAAGGCCGTTTTCGGTGTGCAGTGGGCCCCAAACTCCATCACAACAAATTATGACGATACAATCCTTAGTTAGAGAAATTTCTTGGATTTGAGGTTTGCATTCATTTTCACTTCCTAAGGACATTGTTAATACATTACTTCCGTGAGTTGATTCAACTTCGTGCAGTTTGATATATCCTGCTCTTACCATTTCTCCCGTCATCGAGTGGTCTTCACTTAACAAGTTCCATCCGTTTGCAGTAGAGTAATACATCCTTGAATCTCCAACGTGAACTAAATCAGACCACGCCACAGTACCATCTTTACTCTTGAAAACTATTAGCGATGTTAGAGTTGAACCACTTTTTCCACCCTCGACTATGCCAACATATTCGACTGATTTGTTGGCTAATTGCACACATAAATCCCAGGATTGTTTTCTTTGTTCAAAAATTGTACCTTGGGTGAAACCTCTTGAGATGTATTCCACAACGTCAGTAAAGGCGAGTCCTGCGTTTTCGCTGGCCTTTTCTCCGCTTGTCCCACCTCCCATTCCATCGAGAAGGCTATAGCAAAACAAAAACCCGTCTTCTCTTTCAAAAGAGGTTGAAATTATGAAATCTTCATCTTTTGGGCGTAGTCCGGTTACTGATTCAGCAAAGGTATTTGCCGTTGTGACCTTAACTCTATTATCCAAAATATCACCTATTGCCAAGTTGTATAGTCACTTGATGCTGAAGACTGGTTTGTCTGAATTTGACCACCTTGATTTCTTAAAATCTGCTGGAATTCTGAGACCGTTTGAATTCGTTGTTCGTTTCTTGGCCAAGCGGACCTAATCATCAAATCGGCTAACCAAACCGGAGAGCCTAAACTTATCATCTCATTCTTTTCCATTTCAGTAATTATAGTAGGAGGAACTTTGTACGTCATAAGGTAATACAAACACTTACCCAAACTGTAAACATCTGTGAAAGGACCTGAAACCCCAGAATCTCTTTCTGGAGCGGTCCAGGTTCCGCTTCCACCTCTTGTTACGCTGATGTCACTTCCAGTAGCAACTATTTTTGCAAGACCGAAGTCGATTACAATCGGTCCTCGTTCAGGATGTACAATTATGTTATGAGGTTTCAAGTCTCTGTGATAAATTGGTTCTGGCAACGATGCCATGTAGATTAATGGCTCACAGGATTGATCTAACAATTCAATAATTCTCTCAAGTGGTATAGTCGCATTCATCTTCTTACATTGTTCAACCGTTTCTTGTAATGAACCACCGGGAATGAATTCCTGAATCAAAACGGTTGTTTGTGCACCTTCTGGACTATTCGAATATCCATGAGTGATGTATTTCGGTAGCCTCTCATGTGCCAACTGCGTTAGTAATTCGCATTCACCCAACATTTTCTGATTCGATACGCTGAACGGATTAAATCGGTTGTGAGATTCCTTCCATGCAACTACCTGTCTAGTCGTTGTGTGCGTTGCTCTGTAAACGTCCGCCATACCTCCTTGAGCAATTAATTCATGTCTGGTATATACAACCAAATTTGGGTCTGCATTAGCGCCAATTTTACTGCCTGAATTTGTTTGAGTGTTAGCGTATTGTGCAGTATTTGCTGCTGAGTAATTCGATGTGCTTGATATAGCCCCCTCCGATTGTAATAAACTGTAGGCATCATTCATGTCTTGCTGTGCACTTGCCACCAAAGAACGACTCGGCTGACCGGTTTG
>Ga0075480_10000292_pt1 | contig 28573 bp, 30 predicted proteins | sample DEB08_DNA_7_FD_81590 | JGI IMG/M metagenome (GOLD analysis project Ga0075480, IMG submission 81590) | Aqueous microbial communities from the Delaware River and Bay under freshwater to marine salinity gradient to study organic matter... | ecosystem: Environmental > Aquatic > Marine > Coastal ... | reverse complement strand
TCGTGAACGAGATCGCGCTGCGACCCCACAACTCGGGGCACGCGACGATCGAGGGCGCGGTGACCTCCCAGTTCCACAACCATCTGCGGGCCGTGCTCGACTGGCCGCTCGGCGACCCGTCGATGCGCGCCCCGGTCGCCGCCACCGTGAACGTGCTCGGCGCGGACGACGGGGACGTCGCCGCCCGGGTCCCCGCGGCCCTGGCCGTCCCCGGCGCGCACGTCCACCTGTACGGCAAGACCTCGCGCCCCGGCCGGAAGCTCGGCCACGTGACGGTCCTCGGCGACGACGCGGACGCGGCGCTGACGGCCGCGCGGCGGGCCGCGCGCGCCCTCACCCGCCCCGCGTGAGCGGCCGCCCCGGCGGTAGCGTCGCGGCCCGACCGGTCCGGAGGTCCCCGTGAGCGTCCCGCCCCGCGTCGGGGTCGTGATGGGCAGCGACTCGGACCTGCCCGTCATGCGCGGCGCGGCCGAGGAGCTGGCGGCGTTCGGCGTCGCCCACGAGGTCCGGGTCGTCTCGGCGCACCGCGACGCCGAGGGCACGCTGGCCTACGGCCGCGGAGCCGCCGAGCGCGGGCTCGAGGTCATCGTCGCCGGCGCCGGCGGGGCCGCGCACCTGCCCGGGATGCTCGCCGCCGTCACGTCGCTCCCCGTGATCGGCGTACCGGTCCCCTCGGGTCGGATGGACGGGCTGGACGCGCTGCTCTCGATCGTGCAGATGCCGGCCGGCGTCCCCGTGGCGACGGTCGGCATCGGGACGGCACGGAACGCCGGCCTGCTCGCGGTCCGGATCCTGGCGCGGGGCGACGCCACGCTGACGGCGCTGCTCGACGCGCACCGCGACGGCCTGCGCGCCACGTCGCGGGCCAAGGACGCCGCGCTCGGCGACGCCTGAGGCCGCGGACCCGGCCGGACGTCCGACCGGACGCGGCGCCGCCGCGCCTCATCTGTATGCTGCATACACATGAATCCCACGGCCCGCTCCCCCATCCCCTCTCACCGCCGTCGGCTCGAGGGTCTCGACGCCGCGCTCCTCGAGCTGCGCACCCTCGTCGCCCGACCCGGGTACCGACGTCGGCTGCTCGGGCCCCTCGGACGTCGGGTCGAGCTCTCGACCGTGCGGCTCCTCCAGGCCGTCGAGCGGGCCGACGCCCCGCCCAGCATCGGCGAGGTCGCGGCCGCGGTCGGCGTCGACCCCTCGACCGCGTCGCGGCTGGTCGAGCAGCGCGTCGGCGAGGGCCTGCTCGAGCGGCACCGCTCCCCCGAGGACGGGCGACGGACCACGCTGCACCTCACGGACGGCGGCCGCGCCCTGCTGGCCGAGCTGAAGGACTCGCGCCACGACCTGCTGGCGGAGATCACGGGCGGCTGGGACGTCGTCGACCTCGAGGCCCTCGAGATCCTGATGAGCCGGCTGGCCGAGGGCTTCGCGCGACTCGAGGCCGAGGCGGGCGACACCGCCGCGGAGCCGCCCCGTGCGGCGTGAGTCCCGCACCCGGGCCGTCGCCGAGGACCTGACGACCGGCTCGATGCTGATGGCGGCCGCGGCCGGCGAGGCGCCGGCCCGGGCGGTCCGGACGCTGCTGCGCGACCGCACCTTCGCGCCGTACTTCTGGGGCCAGGCCCTGGCGACGATGGGCGTCTGGATCCACAACGTCGCGGCCGCCATCCTGATGTGGGAGCTCACCCGCTCCACGCAGTGGGTCGCCGCCATCACCGTCGGACAGTTCCTGCCCCAGATGGCGATCGCCCCCTGGAGCGGTGCCCGCGCGGACCGCGCGGACCGCCGCCGCCAGATGGTGACCGGGACGCTGATCGCCGGCTCCGGCCCCGCCCTCATCGCGACGTGGGAGGCCGCGGTCGGGTTCGACGGCGCCGCCGGTCCGACCGTCCTCGTCCTCGCGGCCACGGTCATCGGGATCGGGTTCGCCGTCGGCGGCCCGGCGACGCAGGCCCTGCTGCCCTCGCTCGTGCGCCGGACCGAGCTGCCCAGCGTCGTCGCCGTCTCGTCGTGGCCGATGACGGTCGCGCGCGCCGCCGGCCCCGCGCTGGGCGCGCTGCTGATGGTCGCGTCCGGCCCGGCCGCGACCTTCGCGCTCGTCGCCATGACCCAGTTCGTGTTCGCGGCGGTGATGCACCGCCGCGAGCGCGAGCTGCTCGCACCGGCCGACGGCCGCGACACGCGGGTCCGCGCCGCCCTGACCTACCTCCGGGCCGAGCGGCCGACCGCGTTCCTGCTCGTCGGCGTCGCGGTCGTCGGGTTCGGCGTCGACCCGGTCGTGACGCTCGCCCCCGCGGTCGCGGACCGCCTGGGTGGCGCCGGCGACGTGGTCGGGCTGCTCGCCTCGGCGTTCGGCGTCGGTGCCGGCGTGGGGTTCGTCCTGCTGCCCTGGATCCGGCGCCGTCAGCGGCTCGAGCGCATGGCGACACTCGGGCTGGTCGTGCTGGCCCTCGGTCTGGCCCCGCTGGCGGTCGTACCGACCGTCACGGCGGCCGCGGTCGCCCTCGGCGTCGCCGGCGCGGGGATGGCGCTGTCACTGACCGGGTTCACGACAGCCGTCCAGCAGCGCGTCCCCGACGCCCTGCGGGGTCGCGTCATGGCCATCTGGTCGGTCGCGTTCCTCGGGTCGCGGCCGCTCGGCGCGCTGCTCTCGGGCGCGATCGCCGACGTCTCCAGCGAGGAGGTGGCGCTGCTGGCCGCGGCGACGCTGGTCCTGCTCGGGGCCGTCGTCAGCCGACCGGCCCTGACACGGCGCCACCGGGGCTAGCGTCGGGACCGCCGCCGACGGGGGTCCCAGCGTGACGGAGTCCGACGCGCGGCCCACGGCGACCGTCCCGGCCCGCCCGCTGCTCCGGACCCCGGACCCCGACCGGGCGCCGCTGGTCCAGCTGGCCGGTCGGGTCTGGCTGGCGCTGGCCCTGATGCTGGTCGTCGCCCTGACCGTCTGGCTCGGGCGCGACGGGTACAGCGACAGCGCCGGGGGCGGGATCGGCGTCCTCGACGCCCTCTACTACGCCTCGGTCTCGGTGACGACCACCGGGTACGGGGACATCACCCCGGTGAGCGACGGCGCGCGCCTCGCCACCATCGTCATCGTCACGCCGGCCCGCATCGGCTTCCTGCTGCTGCTGGTCGGGACCACCGTCGAGCTGTTGACCGAGCGCGGCAGGGCCGAGGCCCGCCGCCGCCGCTGGAGGCGCACCGTGCAGGACCACCACGTGATCTGCGGCTACGGCGTGAAGGGCCGGGCGGCCGCCCGGGCGCTGCGCGACGAGGGCGTCGCGGCCGGCGACATCGTCGTCGTCGAACCCGACCCCGTCGCCGGCGCGATGGCGACCGCCGACGGCCTCACGGTCGTCCCGGGCGACGCGACCCGGACGGCGACGCTGCGCGAGGCCGTCATCGAGCGCGCCGCCGTCGTCATCGTCGCCGCCGACCGTGACGACATCGCCGTGCTCACGACCCTGACCGCGCGCGAGCTCTCCCCGCGGGCCCGCATCGTCGCGGCCGTCCGCGAGGAGGAGAACCGGCATCTCCTCGTCCAGTCCGGCGCCGACGACGCGATCGTCACGTCGGAGACCGCCGGCCGGCTGCTCGGCGTCTCGGCCCGGAACCCCGACACCGCCCGGATCGTCGAGGACCTGCTCGACACCGCCCACGGGCTGACCCTGGTGGAGCACCGCGTCGACGCGCTCGAGGCCGGCGGGGCACCGGTCGACGTCGCGGGGCAGCGACCGTTCGCGGTCCTCCGAGACGGGCGACTCCTGCGGCTCGACGAGACGGACGCGCTGCCGCTGCGGACCGGCGACCTGGTCGTGTCGGTCGCGGCCAGCGGCGAGGGCCCGGAGGGCTGAGGCCCGTCAGGCCCCGGTCACGCCCCCGCGCGGGCGGCCGGGACCCGGCAGGCCACCTCGCCCTCGAGCCGGCGGCGCAGGGCCCACGCGAGCAGCACGACGCCGGCCGCGGCGAGGACCGGCTGCACGGGCTCGAACCACGCGATCGCGCCGCTGGACCCGAGCGCCAGCAGCACGAGCTTGTTGCAGGTCGGGCAGCCGATCGCGAGGAACGACAGGACGCCGCCCAGCGTGGCGCGGCGCTGGTCACCGTCGAGCGTCCCCTCCCCGTCACCGTCCGGGACCGCGGCCGCCGGACCGCCCTCGCGGACGTAGGTCGCGAGGAGGAGCCCGGAGAGGACCGCGCTGACGGCGAGCACCGGCAGCGTCCAGGACGGGGCCGGGATCTGACGCCCGAAGACCGGGTTCGGGACGAGGTCCGTCGGGAGCCCGAGCAGGAGGAACGCACCGAGCGCACCGAGCGCCGCGGCCCGCCAGCGCCGGGGCGACCAGGCGTGGAGCGCCGCCATCGCGTCCGCCACGGTGCACCTCCTCCGACCCGCGGAGGGTACGGCGGCGTCGCCCCGGCCCCCGCCGCGACCGACACCGCTAGCGTCCGCGCGTGGACCCAGACGACCTCGCGGACCTGCCCCCGCCGTCCGAGATGGAGCGGCGCATGCTCGCCGGCGAGCGGTACCTCGCCGGCGACGAGCGGCTCTCGGCGCTCTGGGCCCGGGCGCAGCGGCTGTCGCGGCGCATCGAGGCGCTGGATCCCGCGGACCACGACGCCCGGCTGGCGCTCGAGGCGCGGCTGTTCGGCTCGTTCGGTCCGGGCGCGAGCGTGCTGCCGCCGTTCCGGTGCGACTACGGCGTGAACGTCCACCTCGGCGCGAACGCGTTCGTGAACTTCGGCGCGGTGCTGCTGGACGTCGTGCGCATCGACGTCGGCGACGACTGCCAGCTCGGCCCCGGCGTGCAGCTGCTGACGGCGGCCCACCCCATCGATCCGGAGGTCCGCCGGACCCGGTGGGAGTGGGGCGAGCCGATCGTGCTCGAGCGGGACGTCTGGCTCGGCGGCGGCGTCATCGTCCTGCCCGGGGTGACGATCGGCGCGGGGACCGTCGTCGGCGCCGGTGCGGTGGTCACGAAGGACCTGCCGCCGGGCGTCGTCGCCGCCGGGAACCCGGCGCGGGTGCTGCGGGGGGTCGGTCCGCAGGACCGCTGAGGCCGTCCGGTCGCGCCGGTCCCGGCGTGCCCCCGGGGCCGTGTCACACCCCCTCCCTATCTTCTCCTGGACGGCAGGGGACGGCTGCGGCCGCGTCCGGCGCACCCCGAGGGGGCGCGGACGCCGGGGACCGCGCCCGAGCGCCGTCGGTCCGCGCGGGGGCGGGGCGTGTCCTCCCGCGGTCCCCGCACGGCCGCCGCGCGCCCGTCCGCGCACGTCCACCCCACGTCCCGGCGCCTCCGCGCCCGTCCGACCCGTCAAGGAGCCCCGATGCACGTCGCCGCCCAGCTCGACCTCGACCTCCTCGCGCTGAACGCCGAGGACCACGTCACCTGCCTCGTCCGCCTCGAGGCCCCCGTGCCGGCGGACGCCGCCGACCGGGCCGGACAGGCCCTCGTCGTCGTCCTCGACCGCTCCGGCTCGATGGGTGGCGGCCGGCTCGAGGGCGCGAAGCGGGCCCTCGTCGCGCTGGTCCGCCGCCTCGCCCCCCAGGACGCGTTCGGACTGGTCACCTTCGACAACGAGGCCGAACTTGTCGTCCCCGTCCGCCGCATGTCCGACCACACCACCGCGGAGGTCGCGGACCTGATCGGGCGCATCCGTCCCCGCGGCACGACCGACCTCTCCGCCGGGTTCCTCCTCGGACTGCGCGAGACGAAGCGGCTCCTCGCGACCGCGGCCGACGACGGGGCGCCGCTCGCCGGCGCGACGCTGCTGATCGTCTCGGACGGACGGGTGAACGCCGGCATCGTCGACCGCGACGAGCTGGCGTCGGTCGCCGCGCGGGCGGCGACCGAGGCCCGCATCACCACCTCGACCCTCGGCGTCGGCACCGGGTACGACGAGGTGCTGCTGAGCGCGATCACCGACGGCGGCGGCGGCGAGCACCGCTTCGCCCCGGACCCCGACAGCGCCGTCGCGGAGCTGGCGTCGAGCGTCACCGACCTGCTCGGGAAGTCCGTGGTCGGCGCGGTGCTGCGGGTGCGGCCCCAGCCGGGCCTGGTCCTCGGCGTCGAGGTCCGCGGCCGCCACCGCCACCACTTCGAGCGCCCGGACGTCGTGGTCGGCATCGGCGACCTGTTCGGCGGCGAGGAGCGCACGGCCCTTGTCCGCCTGCACGTGCCCGCGCTGGCGACGCTCGGGACCGCGACGATCGCCGACGTCATCGTCGAGTTCACGTCCCTGCCCGACCTGCGCGAGCACCGGGTCTCGCTGCCCGTCAGCGTCAACGTCGTCCCCGGCGACGAGGCCCGCGGCCGCGTCCCCGACCCGATCGTCACCGCGGAGCGCCTGCTGCTCGACGTCGCCGAGTCCAAGGCCGGCGTCGCGGAGACGCTCCGGAGCGGCGACACCGACCGGGCCCGCACCGACCTCGACGAGCTGTCGCGGCGCCTGCGCGACGGCCGCGCCGACGTCGACGCCGATGCGGCGCCCGAGGCGGCCGCCCGTCTGGAGGAGGCGGCGGCCGAGCTCGACGGTCTCCGCGCCGAGCTGGTCGATCGCGACGCGACCTGGTCGGCGAAGCGGATGCAGGAGGACAGCCACTGGAACCTGCGGGGGCGGCGCTCGCGGATGAAGGGGACGCTCGCGGACTGGGAGCGCCAGCACGGGCCGCTCGACGGCGACGGGGCGCCCGGTCCGGCGGACCCCTCCGCCGCCGCCGACCCGGACGAGCCCGGGGACGGGGCGCCGCCGGCGGCCTGACGGTGCCGCGGCGCTAGGTCGGCACCGACCCCGGTGCCGACGGCGCCGCCGGTGCGTAGGTGATCGTGTCGCCGGCGTCATCGCGCTCGGCCTCGCCGCGAAGGACCAGGACGTCGAGGTGCGCCGCGGTCTCGAGCACCGCCAGCATGCGGTCGAAGGGGTTCAGCTCGTCGTAGGCCCGGCCGCGGCTGGTCCACCGCAGCCGCCGCGCCGCGTCCAGCGCCACGCCGGCACCGGCCGCGAGCGCGGCCCGGGTGTCGGCGAGCCGCGCCTCGTGGTGCGCGAGCAGCTCGTGGACCCTGGCGTGGACGCTGCCGCCGGCCGGGCCGTGCGCCGGCAGCAGCACCGCGTCGGGCAGCGCGAGGACCCGGGCCAGCGACCCGAGGTAGTCGCGGAGCGGGAACGGCGGTCGGTCCGGCTCGAACCCGATCGATGGGGTGATGTGCGGCAGCACGTGGTCCCCGGCGAACAGCAGGCCCCGGTCCGCCCAGTGGAAGACGAGATGACCGCGCGTGTGACCGGGCGTCGGGACGGCGTCGAGCGGCCCGCCGTCGGCCAGCGCCACCGGGCCGGGCTCGAGCCACTCGTCGGGGTCCTCGTAGAACGCCAGCGTCCCGAACCGGTCGAGCGGGATCGCGGCCAGCTCGTCGGCCAGCGCGCCGGCGCCGTGCCGGCGGAGTCGGACCGGCTGCTCGGCGAGGATGTCGGCCGCCCCGGACGTCAGGGTCCGCATCGAGCCCCGCTCCTCGACGCCGAGCGCGACCCGGGCCCCGACGGCGTGGCGGACCGCGACCGCCTGCGTGTAGTGGTCGCGGTGGGCGTGGGTCACGAGGACGCGGCGGACCTCGCGGAGGTCGCGTCCGAGGACCCCGAGCGCGCGCTCGAGCTCGGCCCGGGACTCCTCGATCGCCCACCCGCCGTCGATCAGCGTCAGCCCGTCGCCGTCCTCGAGGACGTAGACGTTGACGGCCCGCAGCCCGTCCATCGGGAGCGGCAGCGGGACTCGGTGCACGCCGGGCGCGACGGTCTCGGGGCCGGGCTCGGACCAGCGCCGGCGGTCGCCGTCCTCCACCCGCCGCTCCCGCGTCGCCGTGTCGGGGGCCGTGCCACGACGTCGCCCCGTCGGAGTGAACCCGACCGGGCCGTCAGCCCCGTCCGGGGACCGGTGGGGGGATCAGGCCCGACCCCTCCCGCGCCAGCCACTCGCGGACGTGGAGGGTCGCACGCACGTCGTCCTCGTTGTACGCGAGGATGCGGTCCCGCCACCCGGCCCGCTCGGCCCCGGACCGGGCCGGGTCGACCGCGTTCGCCCACCAGACGACGGACTGCGCCCCGCCCGGGTCGTCGTCCCGCCAGGCGAACCCGAGGGCGGTCGCGACGCCCTTCAGTCCGGCGCCGTGGCCGGTCACGACCTGCCGCTGCCACACGATCCTCAGGTCCACCCAGTCGTCGGAGGCGACGAGGGCCTCGACCTCGAGGGCGCGGTCCGGCCCGCCGGCCGCCCGGAGCAGACGGGCCCCGTCACGGAGGCACCCGACCTCGGCCTGCTGGTGCCAGCAGTACAGACGGATGCTGGCACCCGCGTCGGCGCAGGCGCGGCGCAGGTCGGCGAGCCACGTCCAGAAGGCATCGAAGGCCGCGGCCCCGCCGGCGTCCTGGTCGGCGTCCCAGACGACCGCCGGGTGGTACCCGGGGGCGACGACGCCGGTGCCGGCGCGGTCGGTGACCAGGGCGCCCCAGAGGTAGGCGCCGCAGCCGCCCCCCGGCCCCGGGTTCTCCATGTCGACGTCGATCTCGACGTCGGCGCGGGGCACCTCGACGGCGGTGACGCCGCGCCGGCGGTGGGCGAAGGCGGGGGCGACGCGGGCGCGGGCCTCGTCGACGAGCGTCGCGACCGCCGCGTCCCGCAGGCCGGGCACGCCGTCCGCGGGGTCGTGCGCGGCGAGGGCGGACAGCGTCGCGAGCCCCGCCGCGCGCAGGGCCGGCCAGGCGGCGGTCCGCGTCGCCCGCGGCAGCACCGAGGCGTCCCCCGACGCGGCGCGCAGCGCGCCGCAGTGGTCGCGCCACGGGCAGTCGGGGCAGTCGCCGACACGGACGGGCTGCTCGATGACCGGCAGCGACGGATCCTCCCGATGGCGGCGCGCGGCGTCCTGGACGGCGAGGCGGTGGGCGAACTCGCGGTCGTACCGCTCGAGCGCGGTCTCCCGCCGGTCGGGGTCGATCCCCTCGTCGACCGTGAGCCGCTCGACGTCCAGCCGGTACCACGCGACGACGCCCTCCCGCCCGATGACGCCGGCGAGGGCGACCGGGGCCACACGATCGTGCGCGTCGAGCATCCGGTGGTAGTGGGCGAGCTGCACCAGGTCGTCGGCGATCCCCGACCGCCCCACCCCGGAGCCGTCCGGGACGCAGCCCTCCGGCGCGGGGACGTGGAGGTCGTCGAGCCGCTGCACCCCCGCCGGGGGCGTCCCGCCGGCGGCGGCCTCGGCGTCCTCGGCGTCGAGGAGCCGGCGGAGCTTCACCTCGACGGGCGCGTACCGCCACCGCCCGTCCACGGGCGCGTCCCCGACCCGCACGAGGACGTCGGCCTCGCCGATGCGCCGCCCCTCCACGTCCCAGGGGATCCGGGTCCGGAGGATCAGCGGCGCCCCGGCCTCCATCGCCGCGACGGTCACCTCCTCGCGGTCGACGCGGTCGCCGACGGCCCCGGCGTCGACCGCCCCGGGGTGGGCCGCGAGCAGCGCCGCCCCGACGGCCAGCTCGTGCTCGACGCCGCGACCCCTCAGCAGCCGCTGGAACTCGGTGGTCGGTGCCGGCTCCGCCGGGTGGAGCGCGTCCCACTGGACGCGGGTCGGGCAGGACCGCGCGACGTGCGCGCCGAGGGGCGTGGGGAGGGGATCGCTCATGCCGGTGACCCTACGCGGCGCCTGCGACGACGGCGTCGGAGGGGCCGCCGTCGCACCTCAGAACGGGACGTCGGGCAGGGGATCGTGGAGCTCCCGCACCGCGGGCTCCCGGACGGGGGGCGGGACGGGTCGGACCGCCTCGGGCCCGGCCGAGCGGACCGCGGGGGTCACGACGTGGGCCCGGCGCAGCGCCGACTCGACGTGGTCCAGCCACAGCTCGACCAGGCCCGGCAGCCTGACGCGCCGCACCGACCGACCCCGGTGCCCCTCGACCTCGAGCCGACCGACGCCACGGCGCCCGTCGGTCAGGTCGAGCGCGAGGTGGTACCGGACGGTGCCCTCGTCGGACTCGCGACCCGGTGCCGCCGAGAGCATCAGCGCCGTCGGCTCGAGGACGCCCTCGGGCAGCCGCTGGCGCACGTCGACCCGGACGCGACCGACGCGGCCGAGCGCGTCGTCGCGACGGCGGAGCAGGCGCTCGTCGTGCGTCGCGGACGGGTCACCGCCGAGACGTCCGGCGCGGTGCACCGCCGCCTCGAGGCGCGCGAGCAGCCGCACCACGTGCTCGGCCGCGTCGGCCGCGCCGTCCTCCGCATCGGCCTCCGGTCCGGGGGCCGCGGGACCCCCGGGGGCCGGCGTCCGGACCAGCACGGCGGCCGAGCGGAGGCCGGCGACGAGGTGGTCGAGGACCGCGGTGGCCAGCGCGGGCAGCCGGACGTCGATCCGCATCGCGCCGCCGTCCGGGTCGACGTCCTCCGACGCCACGAGCACGCCGTGCGGTCCCGACGGGTCCCCGAGCACGACCATCGCGAACAGCGCGCGCCCCTCCCCGCCGACGGCCGCCGGCGGGAGGGCGAGGGCCGTGGTCCGGGCCACGAGCTCGGGCCGGAGGGTGTCCAGCTCCCACTCCCCCTCGATCCGGGGGCAGGCGGCGAGGAACCCGTCGAGGACCCGGTCCGAGGGATGCCGGGCGACGGTGGCGTCCAGGCCCTCGAGAAGCTCCGTCAGCTGCGCCACGAGGACGTCGAGGTGCCGCCGGCCGCGGACCTCCGCCTCCGGCCCGAGCCCGATCAGCTCGCCCCAGCGCTCGGCCATCGTCGCGAGGACGTGCGGGGCGGCCTCCTCGGGGCCGTCCTCCACCGGGTCCCAGCCGGACATCGCACCCCTCCCCCGGACCGCCCCGGTCCATGACGACCAGAACCCTATCGAACGGATGTTCGACCCGGTCCCCTCCGTAGCCTCGGACGATGACCACCGCCCCACCACCGCCGGATCCGCACGCCGTCGAGCTGATCGCGTACGCCGACCGGCTGACGGGCGACCTCACCACCCTCCGCCGCGTGCTGACCGCCCCGCCGCTGGCCGACGCGCTGAGCGGCCTGCACCTGCTGCCGTTCTTCACGCCGATCGACGGCGCCGACGCCGGGTTCGACCCCGACGACCACCGCGTCGTCGACCCGCGACTCGGGACGTGGGACGACGTCGCGGCGCTCGCCACCACCCACGACCTCACCGCCGACCTCATCGTCAACCACGTCTCGACGCGGTCCCCCGAGTTCCGGTCCTTCCTCGCCGACGGCGACGCGTCGCCCCACGCCGGGATGTTCCTGACGCTCGATCGCGTGTTCCCCGACGGTGCGACCGAGGAGCTGCTCGGTCGGATCTACCGCCCGCGTCCGGGCCTCCCGCTGACGCAGGTCACCCTCGCCGACGGGCGCACGCGCGTGCTCTGGACGACCTTCACCTCCGAGCAGGTCGACCTCGACACGTCCGACCCCGGGACGCGGGCCCACCTCGAGCAGCTGCTCATGCTGTTCGCGGCGAACGGCGTCCGGACCGTCCGCCTCGACGCCGTGGGGTACGCGGTCAAGACACCGGGCACCTCGTCGTTCATGACTTCGGACACACGGCGGTTCCTGGCCTGGCTGACCGAGCGGTGCCATGCGCACGGGCTGCGGACGCTGGTCGAGGTCCACGCCCACTGGCGCCTGACGTCCGAGCTCGCGACGCTCGCCGACCTCACCTACGACTTCGCGCTACCGCCGCTCGTCCTCGACGCCCTGCGGACCGGCGACGCGACCGTGCTGCACCGCTGGCTCGGCGTCCGACCGCGGAACAGCGTCACGGTCCTCGACACCCACGACGGCATCGGCGTCATCGACGTCGGGGCGAACGCCGGCCACGGCGACGCCGAGGACCCCGGGCCGGGGCTGCTGCCGCCCGAACGGATCGACGCGCTGGTCGAGGCCATCCACGTCGCGACCGGTGGGGTCAGCCGCCGGGCGACGGGCGCGGCCGCCTCGAACGTCGACCTCTACCAGGTGAACGCGACGTTCCTCGGTGCGCTCGGCGGCGACGAGGACGCCCACGTCGCGGCCCGCGCCCTGCAGCTCGTCCTCCCGGGGGTCCCCCAGCTGTACTACGTCGGACTGCTGGGCGGCGGCGACGACGCCGACCTGCTGGCCCGCACGGGCGTCGGCCGGGACGTCAACCGCCACCGCTACACCCCGAGCGAGCTCGGCGAGGCGCTGCGATCGCCGCGGACGGAACGGATCCTGGCGCTGATGCGCCTGCGCCGGACCCACCCGGCGTTCGAGGGGACGTGGTGGCTCGCCGACGTCGACCCGGACGCGCCGCACCTGCTGCGGACCGGATGGCGCGGGACGGGACGGGACGCGGACCGGACCGTGACCCTGACGCTCGACGCGCGCGCCCGGCGGGCGACCCTCGAGGTCGACGGGGCCGCCCGAGCCGTCTGAGCGACAACCCGCCCTTGCGGCGTCGGAGCCACTCGGTACGGTCGCCGCGGGCGAGGAGCGACGGGTGCGACGCGGCGGGAGCGGACGGCGGCCGGTCCGGACGCGCATCCGGACCCGCAGGATCCACCTCGTCGACGTCGAGAACCTGGTCGGGCACGCCCGCCTCACGCGGGACGACGTCCGGGCCTGCGCGACCGCCTACCGCGGCCTCGATCTGGTCGGCGCCCGCGACCTGCTGGTCCTCGGCTGCAACCCCGGCGAGCAGCTGGCGGTCGGCCTCGGGTGGGGCGGACCCCACCGCCTGGTCGTCCGGCACGGGCCGGACGGCGCGGACCTCGCCCTCCTGGACGTGCTGGGGCGCGAACACGTCGAGCGACGCTTCGACGACCTCGTCATCGCCTCCGGGGACGGAGTGTTCGCCGACGAGGTGCGGCGCCTGCGAGGACGCGGTCTCCATGTCACGGTGGTCGCACCGGTGCGGTCCGCGGCCCGCCGCCTGCGCCGCGCCGCCGGCCGCGCGCTGGTCCCGTTCCCGTCCCTCGGGGACCGGGGGGCCCGGGCCACGGCCCGCGAGCTCGTGCCGGCCGCGTGACGCTCAGGCCTCCCCGGCCTCGCGACGCAGCTCCCGGCGCTGGAACGCCATCATCGCGCTCCAGACGTCGTGGAGCGACGCCTCGTAGTCGCCGCCGCGGGCGCGGAGCGCGCTGTCCTTGAAGTTCGGGTAGTCGATGGCGGTGGCCGCGTCGGCGAGCCACGCCTCGAACGCCGCCCGATCGACGACGATCCGGAAGGCGTAGTCGCCGCCCTCCCACGGGTTCAGATCGGCGCCGGTCCGCTCGATCAGCGGCCCGAGCGAGACGCGGTCGCGGGCTCGGACGACGAGCCGGTCGGGCTCGTCGCGATGCTGGACGGCGCTGACGAAGCCGGTGCTGGTGAAGATCCACATGGTGCGCTCCTCGGTCGTGTGCGGTCGGGCGTCGGTCAGGCGTCGGTCGGTGGCTCAGGCCGCCAGCGCGAACGCGCTGGCGTGGACGAGGACGTCGTCGAGCTCGAGCATCTGCCCGGCGAGGCGGTCGGTCGCGACGTGGCGCTCCCGCCCGAGCCCGGCCCCGGGGGTCACGGTCGCCTCGGCGCGGGCGAACCGACGGAGGAACCGGAGCACCCGGCCCGCCGACGGGTGCCCGACGGGCCGGCTGGGCGGCTCGGCGAGGTGGCTGCGGACCAGCGCCCCCCACTCGGCCGCGAGCAGCGCCGGGGACGCGAACAGGTCGACGGCGACGACCCGGGCGCCGTGGGCCACCGCCAGGCCGGTCTGTCCGGGCAGCGGCCCCCGGGCGACCAGCTCGGCGACGGCGCGGCGCCGGCGCTCGTCCGCCTCGACCCCGCGGTCCAGGTCGGTGAGGTCCCGCGTCTCGGAGGCCAGTCCCATCCGGGCCAGCTCGTGGTCGACGGTCGCCCAGACCCGACCCTGATCGGCACGGGCGCCGCGGCCGGACCTCAGGTTGAGGTCGACGGTGAGGTCGTTCGTGCGGCGGACCCGGCGGGGGGCGTAGGTGCGGCCCCGATCGAACCCGGCCGATCCGGCCCACCGCCCGGCCTGGACGCAGGAGACCGGGACGTCGAGGCTGCCCGCGGCCGGGAGCAGGACGCTGACGTTCACCATCCGGTTCTGCAGCCCGCCGGTCACGACGGACCCCGCCGGGACGAGCACCGTGCGGTCGGCCCCGTTCGTGAAGCGCAGGGTCGGCACCTCGGCCTCCGGCAGCTCGGAGACGACGACGTCCTCCCCCGCGGCGACGTCCGGGGCGGCCTGATGGAGGTAGAGGGGGAAGAGACTGACGCCGAGCCGGGTGATCGGGGCGCCGACGGCGACGTGGTCGAGGGACGGGGCGGGGGCGGCGGGCATCGGGGTCCTCCTCGAGGGGCGGCGGTCCTGCGACCCCCACGTTGAGGGTCAGGTGACATCTTATCGTCCTCGCGGGGTTCGTGTCAAGTTGTCCCTTACGGACGGCGGGCCTAGGGTCCCGGTATGGACCCCGCCCGCCCCGACGTCCCCGCCGGGTACGACCCGGCCGACTACCCGCCGTTCGCCGTCACGGTGGACGTGGTGCTGATGGCGGTCGTCGACGACGAGCTGCGGCTCGCCGTGATCCGGCGCGCGGCCGAGCCGCAGGCCGGGGCCTGGGCCCTGCCCGGGGGCTTCAAGCGGCCCGACGAGACCCTCGACGAGGCCGCCGTCCGCGAGCTCGGGGAGGAGGCCGGGGCCCGTGTCCCCCGGCTGGCCCAGTTCGGCGCGTACGGGGACCCGGGCCGCGACCCCCGGATGGACGTGGTCAGCGTCGCGTACGCCGCCACCCTCGACGCGGCCGTGCCGCTCCGGGCCGGGACCGACGCCGACGCGGCCCGGTGGGCCCCGGTCGCCGACGTCCTCGACGGGGCGCTCCCGCTCGCCTTCGACCACGCCCGGATGGTGGCCGACGCGCGGGAGCGGCTGGCCGAGGACCTCGAGCGGACCGACGCGGTGCTGTCGCTGCTGCCCGAGGAGTTCACCGTCTCCCGGCTGCGCCGGACCTACGAGGCGGTGTGGCGCCTCGACCTCCCCCCGGAGGAGCGCGACGACTACGCGCTCGACAAGCGCAACGTCCGGCGCTCGCTCTCGGCGGAGGCCGGCCCCTTCCTCACCCCGACGGGGCGGAGCACCTCGGACCTCCCCGACTCGTCACGGCCCGGACGCCCGGCCTCGCTCCAGCGTCCGACCGCCGCGTGGCGGAGCGGGTCCCCGCTGCGCCGACCGCGCCGGCGCGGCTGAACGCGGGCCGACGCCCGCGACCGCTCACCCGCCGAGCAGCCCCACCGCGACCGCGGCCAGCGTCGTGCGGTCGTGCCGCTCCTCGCCGTCGGGCGTGTCGAGCCGGCCGTTGACCGCCGCGGCCCATCGCTCGGGCACCGCGACGACGCCGTGGACGGCACCGGCGAGGGCCCCGGTCACGCAGGCGACCGTGTCCGCGTCGAAGCCGAGGTCCACGGCCGCGATGACCGCGTCCTCGAAGCCGTCGGCGCGGCGGACCGCCCAGACCGCCTGGGCGAGACAGCCCCAGGCGCTGCCGTTCCCGACCTCCGCGTCGTCGGGGTCCCACGCCCGATCGAGCATCGCCGCGAACCGGTCCCGCTCCGACGCCGGCACCGCGGCGACCTCGGCGTCGAGCGCGGCGAACGGATCCGCCCCGCGGAGCGCCGCCCGCATCGCCGCGACCCCGAGCCAGGCCGCCCAGGCCGCCGCCGGGTGGGCATGGGTCGTGATGGCCTGATGGAGCACGACGGCTCGGGCCGTGCCGTCGTCGACGTGCAGCGTCGCCGGCGCGAGCGGGAACGCCCGCATCAGCGCCCCGTTCGCCGCCGTGCGCTCCGGATCCGGGTGGCGGACGTCGCGCCAGTCGGCGTGCCCGAGCGCGTGCCGGGTCGTGCTCCCGACGTCCGGCGCGTGCCGGCCCCAGGTGCGCCAGCGGAGCCAGAGATCGTCGGGGTCGTACCCGTCACGGTCGCGGAGGGAGGCCGCGAGCGCCAGCGCCATCTGGGTGTCGTCGGTGAACTCCCCCGGCGCCCACCCGAACGCCCCGCCCCCGACCATCTCCCCCGTCCCCTGGAGCATCGGGGTCGGGATCGCCCGGCGGAACGTGCCGCGGGGCAGGAACTCGAACGGCGCCCCCAGCGCGTCCCCGACCGCCGCGCCGACCACGCAGCCGACGGTCCGCGCGACCAGCTCGGGGTCCGGCGGCGGTCCGGACCGCAGCACGAGCACCGGCACCCCGTCACGCACGTCGGTCATCCCCGCCCCCGGGCCCCGGCGCTCCGCCCCCGATGTCACCGTGACGCACCGTAACCGGAACGGCCCCGATCGTGACCACGGCATGACCGTCGCGTGAGGACGGCCCCCCATCGTCCCCTCCCCACGACGACCGGAGGACCCGTGGACCCGGAGCAGCAGGAGCCGACCGCCCGGAGGTGGACACGGGGCCGACGTGCGGCCGTCGCGGTCGGGACGGTCGCCGGCCTCACCGTCGCGTCGGTCGTCCTCGCCGGCCTGACCGCCACGACGACGAGTCCCGTGCCCCAGCCCGTGGACGGCGGCGAGCTCGTGCTGACGCTGGACGACGTCGGGACCGGCTTCAGCACCGCCGTGACCGACCTGGCGCCCGGCGACGTCGTGCTGCGCCACGTCCGGCTCGACAGCACCGGGAGCCTCGACGGCGCCGACCTCACGCTGACCGTCACGAGCTCGGGTGACGCGGCGCTCGTCACCGACGGCGCATCGACACGGGCACTGACCCTGGCGGTGAACGGCTGCGACGTCGCCTGGGACGCGGGGACCGGGACCTGCGCGGGCACGGCGTCGACGCTGCTCGCGGCGACGACCGTCGGCCTCCTCACCACCCCGGTCGCCCTCGTCGACGAGCTCCTCGCCGGCGCTTCCCTGCACCTGCAGCTGGTCCTGGCGCTCCCCGACCAGGACGAGACCACCGTCGACGGCGCACCGCCGGCCGAGACCGTCCAGGGGGCGACGGTCGCGCTCACCTACGGCTTCACGATGGTCCAGCGGGATCCGCTGACGACCACCGGCTGACCCGGTGGCGCCGCGGCGGCGGCCGCCGCGGCGCGCGCACCGCCGGCCGGCGGGATCGCCGGCGCTGCGGCGCGCGGCGGACGCCCTCCTGCTCCTCTCGGTGGGACTGCTCGCCCCGCTCTCCGGCGGTGCCGTCACGGCGCGCTCGACGGTGGTGCTCGACCTGAGCAGCGGGAGCTGGGCGGCCGTCGCGGTCCCCGCCGGTGCGGCGCCGACGACCGGCCCGCTCGCCCTCCCCTGGTCGCAGAGCGGCTCGTCCGCGGACGCGATCGTGGACGTCGTCGCGACGGGGACGCTGGCGCTCTCGGGGGTCCGCCTGCGGTTGGACGCCGACGGACCGGACCCCGTCACGGCCGTGACCGTCACGGCCTGCCTCGGGGGGACCTGGGAGGGCCCCGACTGCGCCGGGACGACCGCGCCCGTGGGCGACCTCACCGGCACGGCCGTGCTCGAGGTGGCGCTGGATCCGTCCGAGCGGATCGCGCTCCGGGCCGAGACCCGGCGCCCCGTGGCGAACCGCACGACCTTCGTGCTGCGCGTCGAGGTCGCTCGCACCGACGTCCGCGGTGCACCGGAGGGCGGTGACTGATCGGGTCCGCTTGACTGTCCGGGACGCGACAGGGGGACGACGTGGACGCCACCGACCTGGTGGGGCTGGACCTCGCACCGGACGCGCGGACCACGTCGCTGCGGGCCGAACTGGCGGTGTTCGTCGCCGAGCGGGTCATCCCCGCCGAGGCGGCCCACCACGCCGAGGTGACCGCCTCCGGGGACCGCCACCACCACTCCTCCGTGCTGGAGGGCCTGAAGGCCGAGGCCCGGGCGCGGGGCCTGTGGAACCTCTTCCTCCCCGACACCGAGCACGGGGCGGGCCTCACGAACCTCGGGTACGCGCACCTCGCCGAGCTGACCGGCCGCTCCCCTCTGCTCGCCCCCGAGGCGACGAACGGTTCGGCGCCGGACACCGGCAACATGGAGCTCCTCCACGACTTCGGCACGACCGCGCAGAAGGACCGGTGGCTGGCACCGCTGCTCGACGGCGCGATCCGGTCCTGCTTCCTGATGACCGAGCCGGACGTCGCCTCGTCCGACCCGCGCAACCTCGCCACCAGGATCGAGCGCGACGGGGACGAGTACGTCATCACCGGTCGGAAGTGGTGGACCTCGGGCGCGGCCAGCCCGCGGTGCCGTGTCGGGATCCTGATGGGGGTCACCGACCCGGACGCCGACGTGCGCGGCCGTTGGTCGATGGTCCTCGTCCCGATGGACGCCCCGGGCGTCCGGATCGTCCGCGAGATCCCGGTCTACGGCCGGTTCGACGGGCACGGCGGACACCCCGAGGTCGCCCTGGACGGCGTCCGCGTCCCCGTGTCGGACCTGCTCGGGACCGAGGGCGGCGGGTACGCGATGGCCCAGGCCCGGCTCGGCCCCGGCCGCATCCACCACTGCATGCGGGCGGTCGGCATGGCCGAGCGCGCCCTCGAGCTCCTCTGCGCCCGGGCCGACGCACGGACCGCGGCCGGCGGCCCGCTGGCGGAGAAGGGCGTCGTCCGGTCCTGGATCGCGGAGGCGCGCGTCCGCATCGATCAGACGCGACTGCTGGTGCTGCGGACCGCGGCCCTGATGGACGCGGTCGGGAACCGCGCGGCCCGCCGCGAGATCTCGGCGATCAAGCTGGCCGCCCCGGCGACGGCCGAGTGGGTCATCGACCGTGCCGTCCAGGTCCACGGCGGGGCCGGGTTCAGCGACGACACGCCGCTGGCCCTGCTCTGGAGCCACGCCCGGACCCTCCGCGTGATCGACGGCCCGGACGAGGTCCACGCCGAGGCGGTCGCCGAGCGCGAACTGCGACGGCAGCGCGCGGGGCGCGGGACGGCGTGAGCGGGGACGCGGCCGCGGAGGGGGACGCCGCCGCGTCCCGCGCGGTGCGACTCGGCGCCTGGCTGGCGGCCCGCGGGCTGACCGGGCCCGAGGTGACGTGGTCGCGGATCTCCGGCGGCCACTCGAACCTGACGGACCGCGTCGTCGACACCGCCGGTCGCTCGGTGGTGCTGCGACGGCCCCCGCCGACCGCGCACGAGCACGGCGCCCACGACGTCGTCCGGGAGGGGGCGATCGTCGCGGCGCTGGCCGGGACCGACGTCCCCGTCCCCGCCGTCCTCGGGACCGAGGACGACCCGCGCCCCCTCGGCGCCCCGTTCCTCGTGATGGAGGACGTGCCGGGGACGGTGGTGCGGACCGGCTCCGAGGCCGCGGCGCTGGGTCCGGCCGGGCCGGCCGCCGCGCGCGACCACGCGGCCGTGCTGGCGCGGCTCCACCGGCTCGACCCCGCCGGCCTGCCGCTGCCCGCGGCGCTGCACCGCCGTCTCGGCACCGACGGCGCGGACGTGACCCGGCTGCTCGACCGGTGGGGGGCCCAGGTCCCGCGGGCGCGACCGGCGCACCGGGACCTGCTCGGCCGGACGCTCTCGGCGCTGCGGGCCCGGCGACCCGCCCCGGTCGCGGTCCGGCTGCTGCACGGCGACTACCGCCTGGACAACGTCGTCATCGATCCGTCGACGGGACGCGTGCGCGCCGTCCTGGACTGGGAGCTCGCGACCGTCGGCGACCCCCGGACCGACCTCGGCTCGCTGCTGGCGGTCTGGACGGCCACGGACGACCCCTTCCACCCCCTGCCCGACCCGCCGTCGCACGCCCCCGGGATGCCGGACGGCGACGCCCTCGTCGCCGCGTACGCGGAGGTGACGGGGACCGCGCCCACCGATCTCGACTACTTCACCGCGCTGGCCCTCTGGAAGTACGCCTGCATCGTGGAGGGCGTGCAGCGGCGGCTGGCCGAGGGGGCGCCCGCGGGCGGGCCCGACCTCGGCGACCTCACGGCGCCGCTCGCGACACGGGCGCTCGAACTGCTGGCCCGACCGCGCCGGGGGCCCGGAGCGTCAGCCGAGTGCGAGCCAGCCCCCGTCGACGGGCAGGAACGCCCCGGTGACGTACGAGGCGGCGGGTGAGGCCAGGAACGCGACCGCGGCCGCGATCTCGGCCGGGTCCGCGGGTCGACCCAGGGGGACCCGCTCGAGGATGCGCCGCGACCGCTCGGGGTCGGCGAGGCTGACGGCGCTCATCGGGGTGTCCGTGATGCCGGGCCCGACGACGTTCACCGTGATGGCGTCCGGCGCGAAGTCCACCGCGAGCGCCTTCCCGAGCATCAGGACCGCCCCCTTCGAGCTGGCGTACGCGATCTGGCCCGGCAGGGCGACCTGCGAGTTGATCGAGCCGATGAGCACGATCCGACCGCCCTCCCCGTGGACGCGCATCCGCCGGGCCGCCGCCCGGGCGGTGATCAGCGACCCGAGGACGTTCACGGCGTGGATGCGGGCGTGGACGTCGAGGTCGACGTCGTACCCCGTCGTGTGGACCTCGATGCCGGCGCAGGCCGCGGCGACGTCGACACGCCCGGTCAGCGCCTCGACGTCCGCGACCGCGGCCTCCACGGCCCTTGCGTCGGTCACGTCGACCTCGTGGGCGGAGGCGGCGGCGAGCCGACCCGCCGTCGCGGCCGCGGCCGCGCCGTCGAGGTCCAGGCAGGCGACATGGCAGCCGTCGGCTGCCAGCGCGGCGGCGACGGCCGCCCCGATGCCGGAGCCGGCGCCGGTGACCACGGCGGTCCTCACGTCAGCCACCCCCCGTCGACGACGAGGGTGTGCCCCGTCACGTACCGCGCGACGTCCGAGGAGAGGTACGCGACGGCCCCGGCGATGTCCTCGGGCTGCCCGACGTACCCCATCGGGATCCGGGTCGCCATCAGCTCGTCCAGGCTGCGCCCGTCGGCCGCGACCGCCCGGGTCAGCTCGGTGTCGACCGTCCCGGGCGCGACCGCGTTGACGCGGACCCCGGTCGGGGCCAGCTCGCGCGCGGCGGTCGTCGTCAGCATCCGGACCCCGCCCTTGGTCAGGTCGTACACCGTCATGGGGGACGTCGAGGCGGTGAACCCCGAGGTCGAGGCGATGTTCACGATCGAACCACGGCCGCGCGGGACCATGCGTCGGGCCGCGGCCCTGAGGGCGAAGTAGACGCCCCGGAGGTTCACCGCGATGACGCGGTCGAACTCGTCGGGGGTGACGTCGACGAGCGGTCCCGTCAGGGCGATGCCCGCGTTGTTCACGAGCGTGCCGAGCGGGACCTCGGCGTCCGCGGCGGCGATGGCGGCGTCGGTCGCGTCGACGTCGGCGACGTCGAGCACCACGGGCCGGGCGTCGTACCCCTCGGCCACGAGCTCGGTGGCGGTGGCGGCCGCCGCCTCCCCGTCGCGGTCGGCGACGAAGACGACGTCACCGCGACGGGCGAGGGCGGCGGCGATGCCCCGCCCGATGCCCCGGGCGCCTCCTGTGACGAAGGCGCCCGGGGTCGGACGGTCGGTGCTCACGAGCCCGGCAGCCCCTCGGTGGGACCGACGGTCTCCTCGTACCAGCGGTCGAGGTCACCGCTGGCCGTGTAGAAGTCCAGCCAGTTGTCGACGTACTGCAGCCACAGGACGTCACCGCGCGGGACGGCCCAACGGCCGTACGACTGGCTGAGCGGCCCGCCGAGGACCTCCACGCCCGAGTTCTCGGCCATGAAGCCGCGGGCGAGGTACTCCTCGACGATCATCGCGTCGACGCGGCCCGAGGCCACCTCGAGGAAGGCCGCCGCCTGGTCACGCTCGGCGAGCTGCGCGTTCGGGAAGTTGTCGATCACCCGCTGCGCGGCCGTCGAGCCCTCGAGGGCGGCGAAGGTCACGCTCGAGCTGTTCAGCTCGTCGAGCGACGTGAAGCCCTTCCCGGAGTTGACGAGCACGACCTGTCGGTACGGGACGTACGGACGGGTGAAGCCCATCAGCTCGGCGCGGGCCGGCCGGTTGACCACACCCACCGAGATCATGTCGAACTGCCCGGCGAGCATGCCCGGGATGAGGGCCGGGAACTCGAGGTCGCTGATCTCGAGCTCGACGCCGAGGTCCTCGGCGAGCTTGTTGACCAGCACGACGTCGTACCCCGCCGGCTCGTTGTTGTCGTCACGGTACATCTGGGGCTCGAACTGCAGCGTCATACCGACGCGCAGGGTCCCCCGCTCCTTGATCTCCGCGACCCGATCGAACGTCGGGTCGCTGACGGTGACGACGGGACCGTCGTCACCCGGTGCGGCGCTGGCGGCCTCCTCCGTGTCCGAGTCGCCCGAACCGCAGGCGCTCAGCACGACGGCGACGGCCAGGACGGCGCCGAAGCGTCGGACGTGCTTCATGCTCTCCCTCCCGTGCTGCCTCATGGTGCATCCTCCCCGCCGCGGTCGCGACGCAGGTCTCAGGGGGTCGCCTCGGGGGCGACGATGCGCGTGGGCGGCGCCTCGGCCGCGATCCGGTCGCGCAGGGTACGGAGGCGCTCGCGGCGCCGCCGCTCGAGCGGGGCGAACCGCCGCTCGACCGACGCGAGGACGTCGACGGGGCGGAGCCGCTGCTCGAGGAACTTCATGCCGTAGTACACGGTCGTCGTGAGGACGAGGTAGATGACGACGATCGCCAAGTAGATCTCGAAGTACCGGAAGGTCCGGTTCGCCAGCAGCTGCGCGTTCCGGAACAGCTCCTGGACCCCGATCACGTAGAGCAGGGCCGAGTCCTTGACCATGCCGACCATCATGTTCCCGGTCGGCGGGATCGCGACCCGGACGGCCTGGGGCAGGATGACGGTCACGAACGTCCGGACCGGTCCCATCCCGACGGCCATGGCCGCCTCGCGCTGGCCCTTCGGGACCGCCTGGATGCCCGAGCGGAAGATCTCCCCCAGCCAGGCCGAGTACTGCAGCGAGAACGCGAAGATCCCGGCCTGGATGCCGGTCGCGAAGGTCAGCCCGAAGTAGATGGCGACCCCGTAGTAGATGAAGACGATGAAGACGAGCAGCGGGATCGACCGCAGGATGTTGATGTAGCCGGCCGCGAAGGTCGCGACGGCACGGCGCTCCGACATCCGTGCGAGGGCGACGAACACGCCGAGGAAGGTCGCGATCCCGAAGGAGATGACCGAGACGAGGACGGTCAGCTGCACGCCGTCCCAGAGCAGGTCGAGGTTGTCGAGGATGACCTTCGGGCTGAACGTCACGACCTGCTGCGCGAGGACCACGGTGGCGGCGCTCACAGGACGGCCCTGATGAAGTCGCGGGTCCGGGCCTCGCGCGAGTCCGTGTAGATCTCGCGTCCACCCTGCTCGACGATGACGCCCTCGTCCATGAACACGTTCTGGTCCCCGATCTCGCGGGCGAACCCCATCTCGTGGGTGACGACGACCATCGTCATCCCCGTCTCGGCGAGATCACGCATGGCGCCGAGGACCTCGCCGACGAGCTCGGGGTCGAGGGCGGACGTCGGCTCGTCGAACAGCATCACGTCGGGGTCGAGCACCAGGGCCCGGGCGATCGCGACCCGCTGCTGCTGACCGCCCGAGAGCTGCGAGGGGTACGCGCTGACCTTCTGGAGCAGACCGACGCGGCGGAGCTGGCGGGCGGCCCGCTCCTCGGCCTCCGCGCGGTCGACGCCGCGGACCCGGCGGAGCGCGATGGCGACGTTGTCCAGCACGGTCATGTGCGGGAACAGGTTGAACTGCTGGAACACCATCCCCACGTGCTGCCGCAGCTGCTTCGCCGGCGCGCGGCCCCGACCCACCTCGCCGTCCACGCCCGGGCCGTACTCGACGCCGAGGATCCGGACCGAGCCGCGCTGCGGCTCCTCCAGGAGGTTGATCGTCCGCAGGAGGGTGGACTTCCCGGACCCCGAGGGTCCGAACACGCAGACGTGCTCGCCCCGGGTGACGGTGAGGTCGACCCCGCGCAGCACGTGGTTGTCGTCGAACCACTTCTGGATGCCGCGCAGGTCGATGACCGTCTCGGCCTGCTCCCCGGGACCCATGCGGCCCTCCGCTCCCGCCGGTCGACGACCGGCCTCCCGACCCGCGTCGCGGGCCGTCCTGCGTCCGCCCGGCCCCCCCCGGGCCGTTCTGTACGAACACTAGTTCACATCCTAGCGCGGTCGTGGCACCCGAGCGCAACTCGGACCGCGCCGACCCACCCGCCGTCGCCCGGGGCCCCGACGCCGGCGGGCGGGCCCGAGGGCCCGCCCGCCGGTCCGTGACCGTCGCCGGATCAGCCGATCGTGTCACCGAGGACGTCGGCCGCCGCCAGGTACGGCGAGATGACGCCGATCGAGCGCGCCCCGGCCGCCCGGGCGGCGTTGCCGACCCGCTCGTTCCAGAACGTCGCGAGGCGACCGCGGATGATGTTGTAGCGCAGCCAGTTGTCGACGTACGCCTTCATGCGGTGGTCACCGATCGGCATGAACCACGTGTTGATGTCCGCGAAGATCGGCGGACCCGACAGGACCTGCAGGGTGCTGTTCGCCTCGAGGGCGCCGGCCAGACCGAACTCGCCGACGAGGACGGCGTCCGCGCGGCCGGTCGCGGCCTCCTGGATCGCCGGCTGCTGCTCGAGGGAGACGATCTCGGCGTCGGTGAAGATCCGCCGCGCCGAGGCCTCCTGCGCCGAGCCCGCGAGGACCGCGAGCCGGACCCCGGAGGCGTTCAGGTCGTCGACCGACCGGACGCCCGAGGACGTGTTGCGCAGGACGATCGTGTTCTCGATGAACAGCGGCTCGCCCGCGAACATCACCTGCTGCGAGCGGGACGGCAGGATCGTCGCCCCGATCGCCGACATGTCGAACCGGCCCGCGGCCAGCGAGCCGAACAGCTCGCCGAACGGCACCTCGACGAACTCGAGGGTCGCGTCCGGGTTCAGGTCGGCGAACATCGCCTGGGCCAGCTCGACCGTGTAGCCGGCCGGGTTGCCCGACGCGTCCTTCAGCTGGAGCGGCGGGAAGTTCAGGTCGGCACCGACCTGGATGGTGTCACCGTCGCGGACCCGGTCGAAGATCGAGACCACGTCCGAGCCGTCGTCCGCGGCCGGGACCACCGTCGTGGTGTCCCCGCCGGCGGCCGGGGCCGCGGCGTCGTCGTCCGCGCAGGCCGAACCGACCAGCGCGAGCCCGCCGGCGCTCAGCGCCGACATGCTGATGAAACGGCGGCGACCGACGCGCTCCTCCTCGAGCGCGGCCTGGTCCGCGGCCACGCGTGCTGCGAGCTCCCTGTCCATTCGCGTGCCTCCCACCCGGGTCTCTCCGGGCCGCGCGCCCCCCTCGGGTCCGCGCCGACGGACGCCCCGACCCCGCCGACGGCGGGACGGACGAGCGTCCGTTCGTCCCATACGACCACATCGGGACCGTCCGGTCAAGCAGGGCCCGGCGCCGGGCGGCGGCCCCGGACGGGGCGCTCTGACGCCCCCGGGACCGTCAGACGACCGGCGCGACCGGCCGGGTCCCCGATACGCCGAGGCGGCGCTCGAGCCGCCGCAGGCCCCACGAGAGGACGAACACGATCGCCAGGTAGATGCCGGCGGCCGTGACGTACAGCTCGAACGGGCGGAACGTCGTCTGGGCGATGCCGTTGGTCACGAACATCAGCTCCGGCACGGCGATGACGGCGAGGATCGATGAGTCCTTCAGGGCGTCGACCAGGTGGTTCCCGGTCGCCGGGACCGCGATCCGGGCGGCCTGCGGCGCGACGACCCGGCGGAACACGTCCCACCGGGAGAGGCCGATCGCGTTCCCGGCCTCCCACTGACCGTGGTCGACGCCCGAGATGGCCGCCCGGAACACCTCGGCCAGGTAGGCGCTGTTCAGCAGCGTCAGCGCCAGCACGCCGACGGTGAGCGCCGAGAGCAGGATGCCCGTCGCGACCGCCAGACCGTTGAACAGCCAGATGACGAGGACGTACAGGGCGGCCCCGCGGAACACGTTCACGTACACGAACGACAGCGCCCTGGCCGGGACGAGGCGTGACCTCCGACCCGCCGCCATGACGAGCCCGACGAGGACGGCCAGCACGAAGGCGAGGAGCGAGACCCCGAGGGTCAGCCGCGTGGCGGCCAGCATCTGGGGCAGCCGCTCGACGACGAGGGCGGTGTCGAACGTCACGTCCGGACCCCCCGGTCGAGGCGGCGCTCGAGCAGCGTGACGACACCGGCGAGCAGCAGGGTCACCCCGATGATGACCACGCCCGAGAACGAGTACAGCTCGAACGGCGCGAAGTACTGCAGCGAGATGTCGCGGGAGACGTAGAACATGTCCGCGACGCCGATGACCGAGACGAACGTCGCGCCCTTCAGCAGCGCGACGAGCAGGCTGAGGGCCGGCGGCACGGCCAGCCGGAGCGCCTGCGGGAGGACCACGTCCCGCATCCGCTGCGTCGGGGAGAGCCCGAGCGCGTCGGCGCCCTCCCACTGCCCCGACGGCACGCCCGACAGCGCCCCCCGGTAGATCTCGGCGGCGTACGCCGCCCCCGTCAGCGCCAGCGCCAGCACGGCGGCCGGGAACGGCGAGAGGACGACCGGGGAGACCTGCGGCAGGCCGTAGTAGACGAGGAACAGGAAGAGGAACAGCGGGATCCCCCGCAGGACCTCGATCACGGTCGTCGCCACCGCCCGCGGCACCGCCAGCCGCGAGATGCGGAGCAGCGCCAGGACCAGCCCCAGCGCCATCGCGAGGGCGTACCCGGCCGCGGCGACGCGGAGCAGGATGCCGAGCCCCTCGACGAGCCGGTCCATGTTGTCCGAGACCAGGCCCCAGTTCAGCCGGTACTCGAACACCTCACGCCTCCCGGACCGCGCGGAGGAACGCCCGGGTCCGCTCGTGGGCGGGGTCGCGCATGAACGACGGCGGCCCCTCCTCCACGATGACCCCGCCGTCCATGAACACGACGCGGTCGGCGACCTCCTGCGCGAACTTCATCTCGTGGGTCACGACCAGCATCGTCATGCCGTCCGCGGCCAGCCGCCGCATCTGCCCGAGCACGTCGCCGACCAGCTCGGGGTCGAGCGCCGAGGTGACCTCGTCGAACAGCATCAGGCGGGGGTCCAGCGCCAGCGCACGGGCGATCGCGAGGCGCTGCTTCTGCCCGCCGGAGAGGGTGGTCGGGTAGGCGTCGACCTTCTCGGTCAGCCCGACGCCCTCGAGCTCGGCCCGAGCGCGCTCGGCGGCCGCGGCGGCGTCGAGCCCGGCGACCCGGGTCAGCCCCAGGGTGACGTTCTCGAGGGCCGTGAGGTGCGGGAAGACGTTGAAGTGCTGGAACACCATCCCGATGTGGGCCCGGAGCCGCTGCAGCTCGCGCCGCTCACCGCGCCCGGCCAGCGGGTTCCACCGGCTCTCGCGCGGGGCGACGACCGCCGTGCCGTCGAACTCGACGGTGCCGCCGGACGGCGGGGTCAGCATGTTCACGCAGCGCAGCAGCGTCGACTTCCCCGATCCGGAGGGACCGATGATGCAGACGACCTCGCCCTCGGCGACGTCGAGGTCGACCCCCCGCAGGACCTCGTTCGTCCCGAACCGCTTGGTCAGCCCCCGCAGCCGCAGCAGCGGCGCGGACGCGGTCACGCCGCACCGCCGGCCGCCGGGATGCGCGCGACGGCGTCGACCTGGACCAGTGCGCCCTTCCAGAGGAACGCGACGCCGTAGCTGGTCCGGGCCGGGTACGGCTCGTGGAACCGTGCCCCGAAGATCCGGTTCATCTCGTCGAGGTCCTCCTCGGCGACGAACTGCACGGTCGCGTGCAGGACGTCCCCGAGCCCGGCGCCGACCTCGGCCAGGATGGACGTGACGTTCGTGATCGCCTGCTCGAGCTCGGGCCCGAACCCGCCGGGGACGAACTCCCCCGTGACCGGATCGCGACCGATCTGCCCCGTGACGAAGACCAGGTCGTCGTCGACGCGCGCGTGGGGGTACGGGCCACGGGGCTCGGGGGCGGCGGCGGTGGTGACGGTCGGTCGGCTCACGGGCGCGCCTCCTGCGGCGGGGTGACGTACCGGGCCGGCCCCGGCCACGGCGGCGGGGGGTCGGCCTCGGCGATGACGCGGGGGAACTCGGGCATCGCGACCTCGGGTGCGAGGAACCGTCCCAGCAGCGGCAGGCCCTCCGCGGGGTCGGGGAACCGTACGAGGAGGTGCGTCGCGCCGGCGTCGGCCCAGGCCACGACGGCGTCGCGGTCGGCGTCGAGGGCGTCCGCGGTGCCGGCGAGCTCCGCGACCGCCGGCTGCACCCGACGCTCCGGGTCCACCCGGCCGCGGTCCGCGACCAGGCGGGGCAGCGCGGGGTCGAGGGCGTCGGCCGCGGCCCCACGGATCCAGACCGGGACCTCGACCTGGACCGGCTTCGGCGTGACCTCGATGCGGTCCGGCGCCCGGTGCCCCTCGAGACCGGCCGGGACGCGCCACCGGGGTCCGTCGTGCCGCACCGGCCGCGGCGTCAGCGCCGCGAGCAGCACCGAGAGGTCCTCGGCCGCCTCCTCGGGGCCCAGGTCGCCGGTGTCGACGACGGCGACGATCCGCCCCGACGAGAGGTTGTCGAGGACCGCGACGTCCTCGGCCAGCGTGACCGGGTGGTCGCTCCCGAGGCGCACCGG